>Ga0315293_10003936_pt1 | contig 14244 bp, 18 predicted proteins | sample YL17G13_20_MG_FD_203071 | JGI IMG/M metagenome (GOLD analysis project Ga0315293, IMG submission 203071) | Sediment microbial communities from Yellowstone Lake, YNP, Wyoming, USA - YL17G13_20 | ecosystem: Environmental > Aquatic > Freshwater > Lake > Sediment | place: USA: Wyoming | collected... | reverse complement strand
TTGGCTCGAGCTCGTGCTCATCGGCATCGACCTGCTCTCCTGGACGAAGAGGCTGCTGCTCGCCGGCACGCCTCTCGCGGCCTGCGAACCGAAGAGCCTCAGGTACCGCCTGCTGCACGTCGCCGGGCGGATCGCCAGCCACGCGCACGGCGTGAAGCTGCGCCTGCCACGCGCCTGGCCCTGGGCGCCGGCCCTGGCCGCCGCCTTCACGCGCCTGCAAGCCTTACCCTCAGGCTGACGCGCGGACGGCCGTTTCACAGACGCAGGGCGCTGAAGGGGCCGGCTTCAGCATGCCTTGAAAGGGGCGGGGAGCACTGTCGCAGATGTCTCCGGGCGCCGCCGCGCCTCCACTGCGCCCCCAGCAGCGCTCAGGCGGATGCGCTATCGTGAAACAGGGCCGGATCTGGTCTTCAGAAGAGGTTGCGAGACCGTTCGCGAAAAATCGAGGATAGTGTCATCGGCCCCAGCGCTGTACACAGCGTAGACGATCCTCGTTCCATCCGGAGACCAGGAAGGGTGGGTCTCCCAGCCCAGGCCATCCGTGAGCTGTTTGAGACCCGTTCCGTCGGCCTCGACGACGTAGATATCCGAGTTGCCCCCGCTCCCCGCGGTCACGACTCTCGCAAACGCGATCGTTCCGGCGATGGTCGGCGTCGGCAGCGGTATGCCGCTCGGAGACGCTGCCACCGACGGCGAGGCCGCCACTTGACTGGGTGCTGCCGACGGCGACGTGGATGCAGTGGTGCCTGAGCCGCCGCAGGCGGCGAGCGCGAGCGCCGCCACGAGGGCGAGCAACGATAGCACGCGTGCGACGGTCGTACGCGATCTGGATCCCCAGTACCTCTTCATGCCCCCACCCATTCCCCTTCGCCCTTTGGCTGCCAAGCGGGCCGCTCTCACCAGCGGATCCCCGCCGGACTGCGGTGGCCGCAGTGCTTCATCCGGCGGATCGCAGCCTCCCGTGCGCGGTGCTGCACCTCTCAGGAGTCTCGTATGGTGACCGTCTACTTCCGCAGGGTGATGAAGTCAAGTGATTGGGGGTCGCAGTAGGACATGCACCCCTGGTCACGGCTGGCGCCGACGAACCCCATCGACAACCACCCGGGCGCGAAGAGTGGGCCTCGCGCGCGGACGTCAAGATCGTCACGACCGTCGACCCCGGCGGCCAGACACCCGACTGGAAGGGCGAGGTCGGCTACGTCACGCCGGTCGTCGAAGCGACAGCGCCGCAGGCGCAGAACGCCGTGGCCGTGCTCTGCGGGCCGCCCATCGTGGTCAAGCTCACGCTGCCCGAGCTCGACAAGCTGGGCTTCGCCGACGACGCCATCTTCACCACGCTCGAGAACCGCATGAAGTGCGGCCGCTGCAACATCGGGCCCGTGTACGTCTGCAAGGACGGGCCCGTCTTCACGGCCGCCCAGCTGAAAGGGCTCCCGGCCGAGCTCTGAGCGCAGCGGCGGGGGCAGCTACGCCGCGCGTCAGTCGTCCGGCAGGGCCTCGTCCAGAAGCGCCGCCACCTCGCCCCGCAGCGGCTCCACGTCGTGTTCAATGATCGCCCACACGAGCTCGTCGTCAACGCTCGGATACTCGTGCGTGAGCTGATTGCGGAAGTCGACGATCCTGCGAGCCTGCGTGATGTCGTCGAACATGATCGGAGCCGTCCGGCTGAGCGCCGCCGCCGCTTCCCCGATGGTGATGAATTCGCGTTCGACCGAAGAGCGCACGAGGCGAGACGCCTTGTATGCCTCCAGGTCCACGCCCGCGACCGCGTCGCGGATCGCGTCGCACGCCTCAGCGATGTCTCGCAGATAGGCGCGCGCGTCACGCGGCATAGACCATCCGCTTCGTGCGCTCGATGTCGCGGGCGATGTAGGGGTTCTTGACGGCGCCGGCCATGACGAGGTCGACGCGGCCGCCCAGGAGAGCCCTGAGCTCGTCGAGCATGCCGAAATACGCGTCCACGCGCGCATACGGCTGCATGGGCGCGAGCTCCACGAGCAGGTCGATGTCGCTCTCGCCTTCGTGATAGTCGTCCCGAACAGCCGACCCGAAGGCGTAGAGCCGCGCCACGCCGTGACGCGCGCAGATCGCCGCGATCTCGTCGAGATTGTCGGCCAAGGCCTTGGTCATCTGAGTCGTCGCCATGAGGTCCATGGTAGCCGCCGAACCAGCGGCACGCCAGTGAGGAGGCATCCCCGAAGACAACAGAGCGGAGCCCGGCCAATGCCCGGCCGAGTCGGCGAGCTCTACGCCGGCGGGTTCAGAAAGGCGAAGACGGCGTCCAGCACGTCCTCGAAGACGGGCCAGTACGCCTCTCCGTGAGCGTCGCGACCGTCCAGCACGGCGATCCCGCCCGCGGCCAGCGCCGGCCCAATCTCAGCCATGAGCAGGCGCGCCTCGCTCGCTCGCAGATAAAGGCTGCGTCCGCTTGCGGCGTCCTCGTCGAACCACGCCGTGATCCGCCAGACCGCGGGCAGCAGCCCGACCCAGTCCACGGCGCGCGGAAGCTCGTCGGCAGCCACCTGGAAAAGCCCGCTCCATCTGACCACATCGATCGAGAAGCGGTGCTCCCTTCCCCGCGAGATCCACCCCACCACGCCCGCCGACGCCAACGCTCCCAGGGCATCGGCGACGTTGCGCTTACCGAACCCGGCGGCATGGGCGACCTCGGCAACCGACGACTCGGGCCGGTCCGTCGTGAGGAGATAGCGCACCACCTCCGCCCGCGCCCCGACCCCGAAGAGCAGGCGCAGCCTGAAGGCGAGCGCGACGGGACGCAGGACGTCCGCGGCGACGGACTTCCTCGACGGCTCGGTGTTCTGCCACAGCAGCCCGAACGAGGCGAAGGCCGGGTCCGGCTCGCGGACCGAGAGGTCCGCCAGCGGAATGAGCTCATCGCGGGGCGCCGGTCGCGCGATGCCGCGCGCCCAGAGCTGCAGGGCGGACTCGTGCGTGCCGGCCCAGGCGAGAGCGGCATCCGCGCGTCGCCGGCTCTCCGCGTCGCGAGCCAGGTTGCGCAGTCGCTTCGCGCTCACGAGACGGCCGTTGCGGCGCAGCCAGTCGAGCGTCTCGCCGAACAGGCGGGGGTCGGCGCCGGCGCTGCGCAGCCCGAGCAGCAGGAGAGCCTCCGGGTCTATCGCCCAGCGGTCGCGCCGCGGCGAGACACCGGCAAGGCCGAGCTGCGTCCACTGGTCCCACAGGAAGGTGGTGACCTCCTGTACGACCCCGTCCCTACTCCAGGTCGGCATCGTCCACCCCCAGCCCTTCCAGCGCCTCAGCGAGCACACCGCGGAACCCCTCCGAAGGATCTTGCGTTCGCGCCCACGCGGCGGCGGCAAGCAGCTCTTCGCGTGTGGGGTGGAGAGCTTTGAGGTCCGCTTCGTGGCGTCCACCGCCGAGATCGGCGAAGGCGAACAGCTTGAAGTGGATCTGGTCGAAGCGCGAGGCGAAATGGGCGGTCAACGCTCCGTAGCTGCGGGCGGTGAGCCGCCCGACGAGTCCCTCCGGGAGCCCCCACTGCAGCATGGCCGTCGGACCGGGGTTGAGCCAGTCGTCGGGCAGCCTGAAGTCGACCGCCACCCGATGAGCGGCAGCGGCAAGTGGCGCCGGCAGCGGGTCGGCCGATCGCAGGCCCTGGTCGAGGATCGCGACGACGTCCACATCGGCGGTCGGACGCGTGATGAGGCCGAGCACCTGCAGCGCGGCTCCGCCGATCACGACGATCTCGAACGGCGTGTCGGCGGCCCCAAGGTGCTCGCCCAACGCCGAGAGCGCAGCGTCGATTCGCGAGGGTTCCAATGAAAGACGTGAGGTCATGAACGAGAGTTTACACTGCGCGATACGCGCATTGCAAATGCGCTGGTCGCCAAGCGGATGGGCATGTCGGCCATGGAGCAGTCGCGATGCGCGGAACGACTGGCGCACACGAAGCGAGCATCTGTCCTTCTGAAACGGACAGATAGTGCTCATTCTATCCGTTTGTGCCGGTCAGTCATGCTCCATGACCGCAGCCGACCTCCCCATTTCCGAGTTCCACGAATCGCCCATGCCTGAAGGCAGTCCCCGCTTCGCCAGCGTGCCCGCCATCCCGTGCAAGCCGAGCGTCGTCATCGGCATGCGCCGCGCCGGCAAGATCTACCTCATGCATCAGCGAGTGCGAGAGCTCAACGCATGGGCAGTCGACAAGCGCGACCTGCTGTACGCCAACTTCGCGGACGACCGCCTGCAGCCCGCCGCCGCCGTAGCGTGGCCCGTACCGAACGCCCCCTACAGCCGCCCTTCGACCAGCTCGGGATGCCGCCGCACCCAGCCGAGCAGCGCATCCAAGAGATCGCCGATGTCGCCGGCATGCTGCGTGCAGATCTCGAGAAGCTCCTCGTCCGAGACTTCGTCGTAGAAGTGGACCAGCCGGTTGCGATAGCCCGCCAGCCGCACGAGAAGCGCACCCCGCGACTCGTCGAGCACCTGCGCCCGAGCGAGCGCGATCGCGACCTCCTTGTACTCGGCCGGACCCTGCCCGATGCCCTTGGCGAGGATGTGGCGGCCGAGGTCGAGCAGCGCCTCGAGCGCCCGGCGTAAGTACGACTCGGCGGACGCGGCGTTGCGAGGGTCGGCCTCAAAGGCGGCCAGGTCGGAGAGCGGCAGGCTTGCGATGCCCCGCAGCATGCCCTGCACTCGCGCCGCCTTCTGCGCGACCGTGACGGCCCTCACCTTGCCCGGCGTCATGGCGCGGTCCCGAGAAGGTCGCGGAGTTGCTCGCTATAGAACGGCGCGAGGTCGCCGGCGCGCCTCAGGAAGTAGAGCTGGCTCTCGGCCTCCTCGTCCGGGTCGGCGCACAGCAGAAGCTCGCCGCGCACGACCTCGGCGGCGAGCGGAGCGTTGGCCTCCGACAGCACCACGAGATCGACCCGGGCGACGGCGAACAGATCCTCGATCTCGAGGGCGAGCCGCACGCGTTGCTCGGCCGAGAGCCGCGTGCCACGCGTCGGCTGCACGCCGATATCGACGTCCGAGTCTGGGTGGTCGGCCGGTGCCGCGCCGCCGGATCGCGCGGGGCCATCGGTGGCGCGCGCAGCGATCTCTGCCGCCCGGCTGCCGAACACGTACACCGCAGTCAACCGGTACCGCCGGAGCATGTCGCGCAACGTGGAGTGGAAGTCCGTGTCCATGCTTGCATTATGCCACGTCGAACCAGGAGGAGAGCCGCGTCCACCAACGTGGAGGCGATCCTTGAGGAGCATGGCGCCGCAGAGACGATCGAGCAGCTCCTCGAAGCTCATCCTCGACTCACGCACGACGGTGCGCTTGCCGCCGTGCGGTTCGGCGCCGGAGTCCTGCGCGCAGGCGCAGCCTACCCGGTGTCCAAGTCGGTGGCGTGAGACTGCTCGCAGACGAAGGCGTCGACGCCGCAGGCAACGCTCGTCTGCGTGCTCAGCCGAGCGCCCGCCCGATGAACTTCGCCTCGGCGGGCGCCACGCGCTGCCAGTAGTCGTGGTCGTGGCCGCCCCGGCTGTAGCCGCCGCTCGGCGGCTCCGGCAGGGCGGCCTCGAGGTGCGTCACGTACCCGCAGAACGGATCCGACAGGCCGCAGTCGACGCGCAGGTTCACCCCCGTGAGCCGGTCGGCGTGGCCGATCACGTCGTGCTCGGCAAAATCGGCCGCACTGTCGAAGGCGTCGCGCGGCCCCAGCATCATCGCGTCGTAGCTCGTCCAGACGGCTGGGCCCACGGCGACCACGGCGGCAAAGAGCTCCGGCTCGGTCTCCGCCGCAAGCAGAGCGCCGTACCCGCCCATCGACCAGCCGATGATCGCGCGCTGGCGCCCGCCGCCACCGAGCTTGAAGCGGCGCGCGCAGAGAGGTATCACCTCGCGCAGCAGCATCGAGAGGCGGTCCTCGCCGGACGCGCGCGCCAATACGAGACTCCGCCGTCGACGCCGACCACCGCGTAGGGCGGCGCCTCGCCGCGCTCGACGAGCCTGGCGGCGTGATCGGCGAAGCCCATCGGCGGGCCGCCGCCGCGACCCGGCAAAGCGAAGCAGACGGGCAGCGGGTCGCCGTTGCTCGTCCCGGGCGGCCAGGCGATCGAGTAGCCGACCGCCCTAGCGACGTTGCGCGAGTGAAGCGTGTAGTCGCGGACCGTGACGCCGGAGCCTCCCGGCAGCAGACCGGAGCCGTTCAGCTCGTCGCCGGCTGTGGAGAGCCACGCGCGCCAGGGGACGACGCGGCCGGCGATGCCGGCGGCGAGGAGGGCGCCGGCCGTCAGGCCGGCGCCGACCACGAAGCCGCGGCGCGTGACGCCGGCCTCCCGCGGCAAGACGTCGAGCGCCGCTCGCACGACGTGCGCGGTCTCGTCCATGACGCACATCGTACCCCTCGCGATAGAGGTGCGTGGGCCCACAGCCCCGGAGCACGCAGAGTCCCGGATGGCGTACCATGATGGTGAACCGCCTGAACACGACCCTGGGAAAGCGCGGCAATGAGCCAAGACGAAAGAGGACCGAGCGACGCCGCGACGCCGGCGATGGCGGCAGTCGCCGCGGCGGTCGGCGCCCCGGAGTTCCTCCTCCAGTGGCTCGACCGCTTCTACGACGGTGACGACATCGAGGTCGTGCTGGCGGCCGGCGGACCGACCGGCCTCGCAAACGTCGAGCCGGGGCGCCTCGAGCGCGCCGTGCGCCGCGCCGTGCTGGACCGCGACGAGGCCGGCGCGCACGCGCCGGCTTCATTCGCGGACCGCCTCGACGTCTGCGCGATGTTCGAGGGCTGGCGGGGCATCCCCGCCGACGTCCGCCGGCGCCTCGCGGACTGGGCGACCGACGACTACGCCGCCTCGGTCCGCGACGACCTCGAGGCGTTGAAGTCGGGCGCCCCGGGCGACTCCCGCGAGATCGACTATACGTATCTCCTGCTGCCCGAGGCAGAAGCCGTGATCGCCGCCGAGGAGCACGTCTACCTGTGGCCCTGCGACTGCCGGGCGATCGTCGGGGCCTGCGACCAGCCGCTGGACGTCTGCCTGCGCTTCGACAACGACCGCGGGCTCGGCCGGGAGATCTCACGGGAACGGGCAGTGGAGATCCTGCGGATGGCCGACGTCGCCGGCCTCACGCACACCGACTATCTTGGGCGCAGCGCCGGCGACACGCACGCCATCTGCAACTGCTGCACCGACTGCTGCTTTCCGCACCGGGCAGCGGCGCTGCTGGACGCCGAGAGCGTCTGGCCGCGCCGCCGCCACCTTGCCGTCGTCGACCGTGACGAGTGCACCCAGTGCGGGACCTGCGCCGAACGCTGCCCGTTCGACGCCATCACGCTGAGCGCCGACGACGAGCCGCTGGTCGAGGCCGCCCAGTGCCGCGGCTGCGGCCTGTGCTCCACCGGCTGCCCTGCCGAGACCATCGCCATGCGGCCTCTCGCCGCTCCGGCCTGAGCCGCACGGTTTCAGCCGGCCCGGGCCTGCCCGCGGATCACCGCCAGAGCGGCCGTCACGTCCAGCCGCACCGCCCATTCGTCGAGATACCCCTCGTCCAACGACCCGGCCTGCAGCTCATAGACCCGCAGGGCGTCGCCCAGCTGCTTCTCGCTCCCTCCCGCCCGCGCCGACCAGCGGAGCTTCATGAGGATGGTGTCCTCCGGCGTCGAGACACTGAGCTCCAGGCCGAGGGCCTCAACGCGACTGCGACGTGCGAAGCGCTCGCGATCGAAGGGATCGTCGGTCAGCAGCCAGAAGTCGGCTTTGTCTCCCGATGAGGAGTCGATGAGGTTGAACATGGCGCGGCGGCGCGTAGCATCGCCGACGGCATGCTCGTCGAGGTAGACCTCCGGGGCAGACAGCGCCTCCGTCACACGTGTGACATCGCCCGCCGTGATGTCGACGACGAGGTCGATATCGTGGGTCGCCCGCGGCTCGCCCTGGAGACTCGAGACCAGCGACCCCGTGAGCATGTACGGGATGCCGGCGCCGTCCAGGGCCTCGACGATGCGCGTCAGGAGGGCCTGTTGTGACACTTCGCCATCCGCTCCAGATAGATGCGCTGCAGTTCCGCCTCATCGGCTTCAGGGAAGCGCCGCCGCAGGCCGGCGCGGAAGAGCTCGCGCGACAGCTCGGTGAGCTCGAAGGCCTTGAGCAGGCGTTGCTCCGGCGTCAGCCGGCGGAGCGCCTCAAGGTAGAGCTGGTGGTTCGGCCGCGGCTTGGGATCCACGTGACAAGGATAGCACCGCGCGGGATCATGACTCGGCCCGGGCGGGGTCCGCATGGACCCCGCCCCGGCCGATGGCCGTCCGCGCGCGCCGGCCCGCCGGCGCGCGCTGAGTCCCCTACTTCACCTTGCTGATGTCGATGTTCAGCTGCTTGGTCTCGGTCAGCTCGTCGAAACACCAGTCGCTGAGCTCGCGGCCCAGACCGCTCTTCTTGACGCCGCCGAACGGCGAAAGCTGGTCCCAGCAGTTGTTGGTCTCGTTGATGAGCACCGTGCCGCACTCGATGCCCTCGCCGAGCAGAAACGCCGTGCGCAGGCTGCTCGTGAAAGCCGCGCCCTGGAGCCCGTACGGCGTCTCGTTGGCGATGCGCAGGCACTCGTCGATGTCTTTGAACGTCATGATCGGCGCCACGGGGCCGAAAGTCTCGTCGCGCGCCATGAGGAAGTCCGACGTGACGCCGTCGACGACGGTCACGTCCGAGTACATGCCCTCGATGTTGCCGCCCATGAGGAAGGTGCCGCCGCGCTCGCGGGCGTCGTCGTAGTGCGCCTGCACCTTGGCGATGTTGCCCGGGTTGTTGAGCGGGCCCATGTCGGTGTCCTTGTCGAGGGGATTGCCGACCTTGACCTGGGCCGCGCGCCTGACGAGCTTCTCGACGAACTCGTCGTGGATCGCCTCGTGGACCAGGATGCGCTCCGAGGCCGTGCACACCTGGCCGGCCAGGTAGAAACAGCCGGTGATGGTCGCTTCCACGGCCTCCTCGATGTTGGCGTCGTCCATGACCACGAGCGGGCCGTTGCCGCCGAGCTCGAGCATGAGCCGCTTGATGCCGGCGATGCGGGTGAGGTGCTCGCCGGTCGCCGTCTCGCCGGTGAAGTGGATGGCGTTGGTGCCGGGATTACTGACCAGCTCCTCACCCACGACGCCGCCGGGCCCGGTGACCACGTTGACCGAACCCTTCGGGAAGCCGGCCTCTTCGTAGACTTCCGCCAGCATCAGGGCGCTGTACGGCGTGGTGCTGGCCGGCTTGAGGATGACCGCGTTGCCGGCCGCCAGGGCGTGGGTGACCGCGATGTTGGGGATGTCGTGAGGCCAGTTCCACGGCGAGATGACGCCGATGACCCCCATCGGCTGGTGGATGACAAGGATACGTTTGTTGAGCGTGTCCTCCTGGATGGACGGGTTGATCCTGCCGCGATACCGTTTGATGCCCTCGGCCGCTTCGATGAAGTGCGGCGCCGAGTAGTGAGCGATCTCATCGCGCGCTTCGGTGATGGTCTTGCCGCACTCGCGGCACAGCACGCGCGCGTCGTGCTCGAGGCGCCGGTAGGCGATCTCGCTGGCCTTGAAGAGCAGCTTCGAACGCGCCGGGATCGACAGCTTCGCCATCTCCTTCTGCGCCTTCTTTGCCGCCTCTATGGCCTTGTGCACGTCTGCCTCGACGCCCTTGGGCACTGAGCCGATCAGGCTGCCGTCGCCCGGCGACCAGACGTCGAAGCGCTCGCCGCTGACCGACTCGACCCACTCGCCGCCGATGAACATCTTGTAGTCCATGACGGGATCGTCGGGCGTCGGGTACGGGGTCGGATAGGGGCCCTTTCGGACGCCGGCTTCGGTGGTTGCCATTCCGTCTACTCCCTTTCAGATCGTTGCTTCATCGATCAGGTCTTCTCGAGGGCGTAGCCGCCCTTCTTCATGGGGATGATCCAGAACTTGGTCAGCAGCGCGTACACGATGCCGGTGACGATGATCGTCGGGATGGACGCGCTGACCCACTTGAACGGGAAGTGCTGCGCATAGGTGACCGGGTTCAGCAGCCAGTAGTAGAGGGCGAAGCCGACACCCGTGGCGATGAAGCCGGCCGGGTTCACGCCGCCCCAGAAGTAGTACTTGCCCTGCCTGGAGTAGTCGAACAGCGACGGCAGGTGCAGGATGTTCTTGCGGAAGAGGTAGTAGTCGACGATCTGGACGGCGCAGATGGGCGCGAAGACCAGGCCCAGGAAGTACATGAACGTGAGGATGTGGGCCATGAACACCGTCTGGAAGAACGCACACACGATGATCACCGGCGCCATCACGATCACAGCCGTCCAGCGATAGCTGAGCCGATACTGCAGCGCCGGTATCTGCTTGAGGCCGATGGCCGAGGCGTAGATACCGACGATGGCCGTGCCGATGTTGGCCAGGGCGATGAAGATGATGGCGATGACGCCCATCCAGATGCCGAGCACCTCCACGAAGAACACGGACGGGTCGGGGTCGCCGGTCGCCAGGCTTGCGTACAGGCCGATAAGGGCGACGACGCCGGTGATCATGCCCAGGCAGATCATCGAGGGCATCATCGCCTGCCGGCTGCTCTTGCCCATGCGCATCACGCCGCCCATGTAGGGCCACCACGAGAGGACCGTCGCCACGAGGATCTCGAAGCCGAGCGTGAAGTCCAGGTGCAGGTCGCCGGAGGCATAGGTGGGCTTGCCGGCCGCCACGGTACTCCAGCCCTCCTTGGTGAGGAGGACGACGAGCACCATGACGCCGGCGATAGTCACCGCGACGGCGATCCAGATGGAGTTGTTACGCACGGAGTCGGCGCCGCCGATGACCATCCAGTAGACGATCGCCAGCGTCACGAGCGTGACGATCACCGAGATGCGGTAGTCCCAGACCTGGTCGATGACGCCGCCCGCCACGAGGATGTTGGCCGTGGCGCGGCCCAGCAGGATGATCAGGATGCAGTTCCATCCGACGATGGACAGGTACTGCGCGGCGATGCCGAAGGCCGCGCCGAAGCTGCCGTACTGCGGCTTGCACGCCGCGATCGTGTCGATGCCGTACTTCACGCTGATGGGCATCGCCGCCAGCGTTACGAAATACATGCCCACGAGCGCGCCGGCGATCATGGCGAACGTGCCCATGCTGGCGTTGAGATACCAGGACACCGCGCCGCCGATGGCGTAGCTCCAGGCGGCGATGCCCGCGCTCAAGGTCACGCCGAACAGGCCGATCATTCCCCAGTTGCGTTCCTGCGGCAGGACGGGCCAGCTGCCCTCGGCGGCCTGATGCAGGGCCTCTCGCTCGACCGCTGCCTTTCCTTGCGGTGTGCTGGCGGTGGCGTCTGTGTTCGTCGCGCTCATTTCACCACCCACCCGATGATGAGCAGGATGATGGGGAGGATGATCCCCACCGTGAACAGGATGAGCTGGTCGCCGCCTGAGAGCAGCTTGCCCTCGTAGGCCGGGTCTTCCGCAAGCTTGAGCCGCTCGGCCAGCAGGGCCTCAAGCTCCTTCCGCTCTTCGTCCTTGGTCGCCATCGAATCGTCCCCCTTTTACCTTGTCGGGCTGTGCCGCCGCGTGCGGCCTTGCGCTCAGAGACCCATCTTGTTCTTGAGCCGCTCGACGCAGTTGATGCGCACGTCGAGCAGGTCCGCGATCCGCGCCTTGGCCTCGAGCCCTTTGGCGGCGCCGGCCACGGCGGTGATGACACCGATGTCCAGCTCCTCGCGCAGACGACGCATGACCGTCGAGTCGCAGAGGTCCATGACGCTGACGCCCAGCTTGCCGGCCACGTACTGCTTGGCCTCATCGAGCCTCATCTTCTTGGTGAGCTGCATCCGGGCTACCAGATCTCCGGCAGTTCGGATGCCGCCCATCGACGACGCGAGGGCGTGGCTGATGGACATCCCCGTGGGATCGCCCGTGCCCACCTACAAGCCGTCGGCTTTGCCGATCTCGACCATCGCGGCGCTGCAGCGAGTGACCACGTCGATGGGCGGGGTCTCGAACATCGGCACGCCGCCGACGCCCATGCCCACGTTGGGATGGATGGGGATCTTTGCTTCCGCGGTGCACGCCTTGACGAACGTGATGGCGCGCGCCAGGTTCCAGGGCGTGCTCCTGCGCGAGTTGGTGTTGACCACCGGGCCGAAGATATGCGCGCCGGCCTCTTCCACGACCTTCATCTGCTGGTGCGGCCACATGCCGGCCAGCCGCTTGCCGTTGTACTCGAGCTGGCCGTGGAAGCCGAGCACGCATTCGGCCGCCATGCCGACCTCTACAGCGAGGTTCGTGTTCTTGGCCGCCCACTCGACGGCGCGCAGCGTGGCGTAGAACTCGCCGTCACCGGTCGAGGCCGTGGTGTCGTAGTTGATGCCGTCAGCCCCCACCTCGTCCATCTTCCCCGTCATCCAGACGAGGTCGGCGTAGCAGGCCTCCAGAGCCTCCTCGGTGGCCGCGCGCGCCTCGGCGATCTGGCCTTTCGGAAGCAAGTCGGAAGGGTTCGGGAACGGCCCGTCCGGCCGGTAGTACAAGCCCAGGTTGGGCATGAAGCCATAGAACACCGGGATGATCGTCGTGTGCAGAACGGCCTCCACATGGTTCTGCTCCAGCACGACGATGGGTTTGGCCGGCTTCACCGAGTAATCGGTGTGGCCGATCTCCATGGAGTCGAACCCGAAGGCACGCTCGAACGTGCGGAACGCCTGCTCTCTGGAGAGGGGCAGACCCACGCCGGACGAGAGTTGGGCAGAATAGAGCGAGTTGGTGGAGCCGTCCTTGGTGAGCACCGCCTCGTGGCCGCGTTCCACGCCCCAGATACGGGTAGGGCTGGCGAACATCTCGAAGAGGTAGTCGAACTCGTCAGGCTGGAGGACGGGGATCTTGCCCCTCCTGGCCGCGTCGGCGGACCCGGCGACAAGATCCTCACGGACCTCCTCGCGAGTCATCGACACGCTGTAGCCATCGCCCATACGCGTTTGGATGTCGGCCAAGTTTCACCCCCTGTGCGTCAGTGGCGGATCGAGGAGGTCTGGAGCCTCCCGAGTGCGACTCGGCTCACTCGTCCGGGTGAGTGGACCAGTGCTGCGCCTTGTTCATCCGGATGGGTGAGATTGTGGGAAGCTACCACCGGGGTCTGGGTCACGCAAGGGGCCGGCCTCGCCAGGCGCCGCCGACAGCTCAGAGCCCGGCGATCACCGCGTCGATGCGCGCGACCAGGTCGGCCGGCAGCGGCGGCACCTCGTGCGTCGCCAGAAGTTCGACGGCCTTCTGCCGCGCCTTCTGCGTGAGGTCCAGACCCCCGCTCTCGAGCCAGCGCTCGTGGCTCATGTGGTTGAGCAGCGCGGGCCGCCACTGGCTGTCGCGCAGGTGCCGCGAGGTGTGCTTCTGACCGAGGAAGTCGCCGCCCGGGCCGACCTTCACCAGCACGTCCACGGCCAGGGTCTCGGGCGACACCTCGATGGCGGCCAGCAGGCGGCGGTTGCGGGCGATGAACTCGGCGACCATCACGAGCTCCTCGAGCGAGCCCGTGAGCCCGAAGTCGAGGTAGCCGCAGTCGTGGTTGAGGTTGGAGCCGAGCTGCATGGACAGCTTGGTGATCTCGTCGGCCTCCATGCCGGCCTGGGCGTCGATCACCTGGGCGTCGGTGTGGCCGCTGAAGCCCCAGTTGGGCAGATTCAGCCACTTGGCCATCTCGACCTCACACGCGTAGGCGCGCACGAACTCCGGCGAGTTGTACATGGACTGCGCGGTCGCCATGTCGAGGACGTTGGGTCCCTGACCGATGACGAAGGGCGCTCCCGGAGCGCGCAGCTGGTGCATCACCAGACCGAAGAGCGCCTCGGCGATACCGAGCGTCACCTGGCCGGCCGTGGTGATAGGTGCCGTGCCGCCGGCGATGGGTGAGGGACAGTACGTCGACGGGATCCCCCGGTCGGCGCAGAAGAGCAGCTTGTCGACGGTCTCGAAGGGGTGCTTGAGCGGGCTGACGGGCTGGTTGTACATGACGAAGTATGGCTTCGCGCGAAGCTCGTCGGCGCCGCCCCGCACCTCGCAAGCCATGCGCCACATCGGCGCGACCGTCTCCACGCCGCCGGAAGTCATCACCAGCGGCTTGGTGGTGGCCTTGATCATGGCGTTGAACTGCTTCGGGTACGCCTCCTGCGCCTCCATGCCGTCCGGGTAGGCGCCCGACATGACGAAGTCGATGTCGGGCAGGGCGTCGCAGAGGCGCGCCGCCACGGTGACGTCGTCCAGCGTGGCCAGACGCCGCTCACC
>Ga0315293_10003933_pt1 | contig 14248 bp, 8 predicted proteins | sample YL17G13_20_MG_FD_203071 | JGI IMG/M metagenome (GOLD analysis project Ga0315293, IMG submission 203071) | Sediment microbial communities from Yellowstone Lake, YNP, Wyoming, USA - YL17G13_20 | ecosystem: Environmental > Aquatic > Freshwater > Lake > Sediment | place: USA: Wyoming | collected... | reverse complement strand
TGGCACCCCGCCGCAGACATAGCGCTCGGCTGGGCTCCCGACGGCAAGCGCGTCCTGTTCACCTCCGGACGCAACGCCTATTCCCGTTTCAGCGAGCTATACACGGTCGGGCTCGACGGCGGCCTCGAAGAGAAGCTCCCTCTTCCCATGGGATTCGAAGCCGCCCTTTCTCCGGATGGAATGCGCATCGCCTACGTCCCCTTGTCCCGTGCCTTCACCGTCTGGAAGCGGTACCGCGGCGGCCGGGCGACGCCGGTTTGGATCGCCAGCCTCGCCGACTCCGCGATCGAGAAGGTGCCGCGCGAGAATTCCAACGACTTCAATCCGATATGGGTCGGGGACAAGGTCTTCTTCCTATCCGACCGCAACGGCGCCGTGTCGCTCTTCGCCTACGACCTGCGGTCGAAGAAGGTCTCCCGGGCCATCGAAAACGGCGGCCTGGACCTCAAGTCGGCCTCGGCCGGCCCCGGCGCCATCGTTTATGAGCAGTTCGGCAGCCTCAACCTCTACGACCTCAAGTCCGGCAAGACCGTGCGCGTCCCCATCACCGTGAATGGCGACATGCCGGAGGTGCGCGAGCGGTACAAGGCCGTGGGCGACAGCCTGGAAATCGCCGGGCTGTCTCCTAACGCCGCCCGGGTCGTGTTCGAAGCCCGCGGCGAGATCGTTACGGTACCGGCCGAAAAGGGCGATCCTCGAAACCTTACCAACACCACGGGCGTGATGGAACGCGACCCGGCCTGGTCGCCCGACGGAAAGACCATCGCCTATTTTTCAGACGAGTCGGGCGAATACATGCTGCACCTCAAGCCTCAGAGCGGAGCGGGCGAAACCGTCAGGATCGCCCTCGGCGACAAGCCTTCGTTCTATTTCTCTCCTCGGTGGTCGCCCGATTCCAAGAAGATTGCTTACAGCGACGCTCATTTGGCCGTATGGTATGTCGATATCGCCGCGAAGAAGCCCGTCCTCGTGGACAAGGACAGGTATTATGGAGGAACAGGCGGCTTTCCTTGCTGGTCGCCCGATTCCAAGTGGCTGGCCTATGAGAAACGCCTGCCTAACTATATGGGCGCTATTTATTTGTATGCGGTGGATGCGGGAAAGAACATGCAAGTCACCGACGGGATGAGCGACGCCCGGTTCCCTGTGTTCGATGTCGAAGGGAAATATCTCTACTTCACCGCCAGCACGGATTCGGGCCAGTCCCTTCAACCCGACATCCACAGCTTCAGCCGGCCTGTGACGCGGTCGATCTACCTCGCCGTTCTGCCCAAGGATGAGCCCTCGCCGTTCGCCCCGGAGAGCGATGAGGAGAAAGGGGAAGAGAAAAAGACGGAAGAAGGCAAGGCGGGCGACGAGAAAACCCAAGAGAAGAAGCCCGTCGAGGCCAAGGCGGTCACGGTTAAGATCAATTTTGACGGCATCCTCCAACGGATCCTGGCCGTCCCCATGCCGGCTCTTAATTACGTGGGCCTGCAGGCGGGTAAGACCGGGACACTTCTGGCTATCGAGGCCCCGGCGGTGCTCCCCGGCGTGGGAGACGCCCCCGGCGCCACGGTCCACCGCTACGACATCAAGGCTCGCCGTTCCGAAATTGTCGCCGGCGGCGTGGGCTTTTTCGAAATCGCCCGGAACGGCGAGAAGTACCTCTACAGCCAGGGCGACCGCTGGTTCATCGCCGGCCTGCGACCGATGCCCCCGGCCGGAGCGCCGGCGGGTCCGCCTCCCGCCCCGTCGGCCTCCGGCGCCAACGCCCTGGCTACCGACGCCATCCAGGTCCGGGTCAATCCCGGCGATGAATGGCGGCAGATGTACCGCGAGGCCTGGCGCCTCGAGCGCGAGTTCTTCTACGACCCCAACGCTCACGGCTATGACCTTGCCGCTGCCGAAAAGATGTACGCATCCTACCTCGATCATATCGTCTCGCGTCGCGACCTGAACTACCTCTTTGCCGAGATGCTGGGAGGGATCGAGGTCGGCCACTTGGGCGTGGGCGGCGGCGACCTGCCTGAGGTGAAGCGTGTCCCGGCCGGTCTGCTCGGGGCGGACTACAAGGTCGAGAACGGCCGCTACCAGTTCGCCCGTATTTACAACGGGGAGAACTGGAACCCGCAGCTCCGGGCGCCGCTGACCCAGCCGGGGGTCAATGTTGCGGCCGGGGATTACCTGCTTGCGGTGAACGGCCGCGAGGTGTCCGGGCGCGACAACATCTACAGCTTCTTCGAGAACACTGCTGAAAAACAGGTCCTTCTCAAAGTGGGGCCGAGCCCCGACGGCAAGGGCGCCCGGGAAGTGACGGTCGTGCCGGTGCCGAGTGAAACGGCCCTCCGCAACCTTGCCTGGATCGAAAACAATCGCCGCTACGTGGACAATGCCACGGGCGGCCGGGTGGCCTATGTGTATATGCCGGACACGTCTTTCGGAGGTTACACGAACTTCAACCGCTACTTCTTTGCCCAGGTGGGTAAGGATGCGGTCATCATTGACGAGCGTTTCAACGGCGGCGGGGCCCTGGCCACCGACATCATCGAATTCCTTCAGAGGAAGCTGCTGAGCCTGGTGGCCACGCGCGACGGCGAGGACGAAGCCCAGCCCCAGGGCGCCATCCTAGGCCCCAAGGTGATGCTCATCAACGAATTCGCCGGGTCTGGTGGCGACGCCATGCCTTATTACTTCAAGGCCGCCGGGGTCGGCCCGCTCGTCGGCAAGACGACCTGGGGAGGCTTGGTCGGCCGCGCCGGCGCGCCTGCGCTCATGGACGGCGGGTACGTCAGCGCGCCGAGCTCCGGCGTCTGGAGCCCGAAGGACGGGTGGATCGCGGAGAACGTGGGTGTCGCCCCGGACATCGAGATCGAGCACGATCCCGCCCTGGTCCGCCGGGGGAAAGACCCGCAGCTCGACAAGGCCATCGACGTCGTGATGGCCGAGCTGGCGAAGAAGCCCCCGGTGAAGCCCAAGCGTCCCGCTTTCCCCGACCATTATAGGAAATAAACGCTCATACTCATCGACCACTTGAAGGTGACATTCGTGGCGGCAAAACCTCCGCCTTCCCATGTCTTCGAGTGAGTCTTGGCTTCTTCGCCATTCGTGTACAATAGATATGGGTATTCCAAGAGAGAGGAGAACGGCTATGGGAAAGCCCATAAAGGTCCCCGTTTCCTGGTATGAGGCTCCGGCAGGCGGGGAAAATCCTGTTCCTTTTTCGGGCCCGGACAAGACGAACTCGGATCTTCAGGATTCCGAGCTCCTGGATGCCTATTCCCGGGCTGTTATCGGTGTTGTCGGGACGGTCGGCCCGTCCGTGGTCAGCATCTCTATAGGGAAAACCTCCAAGACCGACGAATTTGAACCGGTCGGCGCCGGATCCGGTTTCGTCATAGCCCCCGATGGATACATCGTGACCAACTGTCATGTCGTCCAGGGTGCTCCGAAAATCGAGGCCGCCTTCACGGACGGCAGCCGGCGCAAGGCCACACTCGTCGGGATGGATCCGTCCACCGATCTCGCCCTGCTCTCCGTCAACGCCTCCGGCCTGCCCTTCGCCAGGCTCGGCGAATCGGGCAGTCTTAAAGTCGGCCAGCTCGTCATCGCCACCGGGAATCCTTTCGGCTTTCAATCGACCGTTTCGACCGGAGTGATCTCCGCTCTCGGTCGGGCCCTCCGCAGTCAGCAGGGCCGGCTGATCGAGAACGTCATCCAGCACACGGCGCCGCTCAACCCGGGGAACTCCGGCGGCCCGCTTCTCGATTCCCGGGGCCGCGTCGTGGGGATCAACACCGCCATCATCGCCATGGCCCAGGGAATAGGCTTTTCCATACCGGCCGACACGGCCCGCTGGGTGGTCTCACAGCTCATCAGCCAAGGACGGGTCAGGCGGAGCTACCTTGGAATTGTGGGCCTTCGCCGTCCCCTCGACCGCCGGCTCGTACGCTTCTATCAGCTGGCCGGGGACCATGCCGTCGAGGTCGTTTCCATGGACGATGCCGGTCCGGCGAAAAGGGCCGGCATCCGGGTTGGAGATATCATCCTGAACCTTAATGGAGAGAGCGTCTCGAGCGTCGACGATATTTACAGGATCCTGGGAGAGTGGCCCGTGGGAGAGGCGATGAGAGTATCGGCCCTGCGCGGCAAGAACCTCAAGGAGTTCAGCGTCACGCCCGTCGAGGCCGCCTAATCAGCATAGGGGATGATCCCAGCTACATCTGAAGGGATATTCCGGCGGTCATGCCCGGAGATGGGATTGTCCGGCTCTATTGCCGGATTCATTTTCTTTAAGCTAAAATACAGGACATGCTGAGGCGCCTCTATGGGACGTGGTATCTGGGTTGGCACTACCTGAAACAGTACCGCTATCCTTTCCGTTCGCGGGATGCCGTCCGGCACGACCAATCCCGAAGGATTCGGCGGATGGCGGCCCACGCCTACCGCTTTGTTCCTTACTACCGTGAAACCCTCGACCGCCTCGGCTTGCGGCCCTCGGATTTCCGAACCGTCGACGACTTGGCCCGGCTTCCCGTTCTCGAGCGCCGCGAGATCCAATCGGCCCCGGAGCGCTTCCTTTCATCGGCCCGGTCGGCCGGGCGGCGTGTATGTTTTCACACGGGGGGCAGCACGGGAGCGCCGATCTCGGTTTATCACGGGCTGGACGCGATCCTCCAGACGGCCGTCCACGGGCAGCGCTACCATGATGTCTTCGCCCCTCATTTTCCAGCCCGCCGCAGATCCCGCGAGACTTGGATTTTCCCCTCAGCGGTTTCCAACACCATGAGGGCCCACCGCCTGCAGTTGGACAACACCTTCCTGGCGGAAAGGATTGTGTCGTCCAGGCAATTCCTGTCCATGCTTGACCCGCCGGAAAAAAACATTCCCTTGATCAACACTTTTAAACCAGACGTCATCCACAGCTACGGCTCCTACCTGGAAGTCCTGTTCGCCCGACTTCAGGCCACGGGCGAGGCGTTTCACCGGCCGAAGGCCGTCGGGTTCGGAGGCGACGGACTGTCGGACTCGGCCCGGCGGTTGATCATGGATCACTTCGGCATACCGGCCTTCAGCTTCTACAGCTCCGTGGAAGCCCCCTCCATCGCCTTCGAGTGCGGGGAGCATCGCGGCTTGCATATCAACGAAGACATCTACCCCCTGCGCGTCGTGGACGCCTCCGGCCGGTCGCTTCCTTCCGGTGAATATGGGGAGGTCGTTATTTCCAACCTGGTCAACCGGACCATGGTCCTGCTTAACTACCGCCTGGGCGACCTGGCCGCGCTCCTTTCCGATCCCTGTGCCTGCGGCCGTTCCCTGCCCCTCATGTCTTTCCCGGCCGGCCGGAAGGACGACTGGCTCGAGCTCGCTTCCGGCGAGCCCGTTCATCCTTCCCTGGTCTACCCTCTCCTGAGGGACGAGGAGGCGGTCCTGCAGTACCAGGTGGTCCAGGAAAGCCCATTGGACTTCCATGTCGTCCTGGTCGCTAAAACATCCTGTAACCGCCCGGAGACTGAAGCGCGCCTAGCGGCCAAGTTTGGCCGCGTCTTCGGAGGGGAAATCCGCTTCCGGGTTTCGTTTGTTTCTTTCATATCACGGACTCCGTCCGGCAAAGTAAAGCCCGTGATGTCCATGAGACAAAATCCGTGACGCCGAAAGCTGATTCTGTCCGGATGAGGAGACTCCCGTGAAATCCGGATTGAGCCTCCGAGGCTATGACTTGGGAGAACTCCTGACGACCCGTAGAGGTTGGAGCCTCATCGCCGTGGCCCTGTTGTACCAGGTCCGGCCGGCGTTTTTCCTCGCCGCCCGGTGGTACAGGCGTCATGTCGTCCGGAGCACGCGCCTGGTGGCGGTTGTGGGTTCGCTCGGGAAATCGACGACAACCCGGATGGTCACCGCCGCCCTGGGCGGAGACCCGTCCAGAGCGACGGAACGCAACGGAGGCATTTTCCTGGCTTGGAGGATTTTCCAGATCCGCCGGGGAGACCCCTACGCCGTCATCGAGGTCGGCATCTCCCGGCCGGGACAGATGCGGACCTACGCGAATTTCCTGTGTCCCGACGTCGCCGTTGTGACAATGGTCGGCAGCGAACACAACCGCTCCCTGGGGTCGCTGGAAGCGACGCGGGAGCAGAAATCCGAGATGGTGCGCATCCTGCCGGCTTCGGGCCTGGCGGTTCTCAACGGCGATGACCCCCATGTCCGCCGGATGGCGCGGGTAACCGGAGCCAGGGTGGTGACGTTCGGGCTGGAACCCGGCCGTGATGTCTTCGCCTCGGACATCGCGCTGGACTGGCCGGCGGGAACGAGCTTCACCATCCATCTCAACGGCGCGCGGCGTCAAGCCCGGACGCGACTCATCGGCCGTCACATGATCTACCCCGTGCTGGCTGCGGTCGCCGTGGCCGCCGAAGAAAAAATTCCGCTCGACGAAATTCTGGGGAGGCTGGAAAGGGTCGGGCCCACTCCCGGGCGCATGCAGCCCGTCAAGCTTATGAGCGGAGCTGTCCTTCTGCGCGATGAATCCAAATCCACGATGGAGACCGTCGAGTCGGCGCTCAGGACCCTGGGGGAGATCCGGGCCTGCCGGCGCATCGCCGTCATCGGCGAAATCACCGATCCGCGGGGGAGTTCGTACCCTCACTACAAACGGCTCGGCCGCCTTTGCGCGGAGGTATGCGCCAAGGTCATTTTCGTGGGCTGGAGCCGCAAGTTCAGGGCGATCTCTACAGGCGCCAGGCAGAGCGGCCTTCCCTTGCCGTCCTATTCCTACGCGGGCCGCGACGTCCTGTCTGCCCTGGAACTTCTCCGCGCCGACCTACGGGATGGGGATGTCGTTTTGATTAAAGGGCGGATGAGCCAAAAAATGGAAAGAATCACCCTCGGCTTGCTCGGCCGCCAGGTGCGGTGCTGCCGGCCCGAATGCAAATATAAGATGATTCGGTGCAGCCGGTGCCCGGCCCTCGGCGCGCCATAGCCCGTACAAGGCCGTCAAATTCCAGGATCAGAATCCGCTTTGTCCCCAGTCCTCGGGATGATACACCGATAGCCGACGGGAGCGATGGTAGTAGAATTTTCCCCCCGGGCCGGGGGGGATGTGGGTGACGATTTCAACGCGGACGTCCAGGTCCGGGCCGAGAACGATTTTGAAGAGCTCGCGGCAGGCTTCGATATCCTCCGGGCTCGGAAGCCTGAGGGGAACCGCTCTCATGAGGATCCTGCCGCTATCCTCCTGCTCCAGGTCGTACTGCCGGATCCAGGGTGCTTGTTCAGAGAACAGGGAGACGATGTACCAAGCGTAGATCTCGCGTCCGTCGGGCAGGACGAAGTAATCCTGCATCCGGCCCTTGACACTGGCGATGGTTGAATACGGCGCTCCACATGGACAGGGGGTGGGACCGCGGACGGCGACATCCTCGAGTCGGAAGCGCAGAAAGGGCATGGCCAGGGTCTGGAGACAGGTGACGACGATTTCGCCCTCCTCACCTTCCCGGCAGGGAACGTCCCGGCCATCCTTCAGGACCTCGAGGATGACGTTGTCGTCACAGACATGATAGAGTCCGGTCCGGGGACATTCCCAAGCCATCAGCCCGACCTCCTGGCTGGCGTAGGTGTCGTAGACGTTCCCGCCGAAAGCCCGCTGGATGAGATTCCTGATTCTGGGCGTGACCAATTCCGCGCCCAGGACGACAAGCCGGCAGCCGAGGGGGTCAGAGCCTTCGTTATTGAGAATTTCCGCGGCCCGGGACAGGACACCCGAGTAGCCGGTAAGGATTTCGGGCCGCCGCCGGCGCAGGGCCTCGGTCAGGTCGCGGGGAGGGAGGGTGGTCGGCAGCCTGTCCTGCCGGAAAAAACCCGCCGTTTCGGCGATGCGCCAGAGAAGGGGCTTTTTCCAGTTTCCGACGCTCCGGACACGAAGAACCCGGTCCCGGGCCTTAAGACCATATTCCGTCATGCAGCGTAAATTGAAGATATGAAGGAGGAAATCTTCGAATCCCGTGCGGCGGACAAGAAAAGGAGTTCCCGTGGATCCCGTCGTTTGGAAGAAACGGAGGCGAATTTTGCGGAACGGTGCGGAGATGAGGTGTTCGGCCGGAACTTTCTTCATCATGGCTTTGGACGTCAGAGGCAGACGTCTGAGGCCGGCCGTGGACGTCACGTCCCGGGGAGCTAACCTGGTTTCCTCCATGAGATTCCGGATAAACGGCGTCGTCTCGTAGGCGTGGCGGACGACGCGCCGGAGCATGGAATCCTGAAATCTAATGACGGCGGCGCGGGATTCCGGCCGGCGGAAATAGCGGAAGAATCTTCTAGTCTGGGCGAGCCTCAGGCCGATGGGATAGGCGCCGGGCATCCGGGAGGGTTGGAACAAAGTCGTCCGCCTCGCTTTTTCCGCGGCGAGGCGAAAAGCCCTTCCGGACGTTGAATCCTCCTCTTGGTCACTCGGCAACATATCGTCGCCTCCCTGGCGGCGTCAAGAATCCCTCAAAGCGGTAAAGAACAGGTATTTTTGCCGAAAAGGGGTTTCGCACCGGCCGAAAAACGATAAAACCCACTCCCTAATAATTGACTTCAAATTCCACCGTGAAGAACTTGTAATCCTTGTAAAGGATTGTGGTCAATGACCTGACAAACTTCTTTCCGTTTTTCAGCAGATAAGCTTCCTCGGTCGTGTCCTTGCTCGGAAAACGGATGCCATTTTTTTCCAGGGTGTACTCGGTGACGGACGTCAGGCGAGGTTCGGCTTTCAATTTTTGAGCCGTCGCCTGGATCATCATGAAGTTGCCGACGGACGTCTGGTCCCAAGCGATCTTCACGATGCTGGCGTCGTCCTCCCGAACCCAGATCCGGCCGAAACAATGGGGACGGTTTAACGAGGGCTTCGGGACGGCCTCGATGACCACGATCTTTTCCCCCTTTTGAGTCTCCTCGCCGATGATCTTGTAGTCGTGACGCGCCTGCCACTGGGCCCCGATCAGTCCGATCGGGCCGAAGAGGGCGTTCTCCACCCTGACGCTCAGTGTCGCGAGTTTTGCGTCCTCCTCATTCTTCTTCCGGCCGTTCTCTTCGACGAGCGTCCGTTTTTCTGCTTTCTGATCTCCCTTGTGGACGAATTGGTAATCATAGACGTAGGTATGTGAGTAGGGCCGCTGGGGAGACTGATAGGAATAAATCACGACCTGTTGCGAAGGAGCGAAGATGGTCGTGTCCGGCCGGATTTCCGGGAGGCTGTACATCTTTTCCTCTATTTTCTCCATGCAGGTGAAATCGAGGGCCGCCTTCTCCAGCTTAAGGCAGTAGTTTTTTATCCGCTCGAGGATCCGCCTGAGCCTTTCGTCGCCTCCGGATTCCTGCCGGGCAGACAGGGAGGACATGCCGCCGATGACTCCGAGGACGAAACAGAACCAAGCAAGGAGCACCGGCCAGGAAATTCTTTTCCTTCGGACAGGACCTGTCGCCGGCAATCTTTCACCGGAGATTTCGAGCCCGTTCCTTGGCTTCATCCGCCCTCCAGGTTGAACTCCCGCATGTCGAACCAGTATCCTAGCCCGGAAACAGCATCCATCTCGGCTTGGACAATGGCCAGATGGCCATTCTCGATCTCAACGAAGCGTTCGAAGAGCGGGCGGTGTTCCGGGGGCAATTCCCCCACGACTCCGGCATAAAACCCGCTCGTTTCAACCTCAACGTCGAGGGCCCGCTTGAGAAGCCGCATTTCCGTCTCTTTCGCTTCCGTGGCCACACGGTCCTTGAGTTTCCTGACGCCCTCTTCAATACGTTCCCTGGACGGGACGGCCGTGCTCAATCCGCTTGACATCACCTGCCCCGTTTTCTTCCATTCTTCAAGCTTGGCCTTGAGGAATGCGACATGCTGTTGCTCTTCCCGGACGAGGACTTCGAAGACGTGTTTCCCCGTCGGGTCGAGGGTCGTCTTCATGGCTTCCTCGTAGACGCCCACGACCCGGTTCTCGTATTGCAGGGCCATTGTGATGGCTTCTTCGATGTGCATATCCTTCTCCTAGATGGATTGGCGGTCCTACGGGAGCGCCGCTGCCAACCACGAATGTACCATCTTCGCCGGGAAAAATCAAAATGCCCTCGGTCTTGTCGCACATTTTCGACGCCGTTTTTAGAATTCATTGACATCGCCGCGCGGCCGACAATATAATTCCAGCATGTTCAAGAGAGGAGAATCATTGTTAAAAGGAGTGTTTAAAATGAAGATGTCCCGATCACGTGTCTTTCTGGTCCTCGCTATTGCCGCGGTATCCACGATCTTCTCAGCGGCCGAGCAGGCCTCTGCACCGCCCGTTGCCCAGCGCGTTGAACACAAGGTTGTGTGGCATGGCGAAACCGTCGTCGATCCCTATTTCTGGCTGAGGGAGAAAACCAATCCCGAAGTGGCGAAATATCTGGAGGCCGAAAACGCCTACACGGAGGCCATGACCAAGGATCTCAAGCCTTTCCGGGAAGCCCTCTATACGGAAATGCTTGGACGCATCAAACAGACGGACTTGAGTGTGCCCGTTCGGCAGGGGAAGTACTACTACTATTCCCGCACCGAGGAAGGGAAGCAGTACCCCATTTACTGTCGGAAAGCCGCGGCCCCGGATGGTTCCCCCGACGCGAAGGCCGCTGAGTTTGTCATGCTGGATCAGAACGAGATGGCCAAGGGACTGCCTTTTCTAAGCATCGGCGAAGCTTTGGTGAGCGATGATGACAACCTCCTGGCGTACGCCACCGACACCACGGGTTTTCGCCAGTATATCCTTCACGTAAAAGACCTCCGCACGGGCGAAATCTTGCCGGATACGGCCGAGCGCATCACCACAGGAGAGTGGGCTGCGGACAACAAAACCCTGTTTTTTACGACCGAGGATAAGGTTACCAAGCGCTCGGACCATTTCTGGCGCTTGACGCTGGGGGGGGAGCCGGAACTCCTTTACCAGGAAAAGGACGAGCTTTACGGCATCGGCGTGGGACGCACCAAGGATAAAAAGTATGTGGTCCTTGGAATCCAGAGCACCGACACCTGGGAGATGCGCTATCTGGACGCCGGGACACCGTCCGGAGATTTCAAGGTCGTCCTGCCCCGCGAAAAGGGGCACAAGTACGACATGGAGCACCGGGACGGGTTGTTCTACTTCCGCACCAACAAAGAAGCCAAGAACTTCCGCGTCGTCACGGCACCGGTGTCGGATCCCCGGCCCGTAAACTGGAAAGAATTCGTTCCCCACAAGCCGGATGTGCTGCTCGAGGACCTGGAGGTGTTCAAGGACTACGCCGTGGCCCATGAGAAATTTGAGGGATTGAACCGGTTCAGGGTCCTGAGTTTCAAAACGGGAACTTGGCACGAGGTGACTTTCCCGGAGGCCGTGTATTCGGCCTTCGGCGGCCGAACGCCGGAGTTCGACACCCGCATGTTCCGGATCAACTACCAGTCCATGATCACGCCATCCAGCGTGTATGATTACGACCTCGAGTCCCGTGAACGAATCCTGCTGAAGCAGCAGGAGGTTCTTGGCGGCTACGATGCCGCACAGTACGCGACGGAGCGCCTCTGGGCCACGGCCCGGGATGGGGTGAAGGTGCCCATTTCCATCGTGTACAAGAAGGGCTTTAACCGCGACGGTCAAGCGCCTCTATGGCTTTATGCCTACGGCTCCTATGGATTCGGCGAGTCCGCGACGTTCTCGAGCGGCCGTTTGAGCCTATTGGACCGCGGACTGGCTTACGCCATCGCCCACATCCGGGGCGGCGACGAGATGGGTGAGGCCTGGCATGATGACGGCATGCTCATGAAAAAGAAAAATACCTTCACCGATTTCATCGACTGCGCCGAATACCTCATCGCCCAGAAGTGGACTTCCAAGGATCGCCTCGTGATCGAGGGCGGCAGCGCCGGCGGCCTGCTGATGGGTGCCGTCACCAACATGCGGCCGGACCTCTTCAAGGCCGTCCATTCCGCCGTGCCCTTCGCGGATGTCATGAACACCATGATGGATGCCAGCCTGCCTCTCACCGTGGGCGAGTACCTGGAGTGGGGGAACCCCAACGAGAAGGCGGCTTACGACTACATGAAGACCTATAGCCCCTACGATAACCTGGAGAAAAAGCCCTACCCGGCCATCCTGGTGACCACGAGCTTCAACGACAGCCAGGTGATGTATTGGGAACCGGCGAAATACGTCGCCAAGCTTCGAACCTTGAAGACGGACAAGAACGAGTTGCTCCTTAAGTGCAAGATGGAGCCCGCGGGCCATGGAGGCGCCTCGGGCCGCTACGACAGGCTTAAGGATGCCGCCTTTGAAACGGTCTGGATGCTGAAGCAGGTGGGGATCACGAAGTAGAAATTCGAATTATCAGAATTAAAGGAGACATCCATGAAGAGCAAGGCCGTGATCGCTGCCGTTGTTCTCCTGTCTCTTTGTTCGGTTCCGGGTTTTGTCCAGGGCGACAAGGTCGACGAATATGTCCGGTCGGAGATGGCCAAGCGGAAGATCCCCGGTCTTTCTCTGGCCGTGGTCAGGAGTGGGGAGGTCATCAAGGCCGGAGGCTACGGATTGGCCAACGTCGAACTCAATTCCCCGGCGACGACGGAAACCATCTATCAGTCCGGTTCGGTCGGCAAGCAGTTCACGGCGACCTTGGTCATGATGCTTGTGGAGGAAGGGAAAATCGGGCTGGATGACCCGATCTCCAGATTTTTCCAGGATGCTCCGGCGACATGGAAGGGTATCACGGTCCGCCACCTGCTCACCCACACCTCGGGTATCTCCGATAAGCTCTACGATCAGATCGATCTGCGCCGGGATTATACCGAAGATGAGCTCTATCATAAGATCACCTCCCTTCCCCTCGACTTCGTTCCGGGCGAGAAGTGGAACTACAGCAATCCCGGTTATCTGATGCTGGGGATCCTCATCAGGAAGGTGACGGGCGAGTTTTATGGAGACCTGCTCCAAAAACGGATCTTCAACCCCCTCGGGATGGCCACCGCCCGCATCATCAGCGAGGCCGACATCGTCATGAACCGCGCCGCCGGGTACCGTTTGGTCAAGGGCGAACTCAAGAACCAGGAGTGGGTCGCACCGATGACCAACATCTCGGCGGACGGCAGCCTCTACCTGACCGTCCTCGACCTGGCCAAGTGGGATGCGGCCCTTTACACCGAAAAATTGCTTAAAAAGGCCAGCTTGGACGAGATGTGGACCTCGGTTAGGCTTAACGACGGTAAGACGGAGAAATACGGTTTCGGCTGGAGACTCGATGAGATCCGCGGGCATAGGATCATCAAACACGGCGGCTCATGGCAGGGATTCAACACCCACATTTCCCGCTATGTGGGTGACCGGCTGACGGTCATTGTCCTGGCCAACTTGGACGGGGCGCGCCCGGCGGAAATCGTCAAAGGAGTCGCCGGTCTTTATATCCCCGACCTGGCATCGGGGAACGCGAAGTTATCGGACTAATACTAACGCAATAAAAAAAGTACCTACGTATAAACGGCACTGAATGCCGTCCTCAAGCCCCCGTAGCGGAGGGGGGACCCGTCGGCTTTTTCGACGGGGGGAACCGACGGGACTGGTTCCCCGGGGGCCGGGGGAGTGAGGGCGGCTTCAGGCCGCTTAAAGTCAGATATCAAACTTTTTAATGCGTTCGTATTAGGTCCGCCTAACAGCCGTCAATGCGGCGCGCCTCCACCGCCGGCTGAGGGCGCTTCGTCGAGCAGCCGGTCCGCGGCCAGCACTGTGAACACGTAGGTCGCAGCACCCGTCAGCACGTATTCGGCCTGTTGCCAGAGGAAGGGGAAGGGCTCCTTCAGCTCGGGAAAGTCCGGTCGGATGAGAGACGGGCCGGATATGCCGCCTCCGGGGATGTGTGTCCAGTCGCTTAAGTTTATGCCATAGGCTACGGTCATGGATTGGGCGCCGACAGCGGAGACCAGCGAGGTGCTGGAGGCCGGATGGCAGCCGAGGACGTAGTTGAGGACACGCAGGAGGTTCTCGCGATCGAAGTCTTGCGGAAAGGCTTGATGAAGGAAGTACTGCCTCACCGCGTATTCCTGGATGTCCCAGGTGACGCCCCAGATCCTGGGTTCGAAGGGAACGCCGTAGGGCGTCTTCGCTAGGTCCTTCCTCAGCTTCGTCGCATATCCGGAGAGGATTAGACCCAGGCGCTTTGAGAATTCCTCATCCTGGACGACCGGGAGCGCTCGCGCCGCGGCCCAGCCCACTTCCTCCACCTGGGCCTCGATAACGGGGAG
>Ga0315293_10003932_pt1 | contig 14248 bp, 13 predicted proteins | sample YL17G13_20_MG_FD_203071 | JGI IMG/M metagenome (GOLD analysis project Ga0315293, IMG submission 203071) | Sediment microbial communities from Yellowstone Lake, YNP, Wyoming, USA - YL17G13_20 | ecosystem: Environmental > Aquatic > Freshwater > Lake > Sediment | place: USA: Wyoming | collected... | reverse complement strand
TTGTTCGGATACGAGGAAACCGTTACGGCCTTCCATCGAAGATGAATCTGATCGTGGGCAGGGTCAAAACGCATCCAGATGGGTATGGATTCGTCATTCCAGAAGCAGAAGGGGAAGAAGATATTTTCATCAGCCCCAGAAATCTCAAGGAGGCGATGAACGGGGATCGTGTCGTCGCAAGAATCGAGTCGATCCGGAGGAAAGGGAAAGAGGGCAGTGTCATCCGGATTCTGGAAAGAAAGACGCGCAAAGTCGTTGGTAAGTTTATGAGGGCTAAAAATTATTCCTACATCATCCCGGAAGACGAGAGAATCCTCCAAGAAGTCTTCATTCCAGAAGGGGAGACGAAGAAGGCAAGGCCCAATCAGATTGTGGTGGCAGAGATCACCCAGTATCCGACGGAGAGAGCGAGGCCAGAGGGGAGAATCACTCATATTTTGGGATATCCTGATGATCCGGAGATTGAACCCCAGATCATCATTCACAAATACGACCTCCCCCATCGATTTACATCGGCTGCCTTGAAAGAAGCACAAAATCTTCCTCCCGAACCCTCTTCCCATGAATACAAGGATCGAATTGACCTGAGAGGAATTCCAACCTTTACTATCGATGGAGAAAATGCAAGAGATTTCGATGATGCCGTCTCCATTGAAAGGGAAAGGGATGGAGGGGTGAAACTCTATGTTTCCATCTCCGATGTCAGTCACTATGTCAGGGAAGAGACGATTCTGGACAACGAAGCTTATCTCCGGGGCACCAGCGTCTATTTTCCGGACCGCGCGATTCCTATGTTTCCGACAGAACTTTCCAATGAGATCTGTTGTCTCCATCCCAGAGTGGATCGGTTGACCCTGACGGCGGAGTTGAAATATGACGAAAATGGAGAGAGAAGGGGCGTTCAATTCTATCCCAGTGTGATCCGAAGCGATGAGAGGCTGACCTACACCCTGGTCAGAAAAATCTTGGTGGATGACGAGGCGGAGTTAAAAAGGAAATTTAAACACCTCCTCCCCTCCTTAGAACTTATGGCCGATCTCTGTCAAGAACTTCGCCGGAGAAGAACGGAAAGAGGAGCCATTGATTTCGATCTTCCGGAACCAGAGGTCATCCTCAATCTCCAAGGGGAAACGGAGGACATTGTTCGAGCGGAGAGAAACCTGGCTCATCAGATCATCGAAGAATTTATGATCGCTGCCAACGAGGCCGTTGCCCATTTTATGGAAGAGAAAGGGTTTCCATTCATCTATCGAATCCATGAACCTCCGAAAAAAGAAGCGATGGATGAGTTTAGAAGGTTTATTTCCCATTTAGGATATAAGTCGATAAGACCCGACCACGGAATGACAAAGGAGTCAGACCATTCTCCGAAGGAATTTCAGAGAGTCCTTTCTGATATCAGGGGAAGGCCTGAAGAAAGGGTGGTAAACGAAATTTTCCTTCGATCGATGAAGTGGGCCAAGTATTCGGCCAAAAACTTAGGACACTTTGGCCTCGCCTCAGATGGCTACACCCATTTCACCTCTCCCATCAGAAGGTATCCTGATCTGATCGTCCACCGGCTTTTAAAAAGGGTTCTTTCTAAGAAGGAGGTCAAAATCCCGGAGGAGGTTTTGGCCAATAAGGCAGACCATCTCTCCAACAGAGAAAGAGTGGCCATGGAGGCTGAAAGGGAGATTCTGAACCGATACAGGGTTCGCTTCATGAAGGATAAGACCGGTGAGGAATTTGAAGGGATCATCAGTGGCGTAGCGGCTTTTGGTTTCTTTGTAGAGCTGAAAGATATTTTTGTGGATGGTTTGGTGAGGGTGACGAGCCTTCACGACGATTATTATCAGTATCATGAAAAAAGTTATTGTCTTGTTGGGGAGAGGACTCACAAGGCCTTCAGAATTGGCGATGAAGTCAGGGTGAAAGTGGATCGGGTGGATGTGGAGAGACGGCATATCGATTTCGGACTGATTGAAAAAAAATAGATAGGGGGATGGGGAGATAGGGTGATAGGGTGATAGGGTGAAAAGAAAGACAAGAGATAAGGTGATTGGGAGATGGGGAGAAAAGAAAGACGATGGGGAACGACGAAACGGTTTGACAAAAAGCTCCGGGATGATAAAATCTTTTCTAAAACCAGGGGAAACAGCATGAAGAAGATAAAAGAGGAGATTAGAAACATTGCTTCTCAGTACGGTCTCCAGATTATTTACGCTTTTGGAAGCAGGGCAAAAGAGGCCTCGGACTTGGTCCAGAATAGGGTCGAACATCTTCGTTCTACGCCGGCCGATTTAGATATAGGGGTGAAACCCGAAAAACCCCTCACCGTGGAAGAAAAGGTTAAGATTGCTATCTTCTTTGAAGACCTCTTTGATGTGCCCCGGGTAGATTTGATTGTTCTTCCGGATGCTCCTATCTTTTTGGCCCTTGAAATTGTAACAGGAGAGATCCTGTATATGCAGGATTCCACCTATGAAGCTGAATATCAGCTCTACATCATGCGGCAGGCTGCGGATCTTCTTCCCTATGAGCGGATGAAACAAAGAATGATCATGGGTGACTAATATGAGCCCCGGAGATATTGATTTAAAGGTTGTCGCTCAACGCGCTTTTTGGATCTCTCAAATGATGGATGCTCTTAAGGATCTACGCCTTGAAGAGAAAGCAGCTTTCCTGGCAGACAGACACAAGATTGCAGCGGCAGAATCCTACTTGAGACGTGCCTTAGAGGCGCTCTTTGATATCGGTCGGCACATTCTTGCAAAAAAGTTTGCTTTTCCAACTGCGGAATATAGAGAGATAGCAAAGAGCCTTTTTGAGAAAAAAGTACTGGGAGCAGAAGAATCGGAGTTAATGAGAAAAATGGCAGGTTATCGGAACCGGATGGTCCATTTCTACCATGAGATCACCCCTGAAGAACTTCATGAGATCTGCCTTTATCACCTTAATGAGATTAAGTTGCTCGTCGATAAACTGGTGCAATGGACAAAGGAACGTCAGAACAGTGCCACAAATTAAAACAAGGACACAAAGACTTTCCCTATTTTAGAATTCCCATCTCATCTGGTAGATGGTATTCAGGATAAAATTGATTTCTTCCTGAAAGTGACAACAGAAAGCGTTGACCTGATCGTATAGATTTCAAGTCGCAATAAGCAGAAAGAACGCCGGGAGCATAGATGGGGAAAGGATACCTTTTAACGGCAGATTAAAGCAGTCCATGAGCGACTGGAGGCATTGACTGAGGGAACCAGCACATTCCTCATTTGTAAATTGGATTTTCAATCACTATTTTTCTCTTGTCCCATTCCCTTTTTAATGAACCCAAAGCCTCCACACTCTGGGCAACATTGACGTTTTGGGTTTTGAATAAATCCATTGCCATTACAACACGGACAGATTTCCATATCATATTTTCCAGGGTCAAAAATCTTTTTGGTCAATTTCAGCTCCTTTTTGGCTTTTTTGATGGAGTATTGGCAAAAACTTATTAAATTATAACACCATAAATCCAATAAAAAATTGATTTAAGTCAAAAATGATGGTCTCGTAAAAAGTCCCGATTTGTCATCCTGAACGCAGTGAAGGATCTAAAATGCCTTGATATGATTAGATTCTTCGCTTCGCTCAGAATGACAGGGTGCCATTGATAGACTTTTTACGAATTCATCAAAAATAACTCAGTTTTTACAGAGGGAACAACTCGCCAATCTCTGATGCATTTAATTATGCAATATTTCGAATAAGCGTCAATCCGAGGTTGTGATAAAGTTGACAAACATGTGAATTCACGGTGTTGACTCAATTTTGGATTGACGCATGAAGGACAGAGCCGCTGCGCGAATAAAAAAGATTATCCTATGGGGTTTCAATCGGGGAACTTCCCTTAAAATTCTTTGTTATTTAAATAGCATAACAAGCGGGATTGTCAAGCATAAATTGGCAATAATTGTAATCCCTCAGTTATGGGGCGACCGACTGTTACCGTAACCTGTAACTCAGCCCTTCAGGGCTGATGAATCAGGGCTAAAGCCCTGAGTTACATATTTGCCATAAGGATTTACCATTCGTAACTGAGGGATTACCAATAATTCAAGGATCCAAATCTACCGCGCAGCGGTTTAGTTCTTCTAACAGTAATCGTCGACCTTCAAAGTTATCTAAGACTAAGGACTTGGTGGAAGTCGCAATTAGAATTGTGTCGGATTATTTTAGGGAGGTTGAATGTTTGATAAGGGTTGGATAATGATTCGGAGTGCCCTTTTTACGGGGGATCTTTTTTGAGTTTCTGGTTAAGGGGGAACTCAAACCCATAATTTTGAATGAGATATCTCTCCATCTCTTTTATAAAATCCTCGGCCTCATTTATACTCTCTTGTGCGTCCTCGTGTTTGAATGAAGTAAAAATGTCATAATCCCCGTTCTCTCTGTCATCTTTTAACCGATTGAGCCATCGGCCATACTTTTGGTCTATTTTCTCAGTTTTAATGAGCCGAAGCCCAAACATGGTTTTGAGTGCACTGTGACTATCAACTGTGATTCCATCTGCAAGAAGAACATCGCTGGCTGCATGGAACATGCAATAATAAGCCCTCGATATGGCATCGTCTATAAATCCCTCTCGGAGGAGGGCTTTAGCGGCACCAAGTTTCTCTTTGCCCTTTTCTATCTGGACAATGATTAAATCACTGTTTTTTGGGTCCATAATTCTTTACCTGTTTTCAGAATGGAGGCCATAAAAGGTGTAGGAATAGAACTCAACTGCCGAAAGTCTTTTTCATTATAGACCTTTAAAGAGATATCGACGCCATATTGGGTGAGAAAATCCGTCACCACACTGTATATCTCATCAATGATCTTCCGGTCTTTTTCTTTCAGAACAATAAGGAAATCATAATCTGAACCAGGTTTTGAAACGCCTTTGGCCCTCGAACCGAAGAGAATCACTCTAGTAATTTGATCAGGAAATAACGAAGTAATTTTGTTCAAAAATTTACTTTCAATGTCTTTTTCCTTGGATGCTGAGTTCTTTTTCATCTGTCCTCCAAATTGCTGCCTCGACTCCGTTGAACGTTTAGCAACCTTATCACATCCTCCTATAAAATGTTTACATCAGAAAAGATTGTAATGCAATAAATTATTTTAGAAGACCATCGTTTCAATGTTGACAAGATTGAATCAGCGATTCTTCGATGTATTCTTGACATGGGTAAGAACATGGATAGGGAGAAACGGAGATAGGGAGATGGGGAGACAATCAAAGTGCGGATTTCGAATTGCGGATTGCGGAATATAAGTCCTTCATCTCCCACCCGATAAAGCATTTGCTATTCGGCGATGAATTCTAGACATAGGTAAGAGGTGTAAATTTCCAACGGCAACCCATCTTCCCTTCTTATTTTTACCCATAGCGACGCAATAATAGACATGGAGAGTCAGTTTGAAGTGAGAAAAAGTCTGATGTAAAACTCCAATCAACTCATCGACTTTGACATTTAATCCCATTTCTTTTTTGATAGTGTTTCTTAATCTCAACCTTAACCTTAATCTTCCTTTACCTTCTATCCTCCAATTAGGAAATTCCCAAAGACCTCCTAAAAGGCCCGCAGGCGGCCTCCGGTTGAGGAGAACCTGTCCATTTTTCTTGATCACTGCTGAGACTGACTCCACATGGGGAATCGTCCTTTTTAGCCCCTTTGGTGGGTATCGCTCAGGTTTTCCTGAGGCTCTACCTTTGCAAAAATAATTTAGGGGGCAATGAGGACATTGAGGTTCTTTGGCCGTGCAGAGCATGGAGCCGAGGTCCATAAGCGCCTGATTAAAAGGATTTGAAAACCCTTTTGGAATGAGAGATTCTGAAATTTTCCAGAGAAGTCCTTCCGTTTTTCTTTGTCCTGGGTTTCCTGAAACAGCAAAGAGCCTGGAGAAGACTCTTTTGGCATTTCCATCGAGGATGGGCGCTTCTTTATGAAAGGCGAAGGAGAGGATAGCGCCTGCTGTGGATCGACCAATCCCCGGTAAGCTAAGAAGGTCTTCCAAAGTGTCAGGGATTTTTCCATGAAAATGGTTCGAGACGATCTGAGAGGCACGGTGAAGATTTCGTGCCCTCGAATAATACCCCAGTCCTTCCCAGACTTTTAAGACTTTTGAGAGATTGGCTTTTGCCAGATGACGGAGGGTTGGAAAAGATTGTAAAAAATTTTCGTAGTAGGGGATCACCGTGGTCACCTGGGTCTGCTGAAGCATGATCTCTGAGACCCAGATGGCATAGGGATCCTTGGTTTTTCTCCAGGGAAGATCTCTTTTATTTTTTTTAAACCATTCGAGCAACCCTTTCTGGATATTTTCTCTTGAGGTGAGTCCGATCACATAACTATCCTTTCTATCAGAGATCACCTTTCGATGGAATCTTGGATTCACAGGGAACACCCGTTTGGCAGAGACCACAACCATAACCCTCGAAACCGAAATGGGATGAGATATAGCCTCTGGTAGCTGAAATATGACTTCTACATTTTACCTTATCATGCCCCTCTGGGGTCAGAGCTCCGACAGGACAGCGTTGGATGCATTTTCCACAGGTCCCTTTTGAAAAGAATAAGCAGTAAGCATGATGGTCGCGGTAGGGTCGTTTTGTGGAGGGGATTTTGATATTGGCAACAACCGAACCGCAGCGCATTGCCTTGCCTTTTGAGGTAATCAGCCCGTCGCAGAGGCCGAATGTCCCGAGGCCGGAGGCATAGGCTGCATGCCTTTCAGACCAGGTGGAAGCGATCGTGTATACGAGGAGTGGGGTCAGACTTGATTATTGAGTTTATGAAATGAGAGTAAACGGGCAACGCCTAACAAATCACTCCAGCGGATGGCTTACAGCCACCGCTGATTTTAGTCGTTCGAAGGAGAGAATATGAAACCAGAATTCAGAATCGAAGAGCAGGTTGTTTACTATGATCCTGAACGGAGACGTGCATGGGGGAAGGAACGGGGCACCTGGCCTCATAAGAACCATTACGGCTTCCATGAAGCAGTAATCGCAGCGGACTTCAAATTACGTGGTTACCAGGTCATCCGCGACTACTCAGTGACCAAAACGAAACCCCTGAGACACGTGACAAACTACTTCACTAAGCTTGTTCATTATTTCGTTGGTAGACGGGCAACCCGTTTCTTCACAACGGAACTTAAAGAAATAACTGGCGGCGATGCTGGGCAACCAGACCTTTTCGTATTCCATGAGCATACCCCCAACGATCCAAAGATCCGATATCCAGAATATCCGGAGGTTCTGCTTTGGTTCTTTGTCGAGTGCAAAGGCCCTGACGAACCCATACGCGAGGGACAGAGGAAGTTCTGGAGAGCTATCGCTAAAAGAGATGATATTGATTTGGGAATCAAGAGGCTCAAGTTATTCCGAGCGTTACCCGAAGGATACAAGTACGAACCAAAGGAATACGAATTTTGATTCGAACAAGGCAATCCAGCGGATGGCTGATAGCCACCGCTGATTTTGGTCGTTATGCTCACTTCCAATCCGTAATCTTCGATTATTGAATATGGTCCCCGGTATTGACTTGGTGGAAGCTGCAGTTAGAAGTTTAAATGATTATGCTCAGAGGGTATTATTCACCCCATTTCCCCATCACCCTATCTCCCCACCTATCACCTCGGCGATTCTTCGATGTATCCTTGACATGGGTAAGAACATGGATAGGGAGAAACGGAGATAGGGAGATTGGGAGACAATCAAAGTGCGGATTTCGAATTGCGGATTGCGGAATATAAGTCCTTCATCTCCCACCCGATAAGGCATTTGCTATTCGGCGATGAATTCTAGACATAGGTAAGAGGTGTAAATTTCCAACGGCAACCCATCTTCCCTTCCTATTTTTACCCATAGCGACGCAATAATAGACATGGAGAGTCAGTTTGAAGTGAGAAAAAGTCTGATGTAAAACTCCAATCAACTCATTGACTTTGACATTTAATCCCATTTCTTTTTTGATAGTGTTTCTTAATCTCAACCTCAACCTTAATCTTCCTTTGCCTTCTATCCTCCAATTAGGAAATTCCCATAGACCTCCTAAAAGGCCCGCAGGGGGTCTTTGATTGAGAAGAACTTTTCCATCCTTCTGAATGACCGAAGCGATTGCTTCGATATGGGGGATTTTCTTTTTAATTTTTTTTGTTGGAAGCTTCTCCGGTTCTCCGGAGGCGCTTCCTTTACAAAAACGATGAAGGGGGCATTGATCACATTCAGGTTCTTTGGCCGTGCAGAGCATGGAGCCGAGGTCCATAAGCGCCTGATTGAAAGGATTCGAAAATCCTTTTGGAATCAAAGATTCTGAAATTTTCCAGAGAAGTCCTTCCGTTTTTCTTTCTCCTGGGTTTCCTGAAACAGCAAAGAGCCTGGAGAAGACTCTTTTGGCATTTCCATCGAGGATGGGCGCTTCTTTATGAAAGGCGAAGGAGAGGATAGCGCCTGCTGTGGATCGACCAATCCCCGGTAAGCTAAGAAGGTCTTCCAAAGTGTCAGGGATTTTTCCATGAAAATGGTTCGAGACGATCTGAGAGGCACGGTGAAGATTTCGTGCCCTCGAATAATACCCCAGTCCTTCCCAGACTTTTAAGACTTTTGAGAGATTGGCTTTTGCCAGATGACGGAGGGTTGGAAAAGATTGTAAAAAATTTTCGTAGTAGGGGATCACCGTGGTCACCTGGGTCTGCTGAAGCATGATCTCTGAGACCCAGATGGCATAGGGATCCTTGGTTTTTCTCCAGGGAAGATCTCTTTTATTTTTTTTAAACCATTCGAGCAACCCTTTCTGGATATTTTCTCTTGAGGTGAGTCCGATCACATAACTATCCTTTCTATCAGAGATCACCTTTCGATGGAATCTTGGATTCACAGGGAACACCCGTTTGGCAGAGACCACAACCATAACCCTCGAAACCGAAATGGGATGAGATATAGCCTCTGGTAGCTGAAATATGACTTCTACATTTTACCTTATCATGCCCCTCTGGGGTCAGAGCTCCGACAGGACAGCGTTGGATGCATTTTCCACAGGTCCCTTTTGAAAAGAATAAGCAGTAAGCATGATGGTCGCGGTAGGGTCGTTTTGTGGAGGGGATTTTGATATTGGCAACAACCGAACCGCAGCGCATTGCCTTGCCTTTTGAGGTAATCAGCCCGTCGCAGAGGCCGAATGTCCCGAGGCCGGAGGCATAGGCTGCATGCCTTTCAGACCAGGTGGAAGCGATCGTGTAGCGTTCAGACTCCATCCATTTAAAAGATGGAGAGAGGAGAGACGGCGCAACTGCATTGAACCCGGCTTGCTTTAGGCTTGCAACCACATGCTTCGCAAGCTTCACGTTGACTTCTTCACCGAAAATACGTGCCCGGGCCCATCTTTCCGAGGGATAAGTCGTCTCTTTTCGATTGTCCGACTTTGTCATCTCGGTTTGGGGCAGAACCCAACTGATAACTGTCAAGTCTTCTGCCGACGCCTCAGATGAGGGAAAGGTATGCTTGAATATCTCCAGAGGGGTCCAATGAAAGGGGCCCACGTACCCCTTATATTCTTGATAGAGAGAATCATCACCAGTTGAAAATCCTACTAGCTGGCCTTCCCAAGCCTTTTCATTTTCTCTATGCTTGAGGGTATTTTCCGGAGATCGGATGAAATCTTTTATCATGGGTTCAATCCAATCTGCCGGATTCTTGTGGGGATTTAGAACCATCATTTCTCGTCTTGTGCTACTGATAGCAAATGTATTAGGCAACTATCACTATTTCTTATAGCTTAAGTGAAGGAGTTTTTTCAAGGGAGATATCAATCCCAAATCCCGATTTAGAAATTTTAAAATAGTTCCCTCTCCCTTGACGGGAGAGGGTTAGGGTGAGGGTGAATAGTTCACCTTTAAGGTTACCCCTCCCCCTCGCCCCCTCCCGCAAGGGGAGGGGGATTTACCTGGAAAACAATTTTCTATCTCTGTTTTAGGGTCAATTCAGCTGTTTCCGTAAACCCCGTTAGAAAGTCTTCTAGTTTCTAACGGGAAGGTTCATTCACCCTGTTAGAGAAAGTCTCTAACGGGGTTCGCTGAAAAAAGGAGCAGCCATCATCCCCGCTGCTCGCCCCGATAGAAGCAAGGCTTCGCACGGGGCGAGCAGTATGGCTTTCTAACGGGGTAAAAAATGCGGCCCAATCATGGTTCACCATCTCATAAAAAATCGGTAGAGTGTACTTACAAGCCGTTACGGACAAATATATTCAGGAATTGAAGATTGTGAGAAGGGTTAACGCGAGAGCTAAAGGGCGCGGCGGCATTTTACCGTGTCCTCTTGAGCAATTTGTTCGCTGTTTCTCATAAATGAGAACGGATCAATTGAGGAGAAAGAGGTTTTACCCTCTGCCATTCATTCGATGAGTGCTCTGCCTGCCACAAATCGTAATTCTTTTGCAAATTAAGCCAGAAATCAGGGGTAGTATTAAAAGCACGCGATAAACGAAGCGCCATATCCGGAGTAATGGCTCCTCTTTCATTTATAATTTTTGATAATGTTTTCCTTGAAATACCGAGAACCGATGCGAACTCGTTAATAGTCATCGATAAAGGTTTTAAGTAGTCTTCTCTTATAATCTTCCCTGGGTGCGTTGGTTGTCTCTCCATTCTTCTCATGTCTTCACCTCTCAGTGATAATCGTCGTAATCGACAATATAGGCATCGCCCTCAATAAACTCGAAAAAAACCCTCCAATTTCCAGAAACCTTTACAGCATAATGGTCTTTCTTGTCACCTGCCAGTTTATGCAGGTTAGAACCAGGATAATTCATGTTCTTTATTTCATTTGCAGCATTTAACCTGTCAAGAATTCTCTCAAGCCGGTCAGCATGTTGAGGTTTTATGCCTTTCTTCTTTCCTGCATAAAAGAAGTCTTCAAGACCCTTATGTTTGAAGGATCTAATCATAGAGTATATATATCTGTAACCCTACAGGTTACATTTGTCAAGGGTAGGTATGAATTCACATCGAGCGAAGCACAGCGCCGAGCGTTCGGCGGGAACGGTTTTTTCTTTTTGTCCCCCCGAACCCGATGATCAGCCGCGAGTGTAATGAGTCGCCCGGATCGCCTCGATAGATGCATATAATTGGTAAATCTATTTAACTTCGTGATAGTGGAGAGGGCAAATGCATTAGGCAACTATCACTATTTCTTATAGCTTAAGTGAAGGAGTTTTTTCAAGGGAGATATCAATTCGGCTGTTCCCGTAAACCCCGTTAGAAAGTCTTCTAGTTTCTAACGGGAAGGTTCATTCACCCCGTTAGAGAAAGTCTCTAACGGGGTTCGCTGAAAAAAGGAGCAGCCATCATCCCCGCTGCTCGCCCCGATAGAAGCAAGGCTTCGCACGGGGCGAGCAGTATGGCTTTCTAACGGGGTAAAAAATGCGACCCAATCATGGTTCACCATCTCATAAAAAGTCGGAAGAGTGCACCTACTTATCTTCAATGGCGAGATGGTCTGGGTGTTGATGATTACCGAAGGAAATAAACAAAAAAGGCAGAGTCGAATTGACCCTGCCTTTCCTCTCCTCAAATTTATATGGGTTTACTTCTTAAAGAACTTCATTCTCCCATATCCTGCTAATCCTATCAACCCCGACCCGAGAAGAATCATGGTAGCGGGTTCGGGGACGACTTGCAGTGTTGCTGAGACCAGCTCACCGTAATACCAATATTCATAATCGGGTGGGTAGGTTTGTGGGTTGTTGGGCTTCCAGTATTCCATGAAACCTATAATGCCGATTCCTGGAACAAGATATTGCTCGTCATAATTTCTGGCAGAATAATCATAGTGGAGAACGTAGGCCTGGTAAGGACCGCCATAGGGAACAGTCATCGTCACGGTTGGAGTGCTGGGACCCACGGTCCATTCCTTGTAGACACCGTCTCGATCCCAAAAGTAAAATCCATTATCTGTAGTTCGGACAAAGGCATCTCCGGGATCCGTTGAAGAGGTCACTCTAAAGAATATGTCAGAGTCGATGGTTACTTGGCTAACGACCTGACCCGTTTCATAGTATGATGCGCCGTCAGTGTCCCAGACATAATACACATATTGTTGACCTACCTGTAACGGCCATAAGGGAGCGGCAAGGCCGTTGACCGGAATGAATGAGAGCGATAGAACTGAAAGCAGTACAGCGAGTTTGGTAAGCATGTTCGACCTCCTTTGCAGGTTTATGTTGATGGGCCTAAGTTGGATGTAACTGTCCTCCTTTTTCAATATTTCTCAGGATAAAGATGCAATTTAAATGCCAAATTTGTATAATAGTTATAAGTTAACGTAACTAAAAGGATACTATGAAAATCTATTTTTTTGAAGAAGACAGAAAGTGGAATCACTTTTCATAAAAGTCCCAAATTACTTCCACTAAAAGAGAAAAAGTTTTCCCACACTTTTATTAATTTCGATGCGAAATATTGTATTTAAAAGGGAACAGATTGAAACTAGATTACAAGGAAAAAGCTGATACCAAAATTGATATTGTTTGTCAGTGGAAGCTAAGTTTGAGGGATATATTAAGCGGGTAGGTATCTTTGAATAGCCTTTGCAAATATTACAAAGGAGTCCATAATTGAAAAGACATATTGTTGTGAAAATCTCCCCTGACCCCTCTTTGCCCTCCGGGCCAGAGGCCCTATGCGCCGGCGGCCAAAGAGGGGGAATTCCTCCCTTTTGTAAAGGGAGGGGAGGAGGGATTTGGTCTTCGATGTCCATACAATTATGGACTGATTAGTAGATGAGGCTGCAGCACATTCCAACGAATCTGGTTTCGAGACCGATTTCTTTTGCTTTCTTAAATCCAGAACGACCCACCTATCCCTCAGAGCCCCTCGTTAATAGGATAACGCTGACCCCTTTTTTCTTATATTTTTCAATGTGAGAATCGGTGGTGTAAATTCTTTTCACATTTAAGGTGGCCAGACTTGCAAGGATCAATAAATCAATCGCATGGATGCTATGACTTTGTATCAAGTCCTATCATTGGAATCCATACGTCCTTTTTCCAATTCTTTGTGGACTTCCGGATGTACCTTTACCTTGCCCGCCATCTTAAGGACTTTTTTCCCAAGTTTCCTTTTCCTCTTTTTAGCTTTATCTTCAGCCATTCCCATTTTCTGCCTCCCAAAAATATTTTTTAAATCAGGCTGCAGCACATCTCAATGAATTTTGTTTCAAGACCAATCTTTTTTGCATAATCAATCGTTCCTTGAAGAGGATAGGCGATGGTATTGACGCCGGAGAGAAGAAACCCCTTTTCCATCTCCGCTTTCGAGGGGTGGGCTGGGCGGATACAACCCATTCGAAGGGGAATGTGCGGATTGAGAATGCGGGCGATAGCAGAAATCCTCGATGTCTCTTCCGGTTTCGGAACTTTGAAATGGTTTTTCCCAGAGGGATGGAGGGCTTTGAAGATGACCAGAACGATGGTATCAACACCAACACGAGTGACCATCTCTAAAGCCCGCCATTCTCCTTTGATCTCTCCAAAATGGTGTCCTATGATGATATGTGGAGCCAGGCGATGGCCGACTTCTTTTAACATCCAGAGCGTTTCTTCATAGTCTTCAACGCGCTTGTTTAAATGGTAAACCTCATGAATCGTGTCGTCATCGCCGATGATATCGAGGAGAATTTGATCAACCCCGGCATCTTTGAGCTCTTCAGCTATTTCTCTTCGAATCAGACCGGTGTGAACAATTACTTTAAATTGTGGATCCTTCTCTTTGAGGACTTTTATTGAAGGGATGAATTTTTTTAAAGGGACTTCACCATTTTGATTCGCTCCACCGCTCACCAAGATCCCATGAGCCCCGGCGAGCCGGAGTCGATCAGCGACCTGGAAAAAAGTTTCAGGATCTTCCGCAGCGATCATCGATTCGAGGAGTTTCCCTTGACAATGCCCGCATCGAAGATCGCAATGGTTTCCTGTTACACTAATGGCTGCAAAGTGGTCTTTTTGAGAAGAGAAAGTATTGTCATGATAAGAAACAGTGCCTGGAATGGAAAAGGTGAGTTCGTTGCCAAAATGGGCCTTCCGAATCCTGAAAGCTTCGGTTTGGAGTTCTTTTAGGGGAATTTGGATTAATTTTTGAATCCTCTGCTCGTAATCGTCCATGGGTAGAGTGCCTAAAATGCCTAAAATGACTAAAGTGACTAAAATTTGAAAAAATGAAAATCCGAATATCAAAA
>Ga0315293_10003931_pt1 | contig 14249 bp, 19 predicted proteins | sample YL17G13_20_MG_FD_203071 | JGI IMG/M metagenome (GOLD analysis project Ga0315293, IMG submission 203071) | Sediment microbial communities from Yellowstone Lake, YNP, Wyoming, USA - YL17G13_20 | ecosystem: Environmental > Aquatic > Freshwater > Lake > Sediment | place: USA: Wyoming | collected... | reverse complement strand
CAAAAACAACAGGACGAAGGAACAGCTTTCTTAACCTTCCATGATTGGCATTTATTAAGCACGGTTGGTGAAGAGTTTATGGCTACTCTTACTCCCCTTCGTCTCCAACTTGATGATAAGAGCAAAGAGCATATGGTTTCTGCTTTTGCTCCACATATTGAATCAATTGTTAAAAAATTACAAGAAGAATAATAATGGACAAAATATTAGAACTGCTTAATAGTCAACCTCCTGAACCGGAAAGAGTTAAGGTCAAAGCTTTAATCCTGAATGCGAAATACCATCCTCTAGAGAAAGGAGTCATAGTAGCAGTAAGATTACCCAATGGAAGAGCTATTTCTCATCCTATTTTAGTGGCAACTTTCAAAGAATTAGTTAACGCTCCTCCAGAAGTTATTGATAGAGAAATGGAAAGAATGGCAGAAGGTTATCGTAGGCATGCTTCACTACATCATCACATTGATATTGTAGTGGATAAAAACGTGTTAGAATAGGAGAAATGCAATGATCGAAATCGTGGTATCAAAGAATGGTTGTCCTCATTGTGCAACACAAAAGGCAATCATGAATAAGTCATTTTTTACAAACGAATATAAACTTATCGAAGTGGGTTCTACTGACTTTGAATCTTTCGACCTAAAAGACCGAATCGAAGCAGTGCCATTTGTAGTAGTTCGAGAAGATGATGGCAAAGTTCGATACGCTAAGACTGGAGTTGTAGATGGAATCACGTTAAGAAAATTGGAAAGAGGGTATGAAAAAGATCAACCCTCTAAAATTTTTAACCTCAAGTCTTTCAGGGAACAACAACTCAGCGTAATGTTAGCTGAATAAACACGATTTTGAAAATGAAAAGAAGACCGAGATTTTGTAATCATTGTAATCGCAATGTAAGATTTGATCACTGGTATTGGATGCCAGATGATCGCTATTTAGCTGGTGGTAAATGGCGTTGCAAACAGGCTAAAAAAGAAGCAGGACAAAGAAGCAGAGATAAAAGGAAAAAAGACCCCATTAGACATGAGCGTCATTTACAATATCAAAGACGCTATGCAAAAAAGAATTTAACAAGAGGACGTTATAAAAATTATTGTTCTATTGATAAAAAGAGAGGATTTAAAACCCTTTCATGGAGAAAGGCAAGAGTCCTTATAGTAAGTCCTTGTTGGTATTGTGGTATAAAAAATGCAGGAGGTCTTGATAGAAAAAACTCAAATAAAGGGCACAGTTTAAGAAATGTAGTACCATGTTGTGAAAAATGAAATATGATTTTATCGGACATTCCATATAAAGCTAAATTGGTTTTAAAAGGAGCATTAAAGAAGATTAGAAAAATGGGGCTTTTAGACAAATGGACCATCACTACAAAAAGGAGACACAAGTGGCCACGTTCGAAACATCACTAAACGAAGATTTTGTCAAAAAATATAAAACCAGAACACCACCCTGGAACAGCTTAGGTTTTGTTGTTTTCAAAAGAACCTATGCTAGAAAAATAGAAGGGGAGAACCGTACTGAAGAATGGTACGAAACTGTAAAACGATGCTGTAATGGGATATTGGCTATCGGAGCCAAATTAACAAAAGAAGAAATAGAAACCTTATACGATAAAGTTTTTAATCTTAAATGTTGTTTTGCAGGCAGAGCTTTATGGCAATTAGGCACAGACACAGTTAAAAAACTTGGTGGGGACTCTTTAATTAATTGCTGGGCTGTAGCTGTGGATGATCCAATAAGACCTTTTTGTTTTGCTTTTAATGAAATGATGTTAGGAGGTGGAGTAGGCTTTAATATTCAACAAGAATATGTTTATGATATTCCAAGAGTAAAACATGATGTAAAAATTGTACGCAAAGATGAGAAAGACGTGGATTTTATAGTTCCTGATAATAGAGAGGGATGGGTAGATCTATTACGCCGTACTCTTCAGGCTTTCTTTTTTACTGGTAAAGGGTTTTCTTATAGCACTATCTGTGTTCGTAGTAAAGGAAGTATGATTCAAAGTTTTGGTGGTGTAGCAAGTGGACCAGAAGAACTTTGTGCTGGAATTGACCATATAGCATCTATTCTTAGAGCTAGAGTTGGTGAAAAATTACGTCCAATAGATTGTTTAGATATTATGGATATTATAGGAAGTGTAGTCGTAGCTGGGAATATAAGAAGGTCCGCCTTGCTGGCGCTTGGAGACTTTAATGACTTTGCTTATCTTGACGCGAAAAATTGGTCTAAAGGTTCTATTCCTAATTGGCGAGCGATGAGTAATAATAGCGTTGTTTGCAATAAATATGAACATTTGCCACAAAAATTTTGGGAAACATATGAAGGGGGAAGTGAAGCATTAGGACTTGTTAATCTTAAAAATTGTAGAGCATATGGAAGGCTTATTGATGGAAAAGATTATCGTCCAGACAAGAAGATTATTTCTTGTAACCCTTGTGGGGAAGCGAATTTAGAAGATCGAGAAGCCTGTGACTTGTTCGAGAATTTCTTACCAAATATAAAAGATGAAGAAGAATTTAAAGTAGTTGCAGCATTAGGTCTTAAAGTTACTAAATCTATAAGTTGCATGAACTTCGTAGATGAGGGAACAAATCAAGTTATTCACGAAAATCATAGAGTTGGGAATAGCGTAACAGGCTTCCTTCAAGCTCCACATCTACGAGACGAGAAGATTTTTAATAGGGTTTATAAACACCTTGAAAAAGTTGATGAAGAATATAGCAAAATCCTTGGAGTGAAAAAATCAATTAAACTTACTGTGGTAAAACCTAGTGGAACATTATCGCTTCTTGCAGGAGTAACACCAGGAGTTCATCCAGCTTACTCTCCTTATTATATTCGTAGAGTAAGAATGGCGTGTGGTGATCCATTAATAGAAACATGTAGAAAGAATGGCTATCATGTTGAGCCGGTGCAGAACTTCGATGGTACTGTTAATTTGGATACGATGGTGGTTTCATTCCCTGTTAAGACTCCTCCTGGAACGATTTGCGCTAAAGATGTAACAGCAATACAACAAATGGATTATGCAAAATGGCTCCAGACATATTGGGCAGACAACAGTGTAAGCGTTACTATTTATTATAAAAAAGAAGATTTACCTGCGATTAAGAAATGGATGGAAGAAAACTATGATAAGAACGTAAAGACTATTAGTTTTTGTTTGCATTCAGAGCATGGGTTCAAACAGCCGCCATATGAAGAGATTACAGAAGAACAATATAAACAGTTTGCAAAAAAGAAAAAACCGATTACAAGGCTTGACAACGATACTGGTATGGGGTTATCTGAGAGTATGGAGTGTTCTAGCGGGGCATGTCCTGTAAAGTGAGGTGGTTATGACTGATATTAAAGAAATAGAGAAAAATGTAGAGATAATAGAAAACGAAGCAATGCAAGCTATTGAATTGTTTTTAAAAGAATCAAATAATATTAAATCCAATAAATTATTTGGTAAACCAAGCATGTTTTTAGTTTGGTTTACAGTCTTTTTAATGGGCTTAGCTGGAACTTTAGCTCCTTTATGCTTATCACTAGAGTATTTTGGAATGACTTTAAGGGGTTTTACTATAGGAATGGCAATAGAAGCATTTTTATTCTTTATGGTTTTTTTTATTATTAATAATTCTAATAGCGACGGTTAAAATGACCAAAGAAGGAAGAAATGAAATTACATAGGCATTGGCATCTTTCATCCAAGAGAGCAAGGGTCCCCTTCGCTCACATGTGGAGACTTTGATTGATTCCTATAAATAAAATAATCAATGGAGATTGTTTAGGCGTTCTTAAAACCATGCCAGATGAGAGTATAGGTTGTTGTGTTACTTCTCCCCCTTATTTTGGATTAAGAGATTATCTAGTTAATAATCAGATTGGAAAAGAAGAACAACCTGATGAATATGTAGAAAAACTTGTATTAGTTTTTAATGAAATAAAGCGTGTTTTAAAAACCGATGGGACTTTATGGCTTAATGTTGGAGATAGCTATGCTGCAAACCGTACTTACCAAGTTCCTAGCACTAAAGGTGGACCAAAGCATTCGGTTGCCCAAGGATTACAAACAAACAATAAAGTACCAATAGGATTAAAACCTAAAGATTTAATTGGTATCCCTTGGAAGATTGCTTTTGCTCTTCAAAAGAATGGATGGTTTCTTAGACAAGACATAATTTGGCAAAAAGTAAATCAGATGCCTGAAAGTGTTAAAGACAGGTGTACTAAATCTCATGAATACGTCTTTTTATTAAGTAAAAACCAAAAATACTTTTTTAATTCAGACGCGATAAAAGAACCTTGTCATAACTCATTAGAAACTCGCAATAAGCGTTCTGTATGGTCTATTCCAACAAAGCCATTTAACGGTGCTCATTGCGCTGTATTCCCTGAAGCTCTTGTAGAACCTTGTATTAAAGCCGGATGCAAAGAAGGAGGAATTGTACTAGATCCATTCATAGGGAGTGGCACTGTGGCTGTAGTAGCGTTGAGATTAGGCAGAAAATTCATTGGAATAGAATTAAATCCTGACTCTTGTAAAATAGCAGAAGAAAGAATAAAAGGAACAAACGTTGATTCCTAACCCGCAGCAACAACAAGTCATAGACCACGTTGATGGACCATGCCTTGTAACTGCGGTTCCGGGTGCTGGTAAAACTGCTTCTATAACTGAGCGAATTAAAAACCTTGTCCAAAAAGGAGTTGATCCGCGTCAAATCTTAGCTATAACGTTCACCAATAAAGCAGCAGATGAAATGCGTTCTAGGATTGGAAAAGCTGTTGGTAAAACCAGTGCAGATAAAATGACAGTTTGTACCTTTCATTCTTTGTGTGCTAGAATCATAAGGCATAACGCTATTCTTTTAGATTTTTCTGATAGTTATACGATATATGACACTGATGACCAAGAAAGGCTATTAAAAACATGTATTGCGAAGATAGAAGGAGAACAATACAAGCCGACGCGAGATTATATGAAAGGGATTTTAGGTTATATTGAAGGCAAGCGCAATAGTTGTATGACACACCAAGCTGCTGCTGATAAATACCAATTACAGGGTAATATGACACGGGTAACAGAAGAATATTTCACACAGCTTAAGAACTCTAATGCTATCGATTTCACTGGTCTTTTGTCAGAAGTATTACGTCTTTTTTCTGACCATCCAGAGATTAGAGATAGATATAGGAACAGATTTAAATACATATCAGTAGATGAGGTTCAGGATACCAACATAGCTCAATATGAACTTATAAAGCATTTGGCACTAGGACATAAGAATATTGTAGTTGTTGGGGATCTGGATCAATCGGTTTATGGGTGGAGAGGGGCTTTTCCACAGAATATACTTCAATTTGAAAAAGATTTTGAATCTAAAACTCTTATGCTGGAACAGAACTATAGATCCACTCCTTCTATCTTGCGTTATAGCCAAAAATTAATTGACCATAACAATTTGAGAAAACCGACTCAGCTTAGAACAGAGAACCCTGACGGAGATTGTCCTAGAATTATAGCTGGTAATACAGATGAGCATATGGCAGCTTTAATAGCCTCTGAAACGGCATTGAAAATATCCAGGGGTATTAAACCTTGTGAAATCGCTATCTTTTATCGTACTAATTATGCTTCCCGTGTATTAGAAACAGCAATGAGAGATAGGGGTATAAAATATATAATAGTTGGGGGATTGAGTTTTTGGCATCGTAAAGAAGTTAAAATTGGTTTAGCTTTCCTTAAGTTATTAGCTAATGAAAATGATCGTATGTCGTTTGAAAAGGTTTGTGAGCATTTTTGTAAGGGGGCTGGAGGCAAGATGTTCTCAACCATAGGAGAACAAGCTCAAACCGCTAAAAGTACGATGATAGAAGCAGCTAAACAAATAACAACAACTTCTAAAGCAGCAAACAAGGCTTTATCTCTATTCCTTAAGGCTTGGGGCGAGGTTTCTAATATAAGACCAGGACATGCTCTATTACATGTTTCCCAATCTACTTTATTTTGGGAGAGACTAAAAGCAGATAGTACAAATATAAATGACAGATGTGAAAATATATCAGAAATGGCTATAGATGTAGATAAATATTGTTCTAGGCAAGGGTGTACGCTATCTGGTTATCTTCAGACCATATCTTTATTAACTGCGGAAGATGCTGACAAAAACGATCAAATGTCTGTTAAACTAATGACCATGCATGCTTGTAAGGGGCTAGAGTTTGACGTAGTATGTATATCTCATTGTAACGAAGAATTATTGCCCCATGCCAGATCTGTAGCAGAAGCAAGGACCCCAGAAGAACTAGAAGAGGTAACAGAAGAAGAACGCAGGCTATTATATGTAGGCATGACAAGAGCGAGGAAACATTTATCTCTATATTTTATGCGAACCAAGACAGATATGAAAACTGGAAAAACCAGAGTAGTAAATCCTTCTAAATTTCTTATTGAAACTGGAATTCCTAATAGTTCACTGTATAATAAAACGGTGGAGTGATAGAGAATAATCATGACGCAAAAACCAACAATAGTAATCAGGGTAAGTAATGGGGACGTAGAATATCAAGTGATGCCATTTGGGGCTAAAGTAGATGTTGTCCTAATAGATGATGATGAACTATATGATGGCGTAGAGATACAAGAGCTAGAGGATTTAGTCAAGAAGACTAAACTATTACCAGGAAAGAGCTTAATAGATAAAAAATATCGTCAAGAACTTTTAAGTGATTTGAAAGAGTTGATAAAAGATGCGGAACAGTGGGACGAAGAGTTTGCAAAAGACGAAAAACAGCGGGACAGGGAAATAACACTTAGAATAAAAAGGAGACAATCATGGCTCAAGAACCAGCAGAATGGGAAGTACACCAAGAAGGACAAGAATTAGTAAACGCATTAGTAAAAGCACAAGCATCAAGACTAGGGCATGTTGATCCTTCTAAGATTGGATGTGCTTTTACTGCGAAGAATAAGCCTGAAAGCCAATCTTGGGATGCTCAGCTTCAAGGGGTAAAAGAGCCAATTTCCAAGTGGTGTGAAAAAGCATATTGTATTGTTTATTATAAGAGTACATGGGACGGATATTCTCCTAATCAACGGCAGTATATGATATTCAGGCTATTAGAGCGCATTCATGAAGATTGTGCTGGAAAAGTGCTTCCTTTCGCTTTGCAGGATTCATATGTGTTGACCAAGCAGTTTGGGGTAGATTATATGATAAGTCCTAAACTACCTAGTCTTCTTGAAACAGAATTGCCAGTTGGAGACAACCCATGAAAATGTATCAAAGACTTAGTTTTTCTAGAAGTTCTACGTCTACGATAAGAACACGGGAAATACTGCGTTGGTCATGGTGGACACAGTTTGGAGACTCCTTATCTTGGACGGAAGGAAGATTTGGTTCTTGGTCTGGATTTATTGGGACATTGGGTTTGATTTCATTGAGACTGCATGCTCCCCGGCTTTTTGAGTTGGAGACAAGGATTAAAAAGTGAACTGGAAATTTAGACATATGCTCTATAACGATAATCAATCTTGGAGCAGAAGTCAGGCGCATCCAATAGGTTGGGGGTATAAACTTATTTGTAGTATATTAACTGATATAACAAGTGCGAGAACCAGTTGGAATTTGACTCAGATGTCGTTAAGTTGGCAATGGAGTCAGTCTCATAGCAAATGGATTACTCTTAAGCTTGTGAAACGAGTGGCGCAGAACCCCGCTGTCTTCTTGAGAGTGGCAGGCGAATTAACGCCAGATCGGTGAGAGAAGACGAGTAATCTTTTAAACAAAATTGGAGGGAATGAGTCGGAAATTCAAGCATGTTCTCTGATGATAATAGAGCTTGGAGTAGAAGTCAAGCGCATCCAATAGGTTGGGGATATCACTCTAGTTGGAGTGTTTATTTTCATTGTGCAGAAGTGTTTGTAAGTTGGTCTCATAATAAATGGAGGTCAGGATGAAACGAGCATTAATTACAGGAATTTCAGGGCAAGATGGATCTTTCTTGGCTGAGCTTTTATTATCTAAGGGGTATCAGGTTTATGGGTTAAAAAGAAGAACTTCAACCCTTAATACTCAACGCATAGGACATATTATTGATAAAATAACAATCCTTGATGGTGATCTTCTAGATACTGGATCTCTGGTTAATGCTATTAAAACTTCTATACCAGATGAGGTTTACAACTTAGCAGCACAAAGTTTTGTTAAAAGTTCTTTTGAACAACCAGAATATACAGGAGAAGCAACAGGTCTTGGAGTTACTCGTTTATTAGAAGCGGTTAGAGTTCATGCTCCTGAAGCAAAATTTCTTCAATCTAGCTCAAGTGAAATGTTTGGTTTGACTCCCCCACCACAATCTGAGACAAGTGAATTCCATCCAAGATCACCTTATGGTTGTGCTAAGATGTATGGATATTGGTTAGTGGTTAATTATAGAGAAGCATATAAAATGTTCGCATGTAATAGTATAGGGTTTAATCATGAAAGTAAAAGGCGTGGCCTTGAATTTGTTACACAAAAAATTGCTTATGGAGCCGCAGCGATTAAAAAAGGACTTGCTAAAGAGTTGAGTTTGGGTAATCTAGATGCTAAGAGAGACTGGGGAAATGCCAAAGATTTCGTAGAGGCTTTTTGGCTTATGCTTCAAAACAAATATCCAAAAGATTATGTCGTGGCAACAGGTGAAGCTCATAGTGTGCGCGAGTTTTGTGAGATAGCTTTTGGAACATTAGGGCTTGACTATAAGCAGTATGTAAAAATAGATGATGCTTTTATGCGACCAACCGAAGTGGATTATCTATGCGGTGATTATAGCCGAATTCGAAATGATTTAGGATGGAAACCCAAGACTACTTTTGAGCAATTAGTAAAAGAAATGGTTGAAGCTGCTTATGCTAATCCAAACACTCAACCATAGGGATTAGTAATGCAAATAATAGGTTTTGTTGGCAAAAAAGGAGTAGGCAAGAATTTTGTTGCCAGTCTTCTTGAAAAAATATTAAAAGAAAATGGTAATACTTATGTGGCTTTAGTTGCTTTTGCAGATCCGATAAAGAAATATCTAGAAGAAGTATTAGGGATAGACCATAAACTTCTATATGGAAATGATACGGACAAAGAGAAGAAAACTCAATACTTATGGAAAAATGTTAACCCTTCAATTCGTAAAAAATTTGGAAACCCTAAAGGCAGAATCTCAGTTAGGCAAGCACTTCAGATGTGGGGAAACGAATTAAACAGAGAAATATGGGGTAAGGATATATGGGTTAATACTTTAGAAAGACAAATAAATACTTGGAAATCCTATAATTCTTATAAGGATGAATTAAATAATTGTCCAGATTATGTTTTGATCACAGACATTAGATTTTCGAATGAAGCTCAAATAGTGCATAAAGTTGGTGGCAAGCTTTGGTTAATAGATGGACACCAAAGAACACAAAACAAGAAAAAAGATACTCATGCTTCAGAAAATAATGTTGACTTAATCAAGAACTTCGATTATACTATACGTAACGGGAAGAATGAGACCGAGGAAAGTCTTAGAGCACAAATTAAAACCGGACTGGAGAAATAAACGTGGATATTCTTGAAGGGCCAGAAAAAGGCATTGATGTTTTCTTTTTTGATCCAGGGGTTAAAAAAGAAATAAAATGTCTTGTTTGTCATACAAAATGCGATGTCAAACGAAATATTCTTGGTGCTACAGGGTTTGGTGAGGCGATGGCAAATCATCAACACCGACATGATAGATTTGATTGTCCTCATAGTAATAAAAAATGGCATCAACAAGCCATTGCTCTTTTTGAAGAAATTAGAGATACGTCAAGTCCAAGTCTTGCAAGTATTATGAAAAAAGATTTAGAAAATATTCTTTTTGAAAACATCTCTTTAGAATCAGAATAAAAGGAATTAACTACATTGGCTTTAGCCCTTTACAACAAATATCGCCCCTATAACCTATCTATGGTTTGTGGACAGGAGCATATTAAACTTATCCTGGCTAATCAAGTTATAAACAATAAAGTATCTCATGCTTATCTCTTTTCCGGTCCAGCTGGTGTAGGTAAAACTACAGTCGCACGTATTATAGGGTGTATGGTTAATGCAACTGGTGGACAAAAAGTAGATATTTCCCTTGATGATCCTGTTGTAGAGAAAATCATTAATGGTAAGGGGAATCTTGATACAGTTGAGGTAGATGCGGCTTCTCAAAGAGGGATTGATGACATTAGAGCTTTGCGTGATAAGGTTTATTTGTCACCTATGGAATTACGCAAGAAGATTTATATTATTGACGAATGCCATCAGTTAACTAATGAGGCTTGGAATGCACTGCTTAAAATCTTAGAAGAGCCTCCAGAACATGCTATTTTCATCTTTTGCACCACAGATTCAAAGAAAGTGTTGGAAACTATTAAAACAAGGTGCCAATGCTTTGAATTCAGGCTAATTTCTGCTGCCGATATCCTTACCCAATGCAAAGCCGTTGCTATAGCAGAAAAGATAGAAATAGAGGAAGAAGCACTTAAGATATTAGCTACTTCTGCTAAGGGGTCGCTGAGAGATGCTATTAGTAAGCTAGAAAGGCTCTCTGCGGTAGGAAATATAACTACCAAGGCTATATCGCAAGTATTAGGTATAACATCAACAAAAGTAGCCTGTGACTTCATTTCTGCTGTTATAGAACGTAATATACTAGAAGGGATGCGAGCTAGTAATGAAGCCATGTCTATAGGAATGCCTGCTGCTGATTTCTTTTCTATGATTGCTGAAGCATTACACCAGATTTTAATGTCTAGGTTAAAGGGATATAGTGCTGAACGGGCTGGTCATATCCCGGAAGAAGTTGAAAAGATAAAATCCCTAATGGAACAGTTTGTAAAATATGCAGGACCAAATACTAGCAAAGTCATTGATCTATGGATAGGAACTTTGGACAGGTTTTCAAGGTATAATATTTTAAGGTCACAACATCTCGTGAACATGGCTTTTGTGGCTATGTGCTTAGACGCCAAAGATTATAGAAAGGAGACTGGAATCAAGGAATAGCAATCCGGTATCATACATTAGAACTCACACTATTATATATGCTCCCTCGGTTCTACTATTATTATGGGGAGAACATCTGATGGAAAAGAAGAAAACTTAAAGTTCGTCGAGCTTGTCAAAAAAGTCAAGCTCCATGACGATCAGGAGGCGTTTCGTCAAATAGTAAAAGCACTTAATAACTATTTGATTCATTTGTCGCTTAGAAAATTCAAAATTGCTGGCACTAATAGCGATGACATTTATCAGGAAGGGCTTTATGCGCTTAGCACTAAAGCTATTCCTGATTATCGTGAAGACAAGGGGGCATTTATTTGTTTTGCTAAATTATGTATTCGAAGGCATATTATAACTCTTTTAAAAAGCGCCAACAATAATAAAAATAAAGCCCTGAACAATAATCCTTTATCATTGGATGCTCCTGCTGGTCATGACGAAGAAGAGGGGACAATTCCAGTATCAGGGTTCTTATCTAATGGCAACGAAGACTTAAGTCATAAGTTTATAAGGTTAGAAGAACACACAATGTTGAAAAAAGAACTGATAAAAAAGCTGACGCCATTGGAAAGAGAAGTGTTTGAGTGCTATTTGAAAAATATGTCTTATAATGAAGCCGTCAAATATATGAACAAACGAAGAAGAGGAGAAAATAGAGCAAATGCTAAAAAAATTGATAACAGTTTGTGTAGAGCTAAATGTAAGGCTATAAAGCTTTTACAAGAGCTAAAAGAGAAAGAATTAGAAGAAAAAGCAAAGAAAAACAAAGGTAAAAATAAATGAGTGTTCCTTATCTTAAATCTATAGGCATTTTAAAACCTTCTCCTTTTTCTGATGGTATGTTTTAGACTTGTCAGGAATGAGATTTGGAAAACTTTTGGTTTTAAGGCTTGTTAGGTTTGAAAAATCTAATGCCATTTTCGAGTGTTAAAAAATTGTAAACCATAAATCTAATTCTAAAATCCTTGAAAACAACTCTTGACAAACCAACAGAATTAGCATATTATTTAACTATTGACACGCCCAAAGGTACTGGTGTGTTTGGCTCGTGTGTTAAGAAAGGAATTGAAATATGCCGATTGAAGATTTGGAAGAGCCACATTATTTTGAATGTGCTTGTCACAGCGACGAACACACACTTCGTTATAGTTATATGAGTGACGAAAAACAGAAGTATAGGGAAATCTATACTTCTGTTTTTCTGTATCAATATCATTCATTTTTTATCCGTTTGTGGCATGCTTTTAAATATGTTTTTGGCTACAAGTGCAAATATGGTGATTTCGATTGCTTCCTTTTAAAAGAAAAGGATTTAGATAAACTGATTGACTTGTTACAACGGTATAAGAATGATATGGCAAAACCGGATCATCAAACAGGATCACAAGAACAACAGGGAGTTACAGGCACAACATCAAACGGTGTTTTTTAACAAGGAGAATCATTGTGTCCAAGCTATTTGAGATTCAACGAAAGCTTTTTTCAGATATTGTTGGTTTAGCTTGTGGTTGTTTAGAAAAAACCATTAACCCCAATGACCCATCTCAGTATTTAATTATAAAAACAAAAGATAAGGTTCTAGAGCTTATCTTTAGTAATATCCAGGCTATTATTGTTGTGCGATTAGATGAAGCTTCGGATTCACTTAAAGTATTCAGTGATGGAGTACATGTTGTTAAAGGCGATATCTTAAACAGTATGCTTCATCGGATTGATGTGATGGACAAAGTTACGGTTTCAGTTGACAAAGACGGGCTAGATATTACTTTCCCTAATTTACTAGCAGATAAAGAAGAATGGCAAATTCCTTGTTTGGACCCTGCTTCCTTAGACCTATCAACTAATCCTAAAATAGAGATGGGAGAGGAACATCAGTTTAGGATTGAGGCAAAGAAATGGACGACATGGCTTAATCGAGTAGGGATGGCTGTTGGTAAAGATGCTGGCAATCCTATATACCGGAATATTCTTATTAGAGTTAAGGGTGATCAGGTAGATTTTGTAACATCTAGCATTGGACATCTTGCTTGGGCTAAAGAAAAGTGTGATTCTGCTACTGGTGATTTTTTCTTTGTAACTCCTCATGAACAGCTAGTTTCTCTATCTAAACTTTTGGATCATGAGCGTCCTGTAGTAGTTATTCATAACCAAAGTGATCCAGGGACAGTAGTGATGGTTCAAGAGGTACAATATGGAGAGAAACCAGTTGGTAAGGTCTTCTTCAGGACTAGTTGTGCATCTGAACCTTTTGTTAAGTTCGAAGCAACAATCAAGACTTTACGTGACCAATTAAAGAATCAATGCAAAGTCAAAGTACAGCATTTCGTTAATATATGTCATCGCTTAGCCTTATTAGAACCACCGGAAACTAAGGTTATTTGGGATAAAGAGAAAGAGGCATTAGTCTTTTCTAAACAAGAAGCTGGAAGAGGAGCTACGAAGGGGATAGCCTTACCAGCATCAGAAATGGAAGGAAAAGAGCGATTTGAGATAGTATTGTCAAGTCGTCATCTTAAAATGATAGCAGATAAGGCGGATGCGGACAAAGGGGCTGAAATTCTATGGATGTTTGGAGAGCCAACACAGTTCACCTGCATTCATCTTTCGCCACAGCTTGAGACCTATTTTTCGCCGTTTAAGGAATAAAAAATAAGCCGAAAAAGGAGAACAAATCATGCAAAAATGTTTAGACTGTTATAGAGTATTTAAAGCGACAGGAGGAAAGTCTACAGTTTGTCCATGTTGTGGTAAGATACAGCCTACAAAAGATGATTTGGATGATTTGGATGATTTGAAAGTTATAGAACCGTTTTTAGAACCTGAGTCTGACCCACCGCAAAGGTCAAGGTCAAGTCCTTTTTATATTCCCATGATACCGCCCTTTAATGCCTGCAACGCCTATAAGGATGAGGATGACGACGATCCTCCGGCACGCCGTCAGGCACACTATGGAGAGCCTGATCCTCCGGTACGGCCAGCATGGTTTGGTTATGGAGAGCCTGATCCTCCGGTACGGCCAGCATGGTTTGGTTATGGAGAGCCTGATCCTCCGGTACGGCCAGCATGGTGGTAGCAAAGTTCAGGCATGTTATTTTTTAAGGAATAAAAAATGACTCATGTTCAAAGACAATGTACTCCTCTAAGCTCATACGAAATAAGTTATTGTCAAAGTTGGTCTCTTCACAATACTGTTAGTTTTTGGGACAATGCGCG
>Ga0315293_10003930_pt1 | contig 14250 bp, 11 predicted proteins | sample YL17G13_20_MG_FD_203071 | JGI IMG/M metagenome (GOLD analysis project Ga0315293, IMG submission 203071) | Sediment microbial communities from Yellowstone Lake, YNP, Wyoming, USA - YL17G13_20 | ecosystem: Environmental > Aquatic > Freshwater > Lake > Sediment | place: USA: Wyoming | collected... | reverse complement strand
CCAGCGCCTCGCAGCCGGAGGCGATCCCGAAGAACGACATCCCCAGCGCCCAGGTCAGCTGGAACGGCTGGCGGCGCTCCCGCCACTGGTCCGCGAGAGCCAGGGCGAAGAAGAGCGCGATCAGGGACGTCGCGGCGGGAAGGGCGACGGACACGCGGTGGTGACCTCGAGAATCCGGCCGGACGGGCCGTGCTCAGGCCGGAACGAGCTCGTGGTCGTCCCGGTGGAGCCCGTCGCAGAGGCCGAGCCGCGGCTCGTCGCCCGGGATCACGATGGGGCGCATGAGCTCGCGGACGGCCGAACGGCGGCAGAAGAGGTAGCCGCGGGCGCGCATCCAGGCGCGCGCGCAGGCCGGGTCGGGGTGGAACTGGTAGGGGCCGGGATTGATCGTGGTCGTCCCCGCCCAGGTCCGAGCGACCTCGGTGGCAACCACGTCCATGACGTTGACCCGGAACGGCGTGCCCTCGATGACGCCGCTGCACCCGCGACAGCGGATCGCGACGTTGTCCTCCTGGAGGGTGGGGATCCGGATCCCCATGATGTCGAACGGCACGGGCGGAGAATAGCAGAGCCCCCCGGACCGCCGCCGCGCAGGCGGGTGCGGGGGCGGTCCGGGGGGCTCCCGCTCTCTCGGCAGAAGTCGCCCCACGACCGTTCGGCCGGCGTCGGTGGGCGGCAGGCCGGGCGCCGAGCACGGGCCTTGCCGCCGCCGTCGGCGAATGTCGGCGCCGGGACCAGGCGCCGATTCCGCGACCATCCACGGCGGCCCAATGGCTGCCACGGCGACTTCTGCCGAAACGGGGCCGAGGCACCAGGACCCGGGGCAGCGGGGCAACCGAGCCTGAGACCACGACCGGTCCCTTCGCCCGACGGAACTCTGACGCGGGCCAGGCGAGGCTGGTGCCCCCAAGGGGATTTGGAGACCCGCCCGCTGTCCGCGGACGCCAGCTTGGCGTGGTACGTGGCGTGAGCCGTTAGCCCGGAGGAGACTCGATGACCACTTCCTCGCTCCCTTCCCTCGTCGTCGACGAGGTCGCGATCGACGATCTCCGTCCCGACCCCGCCAACCCCCGCCGGATTAGCGAGGAGGAGCTCGACGTGCGGGGTCCTCCGTGGCGCCCGTTATCGATCGGGAGCCGAAGCGTAACGTCGACCCTGCCGATCCCGGACGGTTCACCAGACCCAGATCGATACCCCTGGACAATCGATACCCCTGGACCTTGACAGTGCCCGGAGTCTGCTGTACGGTGACTTTCTTAGTTCGCCTTATTTAGTTACCGGCGGACACCGGATGGGAGCGACTGGTGCCGGGGCTGCGGGAGCCAGATGGCGCGGCTTAGGCGGGGCTCGCCCGCGCTGATCCGCGGCCTCAACCGGGCGGCGGTCCTGGCCCTGATCAGCACGCAGGGTCCCATTGCCCGGGCGGAGATCGCCCGGCGGCTCGCGCTGAGCGCACCCACCGTGACGGAGGTCACCCGCGACCTCGTCGCCGACGGCCTCATCCGGGTCGTCGACCAGGCCGCCTCGAACGGCGGACGGCCAGCCCTCCTGCTCGGCATGGTCGCCGAGGCCGCCAATGCGCTCGGCGTCAAGATCGCTCCGGATCACCTAGCGATCGTCCGGGTGAACCTCGAGGGCCAGATCCTCGCCCGCCGCGAGGAGCCGTTCGACGCCCTCGCGGCGAACGCGGTTGCCGACCTGATCGAGCGCCTGCGCCGCTCGATCGACGACGCGGACGGAACCCTCCTCCTCGGCATCGGACTGGGCGTGCCCGGCACGGTCGATGCCCAGCGCGGGATCGTGGACTCGCCGATCCTCGGCTGGAAGCGGGTCGCGCTGGGGCATACGCTGCGCGAGGAGCTGGGCCTCCCCGTGCTCATCGACAACGACGTCAACACCCTGGCCGTGGCCGAGCGCCTGTACGGACGCGGCCGTGACGCGGAGCACTTCCTGACCGTGACGATCGGCCGCGGCGTCGGCCTCGGGATCGTCGTCGGCGGGGACCTCTACCGGGGAGCGCGGGGCGGGGCCGGCGAGTTCGGCCACGTGCCCGTCGTCGAGGACGGACCGCTGTGCGAATGTGGGATGCACGGCTGTCTCGAGGCGCTCGTGGCGGACCCGGCACTCGTCGAGCAGGCCATCCAGGGCGGACTCGTGGCGCGCGGCATCTCGATCGCCGACGGCATCGCCCGCCTGCGCACGCTCGCGGACGAGAGAGACCCGGCGGCGCAACGCATCTTCGCGCAGGCGGGCGCCATCCTCGGCCGGGCGGTCGCCGGGCTGGTCAATGTCCTCAGCCCCCAGTTCGTCATCGTGAGCGGCGAAGGCGCACGAGCCTGGTCGCACCTGGCGGATGCCTTCTCGGGGGCGCTGCGCGAGGCCACGTTCCCGTCCCTGCGCGGCGTGGCGGTCGAGGTGGACCCGTGGGATGACGCCAAGTGGGCGCGGGGGGCCGCCGCACTGGTCCTCCGCGCGACGTTCGCGGCGCCCCTCTACGAGCGCCAGATCGAGGACAGCGTGAGGGCCCGCCTGCCCGCCGCGTCCGACCGATCGGACGGATCCGACCGATCCGGGCAGGGACCATCGGCGCAGGCGTACGCCGCCGAGAAGAGCGCCTGATGGTCGGCCACCGGGGCTGGCGGCGCTGGGCCGTCATCGTCGCGTTCCTCGCGCCTGGTCTCGTTCCGCTGCTCCTGTTCACCGTTGGCCCGATGGTCGCGTCGTCAGGATTGAGCCTGCTGCGCTGGAACCTGCTGAGACCGCCCGAGTTCATCGGTCTGGACAACTACGCCAAGTTGCTCGGCGACAGCGACTTCCACGCCGCGGCGCTGCACACGATCGGGTTCGTCATGGGCTACCTGCCGCTGGTGCTGATCGGTGGGCTCGGCATCGCCCTTGCCCTGAACCAGCGCCTGCGTGGGATTGCGATCTTCCGCGCGGTCTACTTCATGCCCATGGTCACGAGCTGGGTCGTGGTGGCCCTGATGTGGCGCTGGCTGCTCGACCCCAACGGCGGCCTCGTCAATCACGTCCTCGGCCTGGTCGGGATCCAGGGGCCGGGCTGGTGGACGGATCCGGTCTGGGCGATGCCGTCGGTGATCATCGCCTCGGCCTGGAAGGACCTCGGTTACGTCATGGTGATCCTGCTCGCGGGGCTCCAGACGATCCCGGAGGAGTACTACGAGGCGGCGGCCGTCGACGGCGCGAGTCGCCTGGCGCGCTTCCGGCACGTCACCCTGCCGCTCCTGACGCCGTCGGTCTTCTTCGTGGTCGTGATCAGCCTGATCAACAACTTCCAGGTCTTCGACCAAGTCTGGGTGATGACCAACGGCGGCCCGGCCGGCGCGACCAGCGTCGTCATGGAGCGGATCGTTCGGAACGCGTTCAGCTACGGCCAGATGGGCTATGCGGCGGCGATGAGCTGGGTCTTCTTCGTCGCGCTGCTGATCCTCACCGCAGTCCAGTTCCGCCTGCAGCGCAGGTGGGTGACCCATGGATGACGCGGCGCGGCGCCCCGCCATCGGCGCGGCGAAGCGGAGCCACCGATCCATCGAGCGGTCCCGCTGGCGACGTCGGCTTGGCCGCGGCCTGTTCTACGCGATGCTTGCGGCCGGCGGCTGCGTGATGCTCTTCCCGTTCGCCTGGATGCTCAGCACCTCGTTCCAGACCGCGGACGCGCTGCTGGTGCCGCCGCCTCAGCTCATCCCATCGCCGATCGAGACGGGCAATTACGCCGCCGTTGCCCAGGCGTACCCGCTCGGGCGCTACCTGCTCAACAGTCTCGCCGTGGCGGGCACCTCCACCATCCTCCAGGTCCTCACCAGCGCCATGGCTGCCTACGCCTTCGCCCGCCTGACGTTCCGCGGGCGCGACACGCTCTTCATGCTCTACCTCGCGACCCTGATGGTGCCCCTCCAGGTCACGATCATGCCGCTGTTCGTCGAGATGAAGTACCTGGGCCTGGTCAACACCTATGCCGGTCTGTTGCTGCCTTCGATCGCCTCCGCGTTCGGCACGTTCTTCCTGCGCCAGGCGTTCCTTGGCCTGCCCCGCGAGCTGGAGGAGGCCGCCTTCATCGACGGCGCCGGGCACTGGACCGTCTTCCGGCGGATCGTCCTGCCGCTCTCCCTGCCGGCCCTCGCGACCTTCGGGATCTTCGCGTTCATGGCCAGCTGGAACAGCTTCCTGTGGCCGCTGGTGATCGTGAACTCGCCGGACCTCATGACCCTGCCGGTCGGCCTGTCCAACCTGCAGGGCCGCTACACGACCTCCTGGAACCTGGTCATGGCCGGGGCCACCGTGGCGGTCGTGCCGATCCTCCTCGTCTATCTCGTCGCCCAGAAGTACGTGGTCCGCGGCGTGACGCTGTCAGGCCTCAAGGGATGAGGCGCGGCGCACTTCGCGGCGCGAACCGCAAGGAGGAAGACGAACGGCCGACGACAACGTGAGCAGACCAAGGGGTCGTTGACCCATATCCCCGTCAGTGTGGAGAACCAGGAAGCATGAACGCCCTGTCCCGAGTGATCGCCGCGACGGCCGCGACGGCACTCCTCGTCGGAGCCTGCTCCGGCACCGCCACGACCTCGCCGAGCGCCGCCGTGAGCGCCCCGCCGGCCGTCACGGCCGCCCCCGCAACGCCGGCGGAGCCGGTGAAGCTGACCTACTTCAGCTTCTCAGCGGCACCCGATCATCTAAAGGACCTCGACGCGATCGTCCAAGCCTTCCAGCAGAAGAATCCGAACATCTCGATCGAGGTCCAGACGGCAGCATACGCTGACTACTTCACGAAGCTCCAGACGCAGGTCGCCGGTGGCAGCGCCCCGGACGCCTTCGAGCTGAACTACGAGAACTTCGTGTCCTACGCGAGCTCCGGCTCGCTCCTCGACCTCACGCCCTTCGCCGCGGCCGACACCGACTTCAAGCCCGAGGTCTACTACCCCAGGGCCTACCAGGTCTTCCAGGCCGACGGCAAGCAGTACGGCGTCCCTGAGCAGTTCTCGGACGTCCTGCTCTTCTACAACAGGGACCTGTTCGACGCGGCTGGCATCGCCTATCCGGACGCATCCTGGACGTGGAAGGACGAGCAGGCCGCGGCCGAGAAGCTGACCGACAAGGCCAAGGGCATCTGGGGCGAGTTCCAGCCGATCCAGTTCTATGAGTTCTACAAGGTCCTCGCTCAGAACGGCGGGTCCTTCTTCAACGCAGACAAGACCGCGGCCACGTTCAACGACGCCAAGGGCGTCGAGGCGGCCAACTGGCTGATCGGCAAGCTCGTCAAGACGATGCCGGCCGACGCCTTCGGGGCGGACCAGGACACGGCGCTGTTCAAGGCCGGCAAGCTCGGCATGTGGCATTCCGGGATCTGGATGTTCACCCCGCTCAAGGACGTCACGTTCAAGTGGGACGTCTCGGTCGAGCCCGGCAACGTGGCCAAGGCCCACCACTTCTTCGCCAACGCGATCGTGGCCTCGGCCAAGACGGCACACCCGGCGGAGACCTGGGCGTGGCTCCGGTTCCTGACCTCGTCGGAGACGGCGGTCGCGACCCGGCTCGCCTCGAGCTGGGAGCTGCCGGCCGTCGCCGACCAGAGCCTGTTCGGGCCGTACCTGTCCCAGACGCCGCCGGACAACCGAGAGGCCGTCTTCGACGCCCTCGCGAACATCGTCACGCCGCCGGTCATCGAGCAGCAGGCCCAGATGACGGACATCGTGACGATGGCCCTGGACAAGGCTCGGCTCGGCCAGATGTCCGTGCAGGAGGCGCTGAACGAGGCCGCGACGCAGGTCGACGCCCTCCTCAAGTAGCCGGCGCGTAACCCCCCGAGTGGGACGGCGAGCTCCTCCCGCCGTCCCACTCGCTCCTCCTTCACCACCAGGGAGCCTGTGACCCACATGCCCGTGACCGACGCAGCCAGGCTGCGGACGCTCGCCCGCCAAAGCGTCGCCGTCATCCGTGCCGGCCAGGCGCCGAGCGGGGCGTACATCGCCTCGCCCGACTTCCCCGTCTACCACTACAGCTGGCTGCGCGACGGCGCGTTCATCGCGGACGCGATGAGTCGAGCCGGCGAGATCGCCTCGGCCGAGGCGTTCTTCGGCTGGTGCGCCGGCGTGCTCGTCGAGCGTCGCGAGCGGGTCGAGCGACTGCTCGCCCGGCGGGCGGCCGGTGAGCCGATCCCGACCTCCGACTTCCTCCATACGCGCTACACCCTCGACGGTCGCGAGTCCGAAGCCGAGTGGGAGAACTTCCAGCTCGATGGCTACGGCGCGTGGCTGTGGGCGCTCGACGAGCACCGGAAGCGGCATGGCCGCTCGATCGAGCCGTTCGTCGCCGGGGCCGCCCTGTCCGCCGCCTACGTCGCCGCCTTCTGGACCCATCCCAGCTACGACTGGTGGGAAGAGCACGCCGTCGAGCGGCACACCTCCACCCTCGCCGCGATCCACGCCGGGCTGCGGGCCGCCGAGCAATGGCCCGAGCTGCCGGCGGCGCTGCGCTCGAGCGCCGGACACGCAGCTTCCGAGATGGCGGAGCTCGTTCACGCCGACGCGGCGCGCCTCGGTCATCTCCCCAAGTGGCTCGGCGGCGACACGGTCGACGCCAGCCTCATCGCGGTCGCAACCCCGTTCGCGATGCTCGCGGTGGACGACCCGCTCATGGTCGCGACGGTCGACTCGATCGAGGCCGAGCTGGTCCACGCCGGCGGCGTCCACCGCTACGCGCTCGACACGTACTACGGTGGCGGCGAGTGGCTGCTGCTGGCCGCCCTGCTCGGCTGGTACCGGGCCCGCAGCGGCCGGACCGCCGAGGCGCTGGCCGAGCTCGAGTGGGTCGCCCGCCACGCCACGCCCGAGGGTGACCTGCCCGAGCAGGTGAACGACCACCTCCTGGCACCCGAGACCGAACGGATGTGGCTCGAGCGCTGGGGCCCGATCGCGACCCCGCTGCTCTGGTCGCACGCGATGTACCTGACGCTCGCGCTCGAGCTCGGCGTCGTGGTGGCGCCGGTCGAGGCGCCGGTCGAGGCCACGGCGGACATTCCGGTCCGGGCCCGATGATCCGGCATCGCCCCCACGGCCTGGGACATCCCTACCGGCAGGAGCCGGACCAACGCGTGCCGGCTCGCCCGATCGAGGGCGAGCCAATCATCCTGGGCGCGACGACGGGGTCCGACGTCACCGACCTGTCGGTCGAGCTGACGATCGACCGGCGGACCCGCCGGCTGCCGCTCGAACCCGTGCGGGTCGGAGGCGGACCCGCCGCCGGCGCCGGCTTCACGGCGGGGCACCTCGCCGCCGCCGCGGCCCGCCTCGTCGGCCGCGGCCGGCAGGCCTGGTCGGTTCGCCTCGATCCACTCGTCGCCGGGACGCACGTCGCCTACCGGTTCGTCGCCGATGGACGGCGCCAGCGGACTCGCCGGTTCGGCTTCGTCGTCGCCGGTTGGTCCTCGGCCGGCGGGCGACTCGTCGCCGAGAAGGTCGGCAAGGCGTCCGATCGGATCGTTGCCGACAGCGTCGCCTGGCTCCGTGCGGACGGCGGCCCGATCCGCGTCCGGTTTGCCCTTCGCCTCGCCGCCGAGGAGCGCGTGATCGGCTTCGGCGAGCGCTTCGATCGGCTCGACCAGCGCGGGCGGCGGCTCGACGTGACCGTCTTCGAGCAGTACAAGGGCCAGGGCGCCCGCACGTATATGCCGATGCCGTTCGCGATCGTCGTCGGCGGTGACGGCTGGGGCTTCCATATCCGGACCTCGCGACGGAGCTGGTATGACGTCGGGGAGACGGACCCGGATCGGCTGTGGGTGGAGGTCGAGCTCGACCCGGACGAGCCGGATCCCGAGGTTGGCGTCGCCCTCTACGGCGGGGCTCCCGCCGACGTGCTCGGCGCGTTCCTGCGCGAGACCGGGGTGCCGCGCGTGCCGCCCGACTGGGTCTTCCGCCCGTGGATGAGCGGCAATGAGTGGAACACGGAGGAACGCGTCCGGACCGAGGTCGAGCGGAGTCTTGCCGAGGGGATCCCCGTCGGCGCGGTCGTCATCGAGGCGTGGAGCGACGAGACGACGTTCGTGGCCTTCCGCGACGCCCGCTACGCGGTCCACGAGGACGGCGCGCCCCACCGGCTGGCCGACTTCGAGTTCCCGCCGGACGGCGCCTGGCCCGACCCGAAGGGACTCGTCGACTGGCTCCACGAGAACGGGATCCGGCTCCTGCTCTGGCAGGTCCCGCTCCACAGGGCACGCCCGGCTCCGACCGGCCAGGCGCTCGCCGACCGCGAGACGATGGTCGCCCGCGGCTATGGCATCCGCGAGGCCGACGGCCGGCCGTACCGCAACCGCGGCTGGTGGTTCCCCGGCTCCCTGATGCCGGACTTCACGAACCCCGAGGCGAAAGCATGGTGGCTGGCCAAGCGCCGCTACCTGGTCGAGGAGCTCGGCATCGACGGCTTCAAGACGGACGGCGGCGAGCACGCCTGGGGCCACGACCTGCGCTATGCCGACGGGACGCGCGGCGACGTGTCGAACAACCGCTACCCGGTCCTCTACCCGGCCGCCTACCAGGAGCTGATGGCGTCCTGCGATCGCGAGCCCGTGACCTTCAGCCGAGCGGGGTTCACCGGCGCGGCCACCGTCCCCTGCCACTGGGCCGGCGACGAGGACTCGACCTGGGAGGCGTACCGCGCCTCGATCACCGCCGGGCTGACCGCCGGTGCCAGCGGCGTCCTCTTCTGGGGCTGGGACCTGGCCGGCTTCTCGGGTGAGATCCCGAGCGCCGAGCTCTACGTCCGGTCGACGGCGATGGCCGCCTTCTGCCCGATCATGCAGTATCACTCCGAGTTCAACCACCATCGCCTGCCGTCCCGGGACCGGACGCCCTGGAACATCGCCGAGCGGACCGGCGACCCCCGGGTCATGGAGATCTACCGCCGGTTCGCGCGCCTGCGCGAGCGGCTCGTGCCGTACCTCCGCGAGCAGGCGCACCGATCGGTCGAGACGAGCCGGCCGCTGATGCGCGCCCTCTTCTTCGACTGGCCGCACGATCCGGCGATCTGGGACTTCCCGCACGAGTACCTTCTCGGCGACGACCTGCTGGTGGCGCCGGTCGTCGAGCCCGGGGCGACCTCGCTCGACGTCCATCTTCCGGCGGGGCGCTGGATCGACGCCTGGACGGGCGATGAGCTGACCGGACCCCGGCTCGTGCGCCGCGAGGTGCCCCTCGGGTCGATCCCCGTCTTCATCCGGGAGGCGGCTGCCGGGTCGCTTCTCCCGCTCTTCGCCGATGAGTAGCGTGCAGCGCTCCGTTCCGGCACCGCAGCGGGAACGTCAGCCACTGCCGCTCGCCATCGCGGCGCGCGGGATCCGGCGCGTCTACAGGGCGAAGCCGGCCCCCGTCGTCGCGCTCGACGGCGTGGACCTCGAGGTCGCCCCCGGCGAGTTCTTCGGCCTGCTCGGCCCGAACGGGGGCGGGCAAGACGACGCTCATCAAGATCCTCACGACGCTTCTCAGCCCGACCGAGGGCGAGGCGCGCGTCTTCGGGTTCGACGTCGAGCGGGAGACGAAGCAGATCCGGCGGATCATGAACATGGTCGCCGGCGGCGAGCAGTCAGGCTACGGCATCCTGACCGTCCGCGAGCAGCTCTGGATGTTCAGCCAGTTCCACGGCCTGCCGGGGCGCGATGGCTGGCGGCGCGTGGACGAGCTCATCGACGCACTGGGCCTGGCCGGCCAGCGCAACCAGCGCGTGAGCACCCTGTCGACCGGCCAGCGCCAGGCGATGAACTTCGCGCGAGGCCTCCTCAACGACCCCTGGATCCTCTTCCTCGACGAGCCGACGCTCGGCCTGGACGTGTCGGCCGCGCGTGCGGTCCGCGAGATTGTCGTGGCGTGGAAGCGCGCGGTTCCGGGGCGGACCGTCCTGCTCACGACCCACTACCTGACCGAGGCGGACGAGCTGTGCGAGCGGATCGCGATCGTCGACCGCGGCCGGATCCTGGCCATCGGCACGCCGGCCGAGCTCAGGCAGCGTGTCCAGCGCGAGTCGATCTTCCGGATCGAGCTCGACCGGCTCGACGGCGGGCCGGCGGTCCTCGCCAGGCTGCCGGGGGTCCTGCGAGCCTTCTCGGCCACCGACGAGGCACGGGACGGGACCGGCGAAGCGCGCCAGTCCGTCGTCGTCAACCTCGTGCTTCACGAGGACGCCGCCCTCGGCGGGGTCGTCGTCGCGCTGGGCGGGCTCGGCGCCCGGATCCTCGCCCTGCGCAAGTCCGAGCCGACCCTCGAGGACGTGTTCGTCGAGCTGGTCGGACGCGGCTTCGAGGAATCGGCCGAGGAGCACGCGGCCGTCGAGGTCGAGCTGCCACCGGCGAGGCCCGCGAGCGCTCACGAGGCCGGCGGGTGACCGGCACGCCGGCCCGGAGCGCCTGGGTCGGACGGCCCACCGCGGGCCCGCGCGAGGCGGCCGTCTGGTCGACGCGCCGGCGCGTGGTGACCGAGTTGCGGGCGGTCCGCGGCCGCGCGTACCCGCGACTCAACGGCCTGTTCCGCGAGAAGAGCTGGCTCCTGTTCGAGATCCTCCTGCCGTTCCTGACGACCTCGGCGTTCGTCTTCGTCTACCGGGCGCTCGAAGCGCCGGCCGAGTACGTCGGCTTCGTCGTCCTCGGGGGCGCGATGACCGCGTTCTGGCTCGACGTGATCTGGATGATGGCCCACCAGCTGTACCTGGAGAAGCACCAGGGCAACCTCGAACTGTACTTCACTGCTCCCGTTGACCTCATGAGCGTGCTCTTCGGGATGGCCGTGGGCGGGCTCGTCATCAGCTCCCTGCGCGCGATCGTCGCTCTCGTCGTCGGGACCGCCGTGTACGGCGTCACGTTCAGCGTGACGCACTGGCTCCTCCTCGCCGCGGTGTTCGTCCTCACGCTCGCCTCGATCTACGGGCTCGGGATGATCCTCGCCAGCCTGTTCCTGATGTGGGGCCGCGAGGCGTGGCATCTCACGCAGCTCCTGACCGAGCCGATCTACTTCGTGTCGGGGCTGAACTTCCCGGTCGGCCGGCTCGGCCTGCTGGGAGCCCTCGCGGTGGCGACGATCCCGCTCGCGGTCGGCCTCGACGCGATGCGCCAGCTCGCGTTCAGCGGTGCGCCCTCGTTCGGGACGCCGCCGCCCGAGATCGAGGCGCTGATCCTCGTGGGGATGACGGTCGTCTACCTCGCCGTCGCGCGGTTCAGCCTGGGCGTCCTCGAGCGGCTGGCCCGACGCGAGGGCCGGCTGACGTTGCGCTGGCAGTGAGCACCGAGGTTCCCGTGGCGGCTCCAGCCGCGACCCGCCCGCTCGGGCTCGGCCCGATCGGGCTGTCCGGGTGGGACGGCCTCGACCCCGCCCGGACGCGCGGTCGAGGCTGGCGCGATCTGTGGCGGAGCTACCGCACGGCGGTCCGCCTCGGCTGGGAGATAGAGGCGAACTGGACCGACCCGCTCCTGTTCTTCGTTCACTCGATCGCGCAGCCGGTCTCCTCCGCGCTCATCCTCATCGTCATGCTCGAGATCGTCGGCGGCGCGGCGAGCCGCGAGTTCCGGGGCTACGTGGTGACCGGAAGCGCGCTCTGGTCGATCGTCATCTCGGGGGTCGGCGGGCTCGCCTGGTCCGTCCTCGACGACCGCGAGACCTATCGGATGCTTCGCTACCTGTACGTCAGCCCATCCGACTTCCTCGTCGTCCTCCTCGGTCGTGGCACGGCCCGGATCGCGATCGGGGCGATGGGCGCGTCGATCACGCTGGCCGTCGGGATCGCCCTGCTCGGCATCCCGTTCGATCCGGGCCGGGTGAACTGGCCGCTGCTCGCTGTCTCCATGGTGCTGGGCCTCGCCGCGATCGTGGCCGGCGGCGTGCTCATGGCCGCGGTCTGTCTCCACGCACGGCAGGAGGCGTGGTCGTACCCGGAGGCGGCGGCCGGGGCGCTCTTCCTCGTCACCGGTGCCGTCTTCCCGCTCGCCGTCCTGCCGTCCGCCGTCCAACTGGTCGGGCTCGCCATGCCGATCACCTGGTGGCTCGCGGCCGTCCGGCTCGCCCTGTTCCCGGACGGCCCGAGCTCCCTCGCCGGGACCGGGACAGCCTGGGCGGCACTCGCGGGACCGGTGCCTCCGGACGCCGGCCAGACCCTCCTCGCCCTGCTGGTCACGGGTGCCCTCGGCGTGCTTGCCGCGGCGATCGTGTTCCGCGCCAGCGAGCGGCGGGCGAAGGATCGCGGCCTGCTCGACCAGACGACCGGCTCCTGAGCGCCCGAGATCCCGCCGAGGGGTAGGCCGGGCCCGATATGGGCTGGGTTCCCGACACGCGTCGCGATTGCACTCGCCGCGAGCTGCGAACTGGGGCCGTTCAGCCCCACACCATGAACGGATCGCGCCATCGCGTGCGCGTCGCCGCCGGCCGGCACGAGAGCAAGCGCCGGTATCGCGACGACCAGCGCAAGGTCGGTCCGCGGCCCCAAGGGCCGGCATCGCAGGGGAGGACTAGGACTTCCGCCCGCGCCGCTGGCTCCAAGGTCCGGTAGCCCGAGTCTTGGCGCGGCCGGTAGCGTGGCGGTCCGGGGTCAACACAGACTTGACTGAGGATTCCGTTTTGGGCAGAGCCGTTCCCCTTGAGCCGTGGAGCGACCCCCGCTCGCCCGTGTCGCCCCTGCCGGCGAGCCCCAGCGTGACCGTCCCCGATGCCGACCAGAGGCGTCCGTCCCTGTCGGTCGCCACGGCACGGCCCCGTCTGACCGACGGACCGCCCGATCGCGCCCGAGGCGTGTCGGCGAGGTGGTTGCTCGTCGCGATCGAACACGCCGCCGACGCAATCGTGGTCACCGACCTCGACGGCATGGTGCAGTACGTCAACCCGGCCTTCGAGCGCCAGACGGGGCTCTCCGCAGCCGGCGTCGTCGGGCGGCCCACCTGGCTGATGGATACGGGCGAGCAGCCGACGAGCTACTTCGAAGAGATGGTGGCGACGGTCAGAGGCGGAGAGACGTGGTCGGGCGACGTCATCCACCGCCGGGGCGACGGGACCGTCGCCTACCTCGCGACGACGGTCGCACCGGTCCGCGACGAGTCGGGCGCGATCGTCGGGGCCGTCGCCGTGCGCCGCGACGTGACCCGCGAGCGTGCCCTCGAACACCGGCTCGACGAGCAGCGTCGCGAGCGATCATCGCTCACCGCCGCGCTCCGCGGTCATGCGCTCGCGCGACACCGCGGAGGCGACCGCCGAAGCGATCGCAAGCGCCCTCCTTGAGCTTCCCGGGCTCGGCCGGGCGAGCGTGTGGAGCTTCGAGGCGAACGGCGATGTCGCCCCGCTCGCAATCCTCGGGCGCGTGGGCGGCGACATCCCCATGCTCGGGCCCGTGCCGGTCGAGCGCTCCGCCTACCTGCGCGAGCGGGCGAGCCACGGCCCGTGGATCGAACAGTGGCGATCGCGTCCCGGCCATCCGTACAACGACGTGCTCCTCGAGCAGGGCATTCGCTCGCTCGCGTATGTCCCGATCCGGCGGGGCGAAGCCGTCATCGGCCTGCTGATCGCGACCGGAACCGGCGGCACCGAGCTCGGGCTCGCCGAGTGCCTGCCGGCCCTCGTCGAATGTGCGGCGGTGGCGGGGGCGCTCCTGGCCCCCCACCTCCAGGCGCGGTCTGCGGAGGCGCTTGGGACCGCCCGGATCGAGGCAATCATCGCCGACCGGGCGTTCGTGCCCGTGTTCCAGCCGATCGTCGAGCTGGAGACCCGGACGGCCGTCGGCTACGAGGCGCTCACCCGGTTCGCGGACGGCGCGCCGCCCGACCGGGTCTTTGCCGAGGCGCGGGCGTGTGGGCTCGCGATCGAGCTCGAGACGGCGACGCTGGCCGCCGTCCTCGAGGCGGCGACGCCCCTCCCGAGGGCGGCCTGGCTGAACGTCAACGTATCGCCCGGGCTCGTCCTCGCCAGCGAGCCGCTCCGGTCAATCCTCGAGCCACTCGGCCGGCAGACCGTCCTCGAACTCACTGAGCACGTCGAGGTCACCGACTACGCGGCGTTCCGGGCGGCGATCGCGCGGCTCGGGCCGGACGTCCGCCTGGCCGTCGACGACGCCGGCGCCGGCTTCTCGAGCTTCCGCCACATCCTCGAGCTCGCACCCGACTATGTGAAGCTCGACCGCGGGATCATCCATGGGATCGGCGGCGATCCGGCGCGGCAGGCGCTCGTCGCGGGGATGGTCCACTTCGCGGGCAAGACCGGGGCGACCCTGATCGCC
>Ga0315293_10003927_pt1 | contig 14253 bp, 13 predicted proteins | sample YL17G13_20_MG_FD_203071 | JGI IMG/M metagenome (GOLD analysis project Ga0315293, IMG submission 203071) | Sediment microbial communities from Yellowstone Lake, YNP, Wyoming, USA - YL17G13_20 | ecosystem: Environmental > Aquatic > Freshwater > Lake > Sediment | place: USA: Wyoming | collected... | reverse complement strand
TACGGCCGCTTCGGCCTCCTTAACATTTAAAACCGTCCCCGCCCCCACCACACTGCTTTTCGAGGCAAACTTTATAAATTACAAAGCGTCCGGGGTGTTGAGGGTTATCTCCAGCTGATCTATGCCGCCGGCGACCGCCGCAGAAATTACTTCAAGAATGTTATTTTTGTCGGCTCCGCGGATAATTCCCAGGATCATTTAAGTCAACTCGGCGTCGTTCAATAAACCGCGGTAAAATTCGGCGTAGCTCTTCTTTTCTTTGCCGCCGCGCAGGGCGATGGCACTGCGGGGGTGCTGGTTCAAGATACCGGTTATCATGTCAGGGATCATGTATCCCCATTCGATCTTCTCCCTAAGCGGCAAGAATTCCTTCTCAATTATATCCAGTATGGGATCCAGCTTGAATTTGGGATTCTTTAGGAAAGCCAGCAGGAGCTCCAGCGGGCAGTTGCCGGCCGCCCGGCCGATGCCGTAAATGGTGGCATCCATAAAGTTGGCGCCCTTGCGGATAGCCTCGATGGTATTTGCAAAGCCCAGCTGCTGGTTATTATGGCAATGGATGCCGACCTCTATCCCCTTGGGTTTTAAATACTTGGCATACTGCTGGACCAGATAATGGATTTGCTCCGAGAAAAGCGCGCCGTAGCTGTCCACGATATAGACCGCCTTGAGCGGGCATTCCGCCAGCTGTGAAAGACCCTCTTCGAGATCAGGCATCAGGGCGGTGGAAATGGCCATGATGTTGACCGTGGTTTCGTAACCCTTGTCCGCGCAGTGTTTGACTAACGCTATGGCTTTATCAATATCCTTGACATAGCAGGCCACTCTCATTAAAGTGACCACGCTGTCCTTTTTGAGCGGTATGTCCTCCGGCTCCACCCGGCCGATGTCCACCATGGTGGAGATTTTAGTGTTGGACTCTACCCCTTCGATGACCTTGCGCAGAAAGTCCTCTTCGCAGAATTTGGCCTTGCCGAACTTATCGGCGGAAAAATACTTCTTGGAGGCACGGTAGCCCAATTCGATATAGTCTACTCCGGCTGCGGATATCGCCTGATAGACCGCGCGCACGAATTTATCCTCGAAGAGGTGTTCGTTGATCAGCCCCCCGTCGCGGATGGTGCAGTCCAAAACTTTGATCTCTGGTCGATACATATTTATATTATAACTTAATTCTCATTCGATTTGAAGGGCTCTTCTTCCCTAAAATCCGGCAGATATATATCAGAGCTGTCCAATTCCTGGGTCAACACATTCTGCAACCCTAATTCCGTGATCCAATCCAGAACCCGCCGATATTCCGCGGAATTTATTCTGCGGTTCAGCTCCGGATATTGGCCGGCCTTGTAACAGGGGTGATACTGCGCCATGACCGAGATCCAAATATCCTTGGAAAGGGAAGCAAGAAACTTAAGCGATTCATAACTTCCCGCGATGTCTTCCGGCAAAACCAGATGGCGAACGATGATCCCCCGTTTCGCGATACCTTTTTCATCCAACTGCAAGTTGCCTACTTGGCGGGTCATTTCGGCGATGGCCGCCCGGTTGCGCTTCACATAATTTTTCACGCCTGAATATTTGAAGGCCTTTTCGTCGCTTGAATATTTAATATCAGGCAGGTAAATATCAATTAAACCTTCAAACCGCTGGAGAGTCTCCACCGAATCATAACCGTTAGTGTTGTAGACTATGGGAATTTTTAGGCCTCGCGCCTTGGCGATCTTTAAGGCCTCAAGAATCCGCGCGGCGACTTGCGTGGGCGATACCAGATTGATGTTATGACAGCCTTGCTCCTGCAACCCGATCATCTTGTCCGCCAGATCGGACACATTTATCGCAGATCCCATCCCCTCTTGCGATATTTGCCAGTTCTGGCAGTAAACACAGCGGAGACTGCAGTTTGAAAAGAAGATAGTTCCCGACCCCTGGGTGCCGGAAAGGAATGGTTCTTCTCCGTGGTGAGGGCCGTAAGAGGCTATTTTGATTAAGGATTGGTCCAGATCTGTTTTCCCTCGATCTTGGTAGCGGCCTTGCGCCGGACCGTGGTTTTTAATTCCACTTCCACGCCTACCTTGCTCAAAGCCCTTTTATACAGCTCCACATACTTGCGCGCGGAGTTGGTCCAGGAGTAATCGTAATGCATCACTTTTTCCATCAGGGACCTCCAGACCTTTTTATTTTTATAAGTTTCTATCGCCCGCTTGACCGCTTGCAGCAAAGCCGCTGAAGTATAATCCTTAAATACGAAACCGTCCCCCCGCCCCGATTTTTCCTGGAATTCATGCACCGTGTCCGCCAATCCACCGGTCTTCCTCACTATGGGGATGGTGCCGTATTTATAGGAAATCAGCTGGCCCAGACCGCAGGGCTCATAATGGGAGGGCATCAAGAACATGTCGGAGCCGGCATAGATCAGCTGGGCCAAAGCGGCGTCAAAACCCAAATTTACCCCGATGTGCTTGGGGTATTTCTTCTTTTCTACCTGCAAAAGCTCGTGATATTTGGGCTCCCCCGTGCCCAATATCACTATCTGGCATTTTAGATGCATGATCTGCTCCATGGCCCCGGCCAAAATATCAAACCCTTTCTGGTCGGCCAGGCGGGTGATCATGCCGATCAGCGGCGTGTCTTCTTTTTCCGGCAAACCATTCTGTTTCTGAAGGGCTTTTTTATTCTCATATTTTAAGTTAAGGGAACGGATCCCATAGTTTTTTACAATCTGGGGATCGCGCTCGGGATCCCAGAGAGCATAATCTATGCCGTTTACTATGCCGGACACATCCTGACTGCGGGATTTAAGCAGGCCCGCCAAACCATAGCCGAATTCCTCGGTCTGGATCTCCTGGGCATAGGTCTCGGAAACCGTATTGATGAGGTCCGCAAAAACAAAGCCTGCCTTGGTGAGTGCGATATTCCCCCAAAATTCCAAATTTTCGGGTGTGAACATTTCCAACCCAAAACCGGTCAGATTTATTTGTTCCTTGGGAAATAGCCCGTGATACCCCATATTATGAATGGAATATACCGTGGCTACCTTGGACCAGTTATACATTTTCTTGACATAGGCGATGATGAGGGCCGTCTGCCAATCGTTGCAGTGCACTATCTCCGGATGAAACGAGGTTTTGGGAATGAATTCCATCACCGCCCGGCAGAAAAAAGAAAACCTTTCGCAATTGTCCGGATAATCCAGGCCCTTATCCTGATAAAGCCCCGCGCGGTTGAAATATTTATCATTGGCGATAAAATAGACCGCCACATTGGATTGGGGGATCTTACCGCGGAAAACTTCGGCGTATTCGGTGCGGGAGCCGACCGGCACCGGCAGATTTTCAAATACTTTCTCCAGCCCGAATTTATGCTCGTCCACCATCTTATATTTGGGCATCACCACCACCACTTCATGCCCCAGCTCGGTGAGCGCTTTGGGCAAGGCGCCCGCCACATCCGCCAGTCCCCCGGTCTTGGCAAAAGGCACCACTTCTCCCGAAGCGTATAATATTTTCATCCTAAAATCTCATCTATCCTTTTAGTATACTCAGAGAGCAGTTTCTGCGCACTCTTCCCCTCGGCGTAAAGCTCGATCACCGGCTTTAAGGGGTGGGGAAGGATGAGCACCCAGTCCTCCCCTAAATGGATTTTAATGCCGTCTATCAGCTCGATCTCTTCTTCCTTAAGCTCCTCCGCCAGGGTGCGGATCACTTTCCCTTTCTGCTCCGGAGTGCAGGAAATGTCTTTTTTGCAAATCCGTGAAGGCGGGATCTCGATCTCAGAAAGCTTGATCCCCTGACGCTGCATGAGCTCTACCAATTTTAAGACCGTATAAATGCCGTCGAAATGCGGCTGGAATTCGGGGAAAATGTAGCCCCCCAGTCTTTCCCCCACGAAAACCACCCCAGGAAGAGAAGCCACCTCCATCATATGACGCGAACTGGCTTTGGTGTGGATGACCTTGGCGTTATATTTTTTGGCGATCAGGTCTATGGCGGAAGAGGTATTTACCGGAACAGCCAGGGTGGCCTTCTTGCTGTTCATCAGAACCAGCGTAGCCATGGCCGAAAGCGCCTCATCCCCGGACAGGATGCGGCCTTTCTCGTCCGACAAAAATACCTTTTCCGCCCCGGCATCCAGCATGAAACCGGCATCGGTATCCAGGGACTTTACAATGGTCGAAAGCTGGTTAAGCGATTTTTCGAATTCATCCTTGGACTTGGTGGTCTTGGTTTCATCAATATAAGCGTTGAGCGCTACCACTTCACAACCCAGCTCCCCCAATAGCGCGGGGAAAATCTGCGACACCGAACTGAAAGCGTAGTCAATGCAGATCCGGCATTTTCGGCTCTTTATAACCTCGCAATCTATATGCTGCAGGACCCCCGCTTTATACTGTTCCGCCACCCGGTGGAAGGGAAAGGAAAGCTCCCCCACACCCTCCACTTTGATATGCTTGTAATCTTCCGCAAAAAAGTGCCGCTCCACTTTTTTTTCCAATGTGGAAGACAGATCCGTGCCGTCATCATCAAAAAATTTTAGGTCCAGCACTTCCTGATCATAAGGGGATTTTCTGACATGGAACCCCCCCTTGCTTTTAAGGGCTTTGAGTTCATAACGGGTCACCGGAATGGGAGTCATTTCCAGGTCGGAAACGTTGACCCCGGCGGATAAGACCCCGGAAAGCAAAGCCCGGTAGATCATGCGGGAGGCCTTGTGGGAATCGCGGGAAGCGGTTATCAAACTTCCCGGGCCCAGCACCATGCCGAAAGCCGCCCCCAGATTGGCGGCAAACTCCGGAGTGATCTCCACATTGCATATGCCGGTCACCCCGAAGGGCCCGAAGATGGTTTTGGGGTATCTTTCGCGCAGGCTCATGCTGCGCGACACCGTGGAGCCCTCTTCAATGATCTTGCCCGGCCACACCTTAACATACGGACGTATAATGGCATCCTTGCCCACCCGCACCTCATCGGCTATCACCGTATATTCTTCAAGGTATCCCCGGTCCTCGATAATACAACCCCGCCCCACCAGGGCCCGCTCCATCCTCACTTCAGAGCCGATGGTAACATCATCCCAGACCACCGTTTCGCGCAGATAAGCCCCCCGGCCGATCTTGCAGTTCTTGCCCACTATACAGTTAAGCAGGGTGGCTTCATCCGCAATGATGGTATTGTCCCCCACCGCCCCCATTCCCTCCAGCTTGGCGGATTTGGCCACGGTCAAATTCTTGCCTTTAATATAAGGCACACCCCTTAAAATCTGCCCGTGGACCTTGCCGTATTCCTCCAGATTGCCGATATCCTTCCACAAGCCCTCGGACACGCACCCGTAAACCCGCTCTTTCTTCTCGAGCAACAGGGGAAAAAGATCCTGCGAAAAGTCAAATTCCTTCTCCTCCGGGATATAGTCCAGCACCTTCGGGTCGATCACATAGATGCCGGCGTTGATGGTATCGGAAAAAACCTCCGACCAGGACGGCTTTTCCAGAAAATGCTTGATGCGACCGTCACGATTGGTGATCACGATGCCGTACGGGAGGGGATTGGCCACCCGGGTTAAGACGATGGTAAAGGCCGCCTTTTTGTTTTCATGGAATTCCCGGATCTTTTTCAGATCGAAGTCGGTGATCAGGTCCGCGCTGATAACCAGAAAGGGCTCTTTAAAATCCCGCGCGGCGTAGCGCACCGCCCCGGCCGTGCCGTAATTGATGGCCGCTTCTATATAATTAATTTTAACTCCGAAAGCTTTACCGTCGCCGAAATGGGTTTTGATGATGTGCGGCTGGTGGTAAAGCAGGACGGTTATGTCCTTAAAGCCGTGCTTGGCTAAAAGCTCGATGACATATTCCATGAGCGGGCGATTGACCACGGGGACCATGGGCTTGGGAACATTGACGGTCAAGGGGTGCAGCCGGGTGCCCAGACCTCCGGCCAGAACTACTGCTTTCATGATCTAATATTATACCATTGAAACGCCGGATTCAACCGACTGAGCCGCATAGCTTTGAGGATATTCCTTTTTGATCTCGGAATAAATTTGCCGGGCGGAGGCATCGTCTCGGGCCAGGCCGTAAACGGTAGGCCCCGATCCTGACATTATGGCCTGCAGGCAACCCAGCTGGATCAGCCTTTTTTTGATCCCCTCCACTTTTGGATATTTGGGCAATACCACCTTTTCCAGGTCATTATATAATGTAAGGCCGGAAAAGGACTGATGGGTGCCCACCAACCGCTTCTCGGCGATCCACACCAGATCAAAATTATCATAAACCCATTTGGTGGAGAGCTCTAGATCCGGTTTGACCAGCACCCAGAAGCTCTCTGCCGGGGGCTCCATTTTTTCCACCAATTCCCCCCTCCCCCGGCACCGGCAGGTCCCGCCCATGGTGCAAAACGGCACATCCGATCCCAGATCGGCCGCCAGCGTAAGAAGGTCGGATTCGGTAAGGCCGCATTTGAACAGCTGATTGAGTCCGATCAGAGTGGCCGCCGCATCGGCCGATCCGCCCGCCAGCCCCGCCGCCACCGGGATATTCTTTAAAATCTCGATCTTCACTCCGGATTTAATCCCGGTCCGGTCAAAAAAGATCCGGGCGGCTTTATAGGCCAGGTTGTTCTCATCCGCGGGAAGGTGGGGATTATTTACGGTCAATTCAATCCCGGTTTCGATCTCGGTCAGTTTAATTTCATCATGCAAGGAGACGGACTGCATAACGGAATCGATCTCATGGTAGCCGTCAGCCCGCTTGCCGATCACCTGCAAGAACAGATTGATCTTGGCGTGTGCCTTAAGCCGGATCATTTAGCCCGGGAGAGGATCTTCATCAGCTGGGATTTTTTGCGGGAAGAGGCGTTTTTAGGAAGGATGCCTTTAAGCGCGGCCTTATCCAAAATGCTTACGGTTTTCCTAAGCTTATCCAATGACGGCGCCCGCTTAAAATCCTTGGTTAGTTTTTTTATCTGGTCCAGATACACTAGATTCTGCCTATGATTCCGAGCAGAGGTCTTAATCCTGTGAATAGATGACTTAAGATTGGCCATGTTTTAACTCCTTCTTTCCCTCATCCACCCCGACTTCGTCGGGGTCCCCCTTCTCCACTTTGTGGAGAAGGCAGTAATTACTTTTAAATAATTTCTTCCCTCCAGCCCTCTTCATCTTTGATGGAGAGGGGGGACCAAAGCGAAGCTTTGGTGGGTGAGGTTAATTTCCCATTGACAAAATTGCGTTCAACCCTTACAATGATAACATAAAAGATGAGTTTCATGCAACCTGTCCGCCTTAGGCGGATAAGCCCGCGCTAAAATCTCAAATTTCCCTATGACAAAAATTTCAATACACGAATGGTTTTCAAGAAAAAAGAAGGAAGAGAAGCCGCCTGAGGTGGAACGACTGGACATTCCGGAAAATCTCTGGGTCAAATGCCACAAGTGCCGCGCCGCTCTCTACGTAAAAGACCTGGGATTAAACTTCAAGGTCTGTCCCAAGTGCAATTACCATTTTAAACTGTCCCAGGCCGAAAGGATAAAGCTCCTGATCGATGAAGGCACCTTCAATGAAATCGATCCGCACCTGAAATCCATAGATTTTCTGAACTTCACCGATTCGGTTCCCTACCAGAAAAGGATAGAAGACGCCATGCTCAAGTCCGGCCTCTATGAGGCCATCATCTGCGGTGAGGGGAAGATCTCCGGCCTGGCCGTGGCCCTGGGGGCCATGGACTTCTCTTTCATGGGTGGCAGCATGGGCTCCGTGGTGGGGGAAAAGGTCACCCGCCTGGTCGAGTACGGCCTGGAGCATAAAATGCCGGTGATCATCTGCACCACCAGCGGCGGGGCCCGCATGCAGGAAGGCATCCTGTCCTTGATGCAGATGGCCAAGTGCTCAGCCTCCCTGCAAAGATTGCGGGAAGGGGGGGTTCCTTACATTGTGATTTTAACCGATCCCACCACCGGCGGCACCACCGCCAGCTTTGCCATGCTGGGGGACGTGCAAATCGCCGAACCGGCGGCGCTGATCGGCTTTGCCGGCCCCCGGGTGATCGAACAGACCATCCGGCAAAAACTGCCTCCCGGCTTCCAGCGCTCCGAGTTCTTAGCCGAGCATGGCATGGTGGACCTGGTCTGCGAAAGGAAAAAACTAAAGGAAACGCTCACCAAGATCCTGAAGTTTTTTATGGAATAATATGGCCAATCACAACGAAAAAAATCTGTTGGAATTTGAAAAAAACCTTCTACCGCTCTTCGGAAAAATCAAAGAGCTGCAAAAGGTATCCGCCGCCGGCAAAATGGATATGAGCGAAGAGATTAAAATGTTGGACAAGCGCATTGAAACCATGCGCCGGGAGATCTTCTCCAATCTCTCCCCCATTCAGATCGTATCTATCGCCCGCCATCCTGCCCGCCCCACCACCCTGGATTATATCAATCTGATCTTTGAGGATTTTGTCGAACTGCACGGCGACCGCAACTTTGCCGACGACCCCGCCCTGGTGGGAGGAATGTGTAAGTTGAACGGCAAACCGGTCATGGTGATAGGCCATCAGAAAGGGCACACCACCAAAGAACTGCTGGCGCGCAATTTCGGCATGGCCAATCCCGAAGGATACCGCAAAGCCCTGCGGCTGATGCGGATCAGTCAGCGGGCCGGCAAACCGGTCATCTCTTTAGTGGATACTCCGGGGGCCTATCCCGGCATCGGAGCCGAGGAGCGCGGACAGGCCGAGGCCATCGCCAAAAATCTGCGCGAGATGGCGGCACTGACGGTTCCCTTCATCACCGTCATCACCGGGGAGGGCGGTTCGGGCGGGGCCCTGGGCATAGGCATGGGCAACCGGGTCTTGATGCTGGAGTTCTCGATCTATTCGGTCATCTCTCCGGAGGGCTGCGCTTCGATCCTGTTCCGGGACGCACACCGCGCGCCGGAAGCCGCCACGGCCAGCAAGATCACCTCGCGCGACCTCTTGGAATTGGGCGTGATTGATGAGATAATAAAGGAACCTATCGGGGGCACCCATAATAACCCCGAAACAGCCGCCAATAATATCAAGTCAGCTTTGCTGAAACATCTGGAGGAGCTTAAAAAATTATCCTCACGCGAGTTGATTGCGGATCGTTACCGCAAATACCGCAAAATGGGGATTTATATCGAAGGTTGAATTTACGCCGCTGTGGTGGAATTGGCAGACGCGCCAGACTCAAAATCTGGTGGGGCTCACACCCCGTGTCGGTTCGACTCCGACCAGCGGCAAGATAAAATATGCCGCGGTGGCGGAATTGGCAGACGCGCATGATTCAGGTTCATGTGGGGTAACACCCGTGGAGGTTCAACTCCTCTCCGCGGCATAAACTTAAGGAGGGAAAAAAATGGATATTGTGGAACTTGAGGGAAAAAATTTGCCAGACCTGTATGATCTGGCCAAGGGATTGGAGATCCCGGGATACAAGCAGTTAAAAAAACACGATCTGGTATTTAAGATCTTGGAGGCCCAGACCACCAAAAACGGAAACATCTTTGCCAAGGGTGTTTTGGAGATCATGTCGGAGGGCTACGGCTTTTTGAGGACTGGCGGCTATCTGCCCTCGCGGGAAGACATCTATGTTTCCCAGACCCAGATCCGCCGGTTTGCCATGACCAACGGGGACCTGGTCTCCGGACAGGTGCGCCCGCCCAAGGAAGGCGAAAAATATTACTCGCTCTTAAAGATCGAAGCCATCAATCAATCCGATCCCGAGACCGCCCGGGAGCGCGTCCCCTTTGAAAATTTAACTCCCATTTTCCCCGATAAAAGATACACGCTGGAATTTCCCGGCTGTCCCATGGCTTCGCGCTTGATTGATCTGCTCTCTCCCGTCGGCAACGGCCAACGCGCCATGATCGTCTCCCCTCCCAAGGCCGGCAAGACCACCATTTTGAAAAACATCGCCAACAGCATCATCACCAATACTCCCGAAGCTATCATCAAGGTCCTGCTGGTGGATGAGCGGCCGGAAGAAGTGACCGATATGCAGCGCTCGGTGAAGGGAGAGGTGATCGCCTCCACCTTTGACGAGCCGCCGGAAAACCATATACGCATCTCGGAACTTTTGCTCGAATCCTGCAAGCGTCTGGTGGAAGCCAAAAAGGATGTGGTGATCCTTTTGGATTCCATCACCCGCTTGGCCCGCGCTTATAACCTGGTCACCCCGCCTTCCGGCAGAACACTTTCGGGGGGCTTGGATCCCACCTGTCTCCACCGCCCCAAGCGCTTTTTTGGCGCGGCCCGCAACATGGAAGAAGGCGGCAGTTTGACCATTATCGCCACCGCACTGGTTGAAACCGGCTCCCGCATGGATGACATAATTTATGAGGAATTCAAGGGCACCGGCAACATGGAACTGCACTTAAACCGCAAACTGGCCGACCGGAGGATCTTCCCGGCGATCGACATCAAGATGAGCAGCACCCGCAAGGAAGAACTTCTGCTTAACGATCAGGAATTGAGCAAGGTGCGCCTGCTGAGAAAGATCCTGGACAATTATGATGTGGCGGATGCTACCGAGCAGTTGATCGAAAGGTTGAAGACGTTCAAGTCCAACAAGGTCTTCCTGGAGTCGGCCGAGGTTAGGTGATCGGAAACTTGCCCACGAAGTAATCTTTTACGCTTTCAATAATAAAGTCGATCTCTTCCGATTGGAAATTCTGATAATTGGCTCCGGTCATGACCAATCGCTCGGAAAACTTTCCATCCGTCGTTTCCCGGTAACTTCTGATCCCCTCCCGACCGATCACAAAATAACTGCCCATATCATCCACGGCCATCCCCAGGTCAACGGCAAAGAGGCGGTTGGCGTAGATCTGCACTTCGGGTTGGATGGTATGGCCGTAAACTATTCCCATGATCCCCAAGCTCCTCACATAATGTCTGACTTCCCCCTCCCCGCCTTTGATTAAAAGAGGGAACAAAAGGTCTGCATCCCGAATATCCTGATACAAGCTTAATCTTTTCTGGAGATCTGCTAATTTTTCCGTGTCCGGCCGTTCTGTTTTAAGCACCCGTTTGACCTCCGCCTGCAGACAATCCATGCGCGCAAAGACTTCCGGGTCCGCTTCCTTCAAGGGCACCAGGGAATGGAGATAAAGGATTGCGTTTTCGTCCAGATGGTACAATCTTCCGGCCTTGACCAGCCATCTGAATATTTTTCTAAGCTTTGAATTATCCATAGTTTCCAGGAGGAGCGCCTTTATCAATATAGGGTCTTCTTCCAAAACCTGACTGAAAATTTTATCCATGGTCTGATCTTTCTGCGGCATTTTCGCCATGACTTCCATATATTTTCTAACTATAGGATCAATATTTATTCCGCATTCTCCCAAGAAATACACTCCACCATTAGCCATCCAACTGATAAAAGCAAAAATATCGCCCTTCATGGCAAACATCATTTTGGTTTCGTGATTTCCCCAGAGGATGATCTTTTTTCTGCGCAGCCGATCAAAAACTTTTAGATTGCCGTACCGTCGGTCAAAACAATCCCCTTCCACGATCGGCTCATCCGCAATGGCCTTTAAAATTCTGGCCAGCGCGCCGGCCTGGGCATGGAGATCGGTTATAACAGTATGGGTGGGCAATTCAACCTTTCCGAACAGCTTCTCTTTTAGCCGATAAAGCTCCCGCAGGCGTAAGGCGAGATGGACGCGGCTTTCAAGCTCTTCTCCCCATTTGCATTTTTTATAACCCCGCAGGACTTCAACTATTTCCCGGGATGAGCTGGCCCGCAGCAGCTTTACATCCAGTTCCTTGACCTCCGGCGAGGACATCAGATACACTACCCACAAAGGCGCCATAAGCAGCGGGACAGAGGGCGTCATCTCCCGGGTAGTTTGCTTTATCCGATCCACGGCCCGGCGCCAGACCGATCTGGGGGGTGCTTTTCCTTCTACTCTCATCTCTTAATTATCTTCATCCGCTCAAAAGAATTTCAATCCTTTATGCTATAATTTGGGAGATGTTCACCATTGCCGAGATCCAGGCGGTTACCGGTGGAAAGGTTACAGGAAGACCTCTCCCCTCTAAAATCATCGGCATCTCAACCGATACCCGTACCCTCAAGCCCGGCGAGCTTTTTATCCCCCTAAAAGGCCCGCGGTTCGATGGCAAAAAGTTCATTAAAGCCGCGCTTAAATCCGGAGCCGCAGTCCTAAAGGCAAAGGATGGTTTAAAAGCCCTGCAAAAGCTCGCCGCTTTTCATCGCAATAAATTTAATATTCCGGTGATCGGGGTGACCGGCAGCTCGGGGAAAACCACCACCAAGGATATGCTGGCTTCCATCCTCTCACAAGCCGGCCCTACCCTAAAGAATGAGGAGAATTTGAACAACGAGATCGGCGTGCCCCTGACCCTGCTCAAGCTGAAAAAAAGGCACGAATTCGCTGTAATTGAGATGGCCATGCAGGGATTGGGAGAAATCGGTGAACTGGCGAAGATCGCCCGCCCGAATATCGCTATTATCACTAATGTTGGTGAAGCCCATCTCCTGCACCTTAAATCCCAAAAAAACATCGCCCGGGCCAAGGCCGAGGTTCTAAAATTCTGCAAATATGCGATCCTTCCCGCCGATGACAAGTTTTTTAAATTCTTAAAAAAACAGGCGCCCAAAGGTTGCCGGATCGTTCCTTTCGGCATCATTCAGATGGGACACAATTTAATGTACTTAAAGAACCTTCCCCTCCCCGGCCGCCACAATGTTTACAATGCTCTGGCCGCTATCAAGGTGGCCAAATTGTTAAAGCTAAAGCCGGCTTCCATAGCCAGAGGGCTTAAAAAATTCAAGCCCTCCAGTAAAAGAATGGAATTTATTGAGCGGGCGGATGGGGTCAAGATCATTAATGATTCCTACAACGCCAACCCTTCCTCCATGAAGGCAGCGCTTCTGGTTTTGGCCTCCCAACCCGCCGATCGCCGCATCGCGGTCCTGGGAGATATGCTGGAATTGGGCAGAAAATCAAAATTTTATCATCAACAAACCTTGAATTTTGCCAAGAAACTGGGCATTGATCTAATCTTCACCAAAGGCAATGAATTTTCCAAAGCTTCCAATCTCCGATCTCCAATCTCTAATCTCCAGAAGACTGTTAGACCTGGAGATGTGATCCTGGTCAAAGGTAGCCGGGGGATGAAGATGGAAGAAGTGGTGGATGCGCTCCAATTTTGATATAATTTGAGCCAACAAGCCGCGGTGGTGGAATTGGCAGACACGTACGCTTGAGGTGCGTATGCCCAAAAGGCTTAGAGGTTCGAGTCCTCTCCGCGGCATTTTAGCTGGCAATGCTAATAACAGCAGGATCTTCTAAAATCAAATAGGGATGGGCCTCACGCCAGTTCTTATCCGAATGGCTGAAGGGATTGGCCAATACTCTATCTGGAAAAGCAAACCTAAAACTTCGACCGTCATAGTTAAAAGTCATTTTTCTTTCGATATAGGCAACAATTTCACTCATAGGCAACCCCTTTTCGTCTCCATACCGATGCGGCGTCCCGCTTTTGCCATAATATCTTGCCAGGATGCTATCAACCAGATAATACCCGCCCACCACGGCCAGCATTTCTTGCGGTGATTTTGTCCACGGCGAAGCAGAACGGTCAAACTCTATGCCTGAAGGCAAACGAAAACCTTCCGGCGTCTCGGCCACTACAACCCCGTAACCCTGTCTCCTCCCCCAGCAATAGCCCAGACCATTCATATCCAAACCGTATTTCCCTGCCACCATATCAAGCTGAAGTTCAAGCCGGCGAAGCCCCTGTCTCATTAATTCGCAAATTATTTCTGTCTGGCTGCTAAAAGTTTTACCTTCAGCGCTTATCAGAATAAAACCAAATCGTTCCGCCAAAAAGGCAAGATCTCCTTCGCTGATGAACTTTCCCCCATCCGGCAGATACAGCTCATTGATCAGGTAATGAAAAAGCTCATGAGCAACGATATCCCGGACATGTCCCTTTTGATCGGGAAACTGCGCATAACTATCATAAAAAACGTTGATCAATCCTTCGTTATTTAAAGATCCTGAGGTAATATGGGGGCTGGTTTTTCCGGCGCTTTTGGCCTTACGAATTTCCTGAATTCGAATTCCTGGCGGCTGACCACCGCTCATAACTACTTTGACTTTAGTCAATAATTCTGCAATTTTAAGTGTTTCTTCCTTGTCAAATGGTTTTATATCCCGCTCATGAGTAAGCTTTGCGCCAAATCTGCGCAGCACTTCCGAACACATTTCCTTTCG
>Ga0315293_10003926_pt1 | contig 14253 bp, 8 predicted proteins | sample YL17G13_20_MG_FD_203071 | JGI IMG/M metagenome (GOLD analysis project Ga0315293, IMG submission 203071) | Sediment microbial communities from Yellowstone Lake, YNP, Wyoming, USA - YL17G13_20 | ecosystem: Environmental > Aquatic > Freshwater > Lake > Sediment | place: USA: Wyoming | collected... | reverse complement strand
TTTGTCCTATCCTTTTTCAGAAATTTTCGCCAATTTCTTGGCCATTTTCTTTTTCTGTTCCCAATTGCCGGCACGCATGTACATGACCTTCTGGGCCTGGGGAGAGCCGGCTCCGTGCATAGACTCCGCCAACGCCGTCCCGCCGGTCATATTCTCAATGAGCCGCAGGAGGCGGATGCGGTCTTCGGTGGGAATCTTCTCGGTTCCTTTCAGGTACTTCTCCACGTACTTCCCGATTTCCGGGCTCCGCAGGTCGTCTTCAAAGGGCAGCGTGGCGATAATCCCGCCGGCCACATCATGAGCCAGGCGGGCGACTTCATAGATGTTCTTGCTCACGTTGTACTTGGTGGTATTGGCCAGAAGAGTATCCGGCTCCCAGTTCCCGGCCTTCGTCTTATGACCCATGGCCGAGCAGGCGACACTGCCGCTATAGATGGTTTCAGCCAGATGGGTCATTTCGGCAAGCTTATCCCGCACGTGGGAAGCCTGGGAGGTGCCCATGTAATCAGCCGCCAGGGCAGAGGCGCCCACGAGCACGTCGGTCAGCCCCCCTTTGCACCCGCCGTAATTCTGCCGGTGCAGGGACGCGAAGCGTTCCACCAGCATCCCGGCGAAATCATATTCGCCGCACATAAAAACCCTCTCCCAGGGGACGAAAACATCTTCGAACACGACCAAGGCCTCCCCGCCCACCAGGGAAAACTCGGGGTTGCCGATATCGATTCCCCCCTCAAGTTTGCGCTCTTCATTGGTCTGCCGCCCAAAGATCATGGTCACGCCGGGGGCATTGACCGGGACCGCACAGGCCACGGCATAGTCTTTGTCTTCCGGACGCAACGCCTGAGTGGGCATGATGAGCATTTCGTGGGAGTTGACGGCCCCGGTCTGATGGGCCTTCGCCCCCCGGATTACAATCCCTTTATCCGTCTTCTTCACGATATGGGTGAAGAGGTCGGGGTCGGCCTGCTGGCTCGGGCTCTTGGAGCGGTCGCCTTTGGGGTCGGTCATCGACCCCACCACCATAAAATTATTCTCCTGGATGTACTCGACGAATTTTTTCAACCGCGGATGGTAGGCCGTCCCATATTTCTCATCGATCTCAAAGGTGGTGCTGTAGACGGCGTTCATGGCATCGAACCCCACGCAGCGCTGATAGCAGCTCCCCGTCTCGTGGGAGATCAGGCGGAGCATCTGCACTTTCTTAATCAGCTCATCCCGATTCTGATGGATATGAGTGAAACGGTTGATCTTCTTGCCGGTCAGGTGCGAGGTGGCCGTCATCAAATCTTCATGCTCCGGGACCAGGGCCAGCTCATAGGTCTTGGCCGCGGCGTTGATGTGCGGGGTAAAGGCCGGGTGAGTCGTGACGTCGTTCACCCGTTTTCCTTTGTAGTAGACCACATGGCCCAACTCTTTCAGGCTGCTGATGTAATCTTCCTTCGTCTTGATCATCTCAGGCCCCTTCCTATTAAAGATAATTGGAATAATGGAAGAATGGAATATTGATGGCTTCGTAAAAAGTCCGTAAATTCGTTTTTCTGTCATTCCCGTGGAAACGGGAATCCAGTCTTTTCAATAGGTTTCGTGGGGCCTGGATTCCCGCCTACGCGGGAATGACGACTTTTTACGAGACCATCAATATTGGGTCTAAAAAACTTCCTTTTGTCCATCCTTCCATCCTTCCATCATTCCACCATTCCATTATTCCGTTCTTCCATGTTCTTATTATCTCCCTTTCAAGATGCTGCTCGATATGACCAATCTCATGACTTCGGAGGTTCCTTCGTAGATCTCGGTAATCCGGGCGTCCCGGAAATGCCTCTCCACGTTGTACTCTTGAATGTAGCCGTACCCACCATGGATTTGGATGGCCTTGGTAGTAATGCGGCTGGCCGCTTCCGAGGCGAACAGCTTAGCCATGGCTGCTTCTCTTTCATAACGTTGTTTTTGATCCTTGAGAAAGGCGGCCCGGAGGGTTAACAGCCGCGCGGCATCCAACTCCGTGCCCATGTCGGCGATCATCCACTGGATGGCCTGCAACTTGGAGATGGGCTGGCCGAATTGCACCCGGGTTTTGGAGTATTCAGCCGCCGCCTCGAGAGCGGCGCGGGCAATCCCCAGGGCCTGGGCGGCGATGCCGATCCGCCCTCCGTCCAGAGTGTTCATCGCCACGTAAAATCCCTGGCCCACCTGGCCCAGGAGGTTATCCTTGGGGAGGCGACAATCTTCCAGAATCAACTCCGCCGTTCCAGAGGCCTTGATTCCCAGTTTTTTTTCCACCACTCCCACGGAGAAACCGGGCGCTTTGCAATCCACGATGAAGGAACTGATCCCTTTGTATCCCTTGCTCTTATCCGTCATGGCCATGAGCACACAATAATCGGCCACGTTCCCATTGGTGATAAAATTTTTCTTCCCATTGATGACCCATTCATCCCCTTTAAGGACGGCAATGGTCTTCTGAGCGGACGCGTCGGAGCCGGCTTCGGGTTCGGTCAGGCCGAAGCAGCCCAGTTTTCTCCCAGAGGCCAGGGGGGTGAGAAACTTCTTCTTTTGGTCTTCGGTTCCAAAGGTGGAGATCGGATCACAGACCAGGGAGTTATTCACGGACATGATCACTCCCACGCTGGCACACCCCCGAGAAATCTCTTCTAGAGCCACGACATAGCTGATAATGTCCGCCCCACCTCCCCCGTAAACCTCCGGGATGGCCATACCCATAAGGTTTAGCCCGGCCATCTTCTGGATGATTTCCGCCGGATGCCGCTCCGTTTTGTCCAGCTCTGGCGCCTTGGGCTTGATCTCCTTTTCTGCAAAATCGCGGGCCATCTCTTGGATCATCTTCTGTTCTTCGCTGAGTTCAAAATCCACCCCTTTACTCCTTTCCCCATCCAACAATTTCCAGGTTGGAATCCCTCAAAAGTCCCGATCTTTTTGCTGCCCAACCCGGGGCTATTTTATCACTCCCTTCCTGAAAATCAAGGGCAAATCATACCTGCCAATCCCATCCGCCACTCCCACTTTTCATGGATTCGCTGCTTTTCTTTCCCCTCTCATATTCGTCTCGGCTCAGGGGGAGGGGAAGCGAGCCGGATAGATAGGGTTTAAGTCCAGGGGCAGGGACTCCGATAGATATTCTAAACCGCCAGTAATTGCCCTTGGCAAAATATTTTCCTTGACAGATAGCGGACTTGAAAGGTATTTTTTAAAAGCTGGTTAGAGAGGGACCTGGCGGAGGTCCTAAATTCCAAAAAGGATGGAATCCGGGGGTGGGCGATGCGGTGGAAGAAAATAACCCTAAGCGCCGGGTGGGCTATTTTTTCAATCCCGTTCATCATTGGTGGTTTCTCAGAAAGCAATGCCCAATCGAACCAGAGCTTCGACCTTTCGCAACCTAGAATTCGCGATCGCATTCAAGCGAGCGGCTACATCACCTCCAAATCGATTCCCGCCTGGGGTACAATCATTCGGAGCAAAGAGGGGGCGCTCAACCTGAGCGAGGGAGAAGTCGTTTATATACAACTGGAACTCGGAAAGGAAGTGCAAGTGGGCGATCGGTTTTCCATCGTACGCCTAGGAAAGCCGGTGACCCACCCCGTGACCAAGCACATACTCGGTCACCTGGTGTTGGCACCCGGGGAGTTGATTATCCTGGAACGGAGGGATGAAGTTGCGATAGCCAGAATTAATAAATCTTTCACGCCCATCTTGCGGGGAGACATGATCCTCCCCGCCCAACCCATCCTCCCCGAGGCCGTGCCCATCCGCACCCAGAAAAGAATTGAAGGGTTTGTGGTGTTCTCCCCGGAGAGTACGGTGACCATCTCCGAAAAGGAAATCGTCTTCATCGACCGGGGAAGCCAAGATGGGGTAATGGTGGGCGACCTTTTCTCGATCTATCAGCAACCCCCCCGTCTACGAGGGCATTATGGAGAGCCCAAGGAGGAAATGAAACAAATCCCCTTGGCCAGAGTGGGTGAGGTCGTGGCTGTTTCGGTTCAGCAGGAGACCTCTACGGCGCTGGTCACTCGTTCTTCTCAGCCCATCCACATTGGGGATTTGGCTGTCTCCGGCATGGAATAAGCCCCGCAATTCATAGAGCGGCCCCGCGCACTGCGGGCCGGTGGAAAAAATGATACGGGGATTGTGGGTTCATCGAATCCACGATCCCTTTTTTGTTAAATGGAGGCCAGGTGCAAGACCTTTACCACTGGGTGGCTTTATCATTGGCCCCGGGCGTCGGCAGCGTTCTATTCAAACGCCTCACTGAGAGCTTCGGCAGCCCGGAAGGAGTCTTTAAGGCCCCGCCAACAAAGCTGGCCAGGGTTGAGGGCATCGGACCGAAAGTCGTGGAGTCCTTGAGGAGATTTGACTGGAAGTCCAGAGTGGAAAAGGAACTCCGCTCGGCGGAAAAAATCGGAGCGCGCATCGTGACGTGGGAGGATGAGGAATACCCTAGCAACCTGAAAAATATATACGATCCCCCTCCCCTTCTATACATGCTGGGTTCGCTTCTCCCCCAGGACCAAGCGGCCGTGGCGGTGGTAGGCTCCCGAAACCCAACTACCTACGGTAGGGCAGCTGCGGAGCGAATCTCCATGGGACTAAGCGGACGGGGCGTTACCGTTGTTAGCGGTTTGGCCAGGGGGGTGGATTCTTGTGCCCATCGAGGCGCACTTTCTGCCGGGGGAAGAACCATCGGGGTGCTGGGCTGCGGGATTGACATCACCTATCCTCCCGAAAACCGGGAGCTTTTCCATCGGGTGGCCGCCCAGGGCGCAGTTCTTTCCGAATTCCCCGTCGGGACACCCCCGGATAGCGACCATTTCCCCATCCGCAACCGGATCATCAGCGGCCTGTCCTTGGGGGTGGCTGTGGTGGAGGCCACCCTGCGCAGCGGCTCCCTAATCACGGCTCGTTTTGCCCTGGATCAGAACAGGGATGTTTACGCCGTCCCCGGAAACGTGGATTCGGCCCGAAGTGAGGGAACGAATCGGTTGATCAAAGAAGGGGCCAAACTGGTCACCCGGGCTGAGGACATTCTGGAGGAAATCCTTCCTCACCAGGAGGCAGCGCCACAGGAAGCGCCCCGGCAACCTCAGCTGTCCGAAGAGGAGACAAGGGTTTTTTCGGTCCTGAGCCGGGACCCCATACACATTGATGAGGTAATTGCCAAGAGTACACTGACCAGCGCCAAAGTCTCAGCCATCCTGCTCTCTCTGGAGCTCGCGGGGCACATCCAGCAATGCCCCGGGATGCGCTTCGCCAAGACGTAATTTCGCCACCGAGGACACAGAGGCCACAGAGAAAAATGCAGAAATCGTTTAAAATACAAGTACAGATTGTTTCCATGGCCCTAAAACAAATGAGTCATGAGCGCCAAGCTAAAGGTGAATGGTTGACCTTGTCTATTATTCGTTTTATTTTAACTCTGTGAACTCTGTGTCCTCTGTGGCAAAAAATAAGGAGATAGGATGTCCAAGTCATTAGTTATCGTGGAATCGCCGGCCAAAGCCCGGACGATCTCCAGTTACCTGAAGGATGAATATATCATCATGGCATCGGTGGGCCATGTCAAAGACCTTCCCGGAAGCCGCCTGGGAGTCGACATCGAGAATGGATTTGCTCCCCAGTATCAGGTCATCAAGGGCAAGATTAAGGTTCTGAAGGAAATCAAGAAGGCCGCCGAGAAGGCCAAAGAGATTTACCTGGCAACGGACCCGGACCGCGAAGGGGAAGCCATTGCCTGGCATATCGTCGAAGAGCTAAAACGCCGACCCCAAACGGTCCATCGGGTCTTGTTCAACGAAATCACCGCCCGCAGCGTCCGCGAGGCCATGCTCCACCCGGAGCGCTTGAACCGGGATAAGTTCGAAGCCCAGCAGGCCCGGCGCATCCTCGACCGATTGGTCGGGTATCTGATCAGCCCGCTACTCTGGGAAAAAGTCCGCCGCGGTCTCAGTGCCGGCCGCGTCCAGTCGGTGGCCGTTCGCCTGCTTTGCGAGCGAGAGAAAGAGATCCAGTCCTTTATCGCCGAGGAATACTGGACCATCGACGCCTTTCTGGAAGGCAGTGCACCGCCTTCTTTCAAAGCAACCCTGGCCCGGATCGATTCTCGCAAAGCCGAGATTAAGAACGGAGAGGAAGCCCGGACCATCGTCCAGGATTTGGCCGCCCTGCCCTTCTCGGTAAAGGAAATCCAGAGGAAAGAACGCCGGAAATACCCTTCCCCGCCTTTTATTACCAGCCAACTCCAGCAAGAAGCGTGGAGAAAATTGCGCTTCTCGGCCAAGAAGACAATGGGCTTAGCCCAGAGGCTGTACGAAGGCATTGAATTGGGAAAAGAAGGGCCGGTCGGGTTGATTACCTACATGCGCACCGACTCGGTGCGCATTTCGCAGGAGGCCGTGCAGGACGTGCGCCAGTTCATCGCCGAGAAATTCGGGGTCGACTACCTGCCGGAGAAACCGAATACGTACAAAAGCCGGAAAACAGCTCAGGAGGCGCACGAGTGCATCCGCCCCACTTCCATGAAATATGATCCGGCCGCCGTGAAAGCCTACCTCGACAAAGATCAGTTCGGCCTCTACGAGCTCATCTGGAACCGTTTCGTCGCCTGCCAGATGAACCCTGCGGTCTACGATCAGACTTCGGTGGAAGTCGAGGCCGGCAAATATCTCTTCCGCGCCACTGGCTCCATCCTTCTCTTCCCGGGCTTCATGACGCTGTACATCGAGACCGCCGATGAGAACGGAGGGGGAGAAGACCCGGAAGGAAAGATCCCGGAATTGGCGGTGGGGGAAGTTTTACAGCTGCTCAACCTGACGCCCGAACAACATTTCACCCAGCCCCCTCCCCGCTACACGGAAGCCACGCTCATCAAGGAACTCGAGGAGAAAGGAATCGGACGGCCTTCAACCTATGCCAGCATCCTCGACAACATCCAGGAGAGGGAATACGTGGCCAAGGAAAAGGGCCGGCTGTACCCCACAGAATTGGGGTGTCTGGTCACCGGTTTGCTGGTGGAGAATTTCCCCGACATCCTCGACGTGCAATTCACCGCTCAGATGGAAGACGAGCTGGACAAGGTGGCGGAAGGACACTTACCCTGGGTGCAGGCACTGGAAGATTTTTACAACCCCTTTCAAAAAGATCTGGAGAGGGCCAAAGTTCAGATGCAAGATATGAAGGGCAAAGGAGTGCCCACGGACTTAAAATGCGAGAAATGCGGCGCTCCCATGGTAATCAAGCTCGGACGACACGGCCAGTTTCTGGCCTGCTCCAATTATCCCGAATGTAAGAACACCAAAGAATTCCAGCGCAATGCGGCCGGGGAGGTCGGGATTCTCAAGGAGAAGGCGGTGCAGGAGACCTGCGAGAAGTGCGGCGCTGCCATGGTCGTAAAAAGTGGCCGCTACGGGAAATTTCTGGCCTGCTCCAACTACCCCGAATGCAAGAACACCAAAAAGATGCTGGTCAACGGAGAAGGGCAGCTCGAAGTGGCCCAGGACGAAGCGAGTACCGAGACCTGTGAAAAGTGCGGCGCTGCCATGGTCGTAAAAAGTGGCCGCTACGGGAAATTTCTGGCCTGCTCTAACTACCCCGAATGCAAGAATACCAAGAGAGTCGGCTCATCGAAAGCGGGTGGAGCGGAGCGGGCGAAACCGACCCCTACGGGCGAAAACTGCGAGAAATGTGGCGCCCCCCTGGTTTCCCGCAAGGGGCGTTTTGGGCCTTTCATTGCCTGCAGTAACTACCCCAGGTGCCGCTACACCAAGAAAATGACCGGCCCTTCAAAGGAGGAAGGGGAAGGGGAAGAGAAAGAAGAAAAGGCGGCCGCCAAAAAGGAGGAGCCTGCGGAAAGAAAACCGAGAAAGAAAAAAGAATGAACGGAATGGACGAGTTAAGCCCCCTCACCCTTCCCCTCTCCCCCGCAAACGGGGGAGAGGGCGGGGGTGAGGGGGAAGGGTAAAAAAGGAAATTCCTATGCAATAAATTTAGGGATTTAGGAATTGCGAATTCAGGGATTGCGGATTAATTTCCTAATTCCTGAATCCCTGAATTCCTCAATCCCTCAATCCTGCGTTTTTACTAAAAAGCTGCGTCGGGAATGGCCAGGGCGCTCCGGTTTCCGCTAAGAATGGTCGTTGCGGTACCCTGCACATGCGGCAGAATGTTATTCGCAAAGAACTCAGCCGTATGAACCTTCCCGCTGTAAAAGGCCGCCTCGGGCTGGTCGTTGATGACCCCAGCCTGAGCCTCTTCCGCAGCCGCACCGGCCTTCTGGAAAATCGCTTGGAGTTTCTCCCGGGCGATGATCGCCTGGTCGAGGAGCAGGTAGGCCAGCTCCACCTCTCCAAAAAGCTCAAGGTATGGGGTGGCATGGAGCATCGCGTAGAGCGGGTCTCCCCCGGCTGCGACCTTGGCAAAGTGCATGGATACATTGATCAGGGTATTCTTGGCCTGTTCCAGTTTCCCGATGGCCGGCCCGAAAACCGGATGGGCTTTGTGTTTCTCGATGAACTCGTTGACCTCTTTCATCCAGCCCATAACCAGGGCGCCTTTCTTCAGGGAAAGTTTTCTTCCCACTAGGTCCATGGCCTGAATCCCATTGGTCCCTTCATAGATCGAGGTAATCTTCACGTCCCGGCAGAGCTGTTCCGCGGGATATTCTCCGCAGTACCCGTACCCTCCGTGAACCTGGATGGCCCATTCGGTCATGCGGAAGGCGATGTCCGTCGAATAAGCCTTAACGACGGGAATCAGGAGATCAATCATGTTCTCGCAGTACTCTTTCTCCTTCGGGTCCGTGGCCACCTTGGCCAAATCCGCGTAATAGGCGCTGCGGTAAATAAGCGCCCGCAGACCTTCGGCATAGGCTTTCATGGTCATGAGCATCCGGCGAACGTCGGGATGTTTGATAATGGGAACCCGGGGCGCATTGGGGTCTCTCATCTTGGTAACTTCCACGCCCTGGATGCGTTCTTTGGCGTATTTCAGGGCATAAAGGTAAGCCAGGTTCCCCAGGGCAAAACCCTGCAGCCCCACTCCCAGACGGGCTTCGTTCATCATCTGGAACATGAGCTGAATGCCTTGATTCTCCTGCCCGAGTATGTACCCATGACACTTCCCGTCATCTCCGAAGTTCAGGGTGCAGGTCGATGACCCCTTGAGTCCCATCTTGTGTTCGATCCCACCGCAATTCACATCGTTGGGTTCTCCCAGGGACCCATCCGCGTTGATGCGGACCTTGGGGACGATGAAAAGGCTCAGTCCCTTGGTTCCTGGAGGAGCATTTTCGGTCCGGGCCAGAACGGCGTGGATGATGTTCTCCGTCAGGTTGTGGTCCCCAGCGGTGATGAAAATCTTTGTGCCTTGGATTACATAATGATCTCCTTGCTTTTTCGCACTGGTCTTTACGTCTCCCACGGCGCTTCCGGCCTGGGATTCGGTCAGGCACATGGTACCGGTCCACTGCCCGCTGTACATCTTCTCCAGGTAAAGCGCCTTTTGCTCGGACGTCCCGAAGCTCTCGATCAAGTTCGCGCAACCGCGGGTAAGGCCGGGGTAGGTGGTGAAGGAACAGCACGCCCCCACGAACATCTCGGCAACCGCAAGGGCCACAGAGTCCGGCAGCCCCTGCCCCCCTGCTTCCGCATCCACGGAAGCGGCAATCCATCCGCCCTCACAGTATTTCTTGAAGGCATCGTGGAAAGCTTCCGGAACTTTGACTATCCCCTTCTCAAAAACACACCCTTCTTTGTCGGCGATGGAATTCAGGGGGGCAATCACCTCCGCCGCCAGCTTGGCCCCTTCATCGAGGACCATATCGAACGTCTCCCGGGAGAAATCCTTGAATTTATCGAACTGGCAGAGCCGCTCAATGCCCAGCTGTTCGTAAAGGATGAACCGCATATCCCTCATGCTTATTGGAAAAGTTCCATTGCTCATGGGTGCCTCCTTTTCTGGTTCTGAGTTATTGTACCTGTGGCAATATATCTTTTTGGGTGCATTTTAAAAAAAAGCGGAAAGATTGTCAAGAAAATTCGTATCCAAACTATTCGGAGGCGTAATATATTCAAAAAAACAGATCTAGCAATAAATAATTAAAATATTCCAAGAAGTTAGGATAAAGAAGAAAGAGAGTGGAGCTAGAGGGCTGCTGTGCCTCTTATGATAATTCTCAATTATTTTCCACTGTTTCGTATTTCTTGAATTTCTTTCACCTTATATTCCCATAAAATTCTGCCGAAAAAATAATCAACTACGAAATGGATTTTCCACGAGATTTGGGATGAAAGAATAAAGGGTAAATGAATTCTCTTTAACGGTAATCCTATATTTGAAAAGAACTTATTTAGGGAGCTATAATTTAAGGAGGCATCTCAAACAGTTATCTCTTGCAAGATTCTAGGATTTATTATAAGGTTTAATACTCTTCCTCAAAACTCGCCGGGTTAAAACTTGATGGATTTGAACAAAATTAGAATTCTCCTTAAATACGCTCTTGCCGGGGCAGGCTTGGAAGATCCTGGAAATCAGGAATTGGGCCCGATCCATTTAATCAAATACGTCTATTTGGGCGATCTAGCCTATGCCGAGGCCCACGATGGAGAAACATTTACAAAAGTCCCATGGGTCTTTTATCATTACGGACCCTGGTCTCTTGAAGTCTTTAAGCAAATTGACGAGGTGATAACTGAAATCGATGCTGAAAAGCGCACCCTAACCAGCCAAAAATTCGACAGCGATTCGGTGCGCTATAAAATTCACGACGAAGACCTCTTCGAACAGTTAGAACGACAGCTTCCTGTGGAAATTACTCGCGCAATCAATTGGGCCGTACACAAGTTTGGCAACGACACATCCAGCCTCCTACATTACGTGTACAATACTTCTCCGATGCTTTGTACGGCCCCAAACGAACCGCTTTCCTTCAGCCTAGCTAAAGAATCCCATATGCCATATGAAATTATAGAGGAAGTTAGTAGTGAAAACACGCCTGCTTTAAGCTCGAAAGCCAAAAAAAATCGGAAAAGACAGCTAGAACGGTTAAAGGACCAAGTCAGAAAAAAGCTAAAAGAACGCATTCACCAGAGGGTGGTATCTCCTACCCCCGCTCCTCGATATGATGAAGTATTTTTTAGCGGTCAAAGTTGGCTTGATGAATTAGCTGGCCGCCCGATTGAATCATCAGAAGGAGAAATTTCTATTTCTGACAATGTCTGGAAATCTCCAGCAAGGTGCGACCCGGATGTACCCTGATGATTCGCTTCAATCTCTTGTCTCATCATGGTGGCAAAAAGAAGAAAGCCAGGCTATTAAGAGGGGGCGTTTATTAAAGGCGTTTGTTCCACATGTTGATCAAAATCCGATGATCCTCATCCCGGAAGGCCGTAACGACCCAACTTCCCACACCCGAGTAAATTACAGATTAGAACCACTTCAAACAAAGCAAATGCCAAGGCCGCCGATTTTACCGGTGGCGGCGTTACCCGCTTATCAGGGAGAAATCCGCACTGTCTATCGCGCCAAGAAAAGGCCAGTGCTCGTGATTAGTTGTGGTGGGCCGGATATTCCGAGAGGTCTCAGAATCGGTGCAGCGAGATGGCAGACGGCTCCCACCCTATTAGTTGCTCCTTATTATGGAGCAGAACCATCTGCGACCCGAGGAGGGTGGAAGGAAGAATTTGTCAACAGAATCAGGAGATGTGAATATCCCCAATACCTTTGGGACAAACTTCCCATAAGCAGTTCTACAGAAGAATCTATTCTCCGCCTTGATCACATCCAACCTATCGCCAGAAATCCTGATGCCTGTGAATCGACACCGTATTGCATAAGCGAGGAAGCGTTTACGGTTCTCGATGAGTGGCTTTTATGGCTCTTCAAGGAAAAATTGCCCGAAGATGGTGTCCTTGTCGATGTGAGAAAGGGTTTAATGGAGCTTTAAAGATAGGTTTATTCGAATAATCGGCTACTTCCTAACCACCTTGCTTCATCGCCTCTTCAATTAAACCGCGCACATCACTGGGATGCTTTGATGGAGGAGAAGGGGACATGCAGAACGTGAGTACAGAGATCCAACCCCTGTTTTGAGAAAAACAATTTCGGAATATCCCCTCTTTCAGACACGAACCTGGATTAGGTTCTCGCTCCTTCTCCCATAGAAATAGTCAATCGCCTTATGTCAAATGTTGAGACCCCTGATTTCTTCTTGAAGCCGTCAACTTATAAACTAATGTACCCCATTTTCCCACAGCATAATTACCACACAGCTCCCGTTTTGTGGCTCCCCAGCCCCCTCAGATGCTCCTGGATAAGTGCCACTTACCATCATATGGTTTCTTCCCATGACTGTGCCGCTCAACCCATAAATGGAGCTCGAGATTATTTAATGCTTCGCGAATTGATCTGATTCCCTCCTTTGTTGATAAAACAAGCCACCCCTCAGCTAGAGATTCGAATCTCGGCGGTTCGAGCCCAATCCAACCGTCTCTCCAATAAACGGACTTTACCATTAAGTTTCCCGAGGAATCGACCCACGCAAAGGGTTCATCATTTGATGGGTGCCAGCCGAGCCTTCGGGCAAATGCGCAATTGATAGCAGCCCACCTGTAGGCAGGTCCGATAAGCTGGCGCTCCGAATTCGATACGATCAGCTGCCCATCGCTTTGTCCATCTCCTCTTAGGTAACTTTCAAAGGTGAGCTCGTAACTTGATTCGAGGCATTCCCGCTTTTGGTCAGAATCATACGGGCCGATAACCAAGCCGCGATGGCGCTCCTCTCTTGGCCACTCCCAATCTGGCCGAATGAACCACGTTCTTTCACCAATAATGGGGAGTCCGTCGACGGATTCAGGATAATGGCTCCAGGATTCAGCGTTCTCACCTCTGAGCCACGTTTCCTTACCCTTATCTCCCATATCCCATTCCATTGCACGCAATTCAGCCGGCCGCTCAATCGGTTGACACAACTCAAGGGCCGGGTCGTAAATCGGATAAATGAAATCGTAGGACTGCTCGGCACCTGAAGGAGCCTCCCCTGACAACGACCGCCTTCCAAGAACCCTCATGGCGGCCTCCCTCCCAACAATAGCCCTTGGATTAAGCCAAAACTTGGCGAGAACTAGTCTCATCCAGCGTTTAAGTCGATTTTCGTCTGCCCAGCGATAGCCCTTTTCCACTTCTTGAAAGAGTCGATATAACTCTGATCTTAGCTCATTAGCGTCAAGCCCGGCCTCTTCAAGCATTTTGAAAATTTTGCGATGAGGCTGAATTGCAGTGGCAATATCCCCACCTACTAACATGCGAGCTTCTTTGTAGTCGATTGGACTCACCAAATTATCAGACAGCACTATCACAGGCTGTTTGGCCTGCCTGTTGATCTCCTCCCACAGCCAGCCTTGCTCTTCGCAGAGGCGTCTGGCAATGCCTCGAACCGCAACGGATTCATGATTATTCAGCTTTAGGACCCAATCTCGAAGGCTTTTCACAGCGACATTATTTCTCCGCGAAGCAATGTGCAAGCTTATCAGAATATGTTCAAGTTGCACTGAGTCCCAGCAAGGTTCTCCCTTAGCAAGAGTCACGAATCCATTTCCACCTGTGGCGACATATCGAGCTAAGGCCCTTCGAGCGGCTATACCGACGTCCACAACAGGGAAGGCAAGGAGATGGACGAGGAATCTACAAAGAGCCTCATCAACCGAGCCCTCTTCTGAGGTCTGAATCAAAGACTCAAACGGTGGCATTTCCTGGCTTGCAGTCAAGACTTGATCCAAATAGTCGTCAATAACCCTGCATACCGCTTCGGCAGGCCAATCAAATTCCAGAAACTCAAAGGTATCCAAAATGTCATAGAGGAAATACTCGCTATTGATCTTACCCGCTGCAAGGTCCTTTCCGAATTGTGCGCGGGCTTGTGAAAGCGCTTCCTTTTGATCAATGCGCTTTAGGGCAGTATAGGCAATCCTTTTTTTCGCCCCATCTAGCCAGCGGTGCCACGTACCATCTCTGGAGCTTTCAATGGCTTGCATAGCCAACTGCACGGCAGTACTCCGGTCTCCAATCTCCATTAACCGTTCGGCCTTCCAAGCAAGCAGATCGCTCTCTCTATAGTCGGGAGGCGGAAAGGATGCAAGAAGGTCATTCAAGTGAGCAATATCCCTTATCTTCGCTTTCCTGACAGCTGACCACCAATCAAATCCCCCATTCTCCACAGGGTTAGGATTCCAACCACCCGTATTTTCA
>Ga0315293_10003925_pt1 | contig 14253 bp, 16 predicted proteins | sample YL17G13_20_MG_FD_203071 | JGI IMG/M metagenome (GOLD analysis project Ga0315293, IMG submission 203071) | Sediment microbial communities from Yellowstone Lake, YNP, Wyoming, USA - YL17G13_20 | ecosystem: Environmental > Aquatic > Freshwater > Lake > Sediment | place: USA: Wyoming | collected... | reverse complement strand
ACAACCGGCGAGATCATCATTATCGTCCGTTGCAGGGCGTGCGGGGCTCGCGCCTGTGTGAGATACAGAACGAGGACAAGTGTCCATGCAACCCAAATCCACCAGGGAAACAGCACACGGCCGGGGTAGCGCAGCAGTATCAAGAGTGCTGCCACCAAGGGCACGACCCAGGCAAAACCGGACACACTAAAACCGAGAACCTGGAAGCCGACGGCGGCAGCAGCAAGAGCCGCCAAACCCGTCAACAGAACGAGAACGGGGGCCCTCAGCCAGTTCAAGACGCACCTGCCACAACTCGACTGCGACTCTGCGCGTGCTGCTCACGCACCCACCGACGAATACGCCGCAACGCATCCGAAAACTGGACCAGCACCCGTGAGAGCGGAGCCGGTGCCACTGCGCACAACCACAGTCCCGCAGTCAAGAACCTTCGCCGGGAGTGCTGTCCCATCTTAGCGATCTCCCGCCTTGCCTTGCGGACAAGTCCCAAGCGCAAGTACACAGTCGCGCGCATTCGATACCAGAGACCAACGTACTCGCGAAACGCAGCAAGCTCTTCCGGCTTTACCGACGAGAGCAGGGCTTCGAGCGCCCGGCCGACGATGTCATCGTCTTCGGGCGCTCGCGTTGGTGTTCCCGCGAGCGGACCCCGCAGGAAGAAGGTCGCTTTCGGTTCCGAGCAGTATGCGATCTCGCACCGCAACGCAAGTCTGGCCCAGGTCAGCAGATCCTCACCGACGCTCACATCAACAGGAAACATCCCAACAGCAACAATGGCCTCCTTTATTACTGCTACCCCGGACGACCACAAGGGTGGATCTGAAACTGCTGCCACCCCGAAGTAGTCGCGCAGTATGCCGGTCCGTTGGTCGCGGGGCAGACCCCTGATGATCGGTCGGTGGTAACCACCATTAGTGTCCCGGTAAAAGTAGTTCGTTACAAAAATCTCGCAACTTGTAAAAGAATCCCTGAGGCCTAGCACCGTTTCCAGGAAATCGGGCCGCCATTCGTCATCGGCGTCCAGAAAAGCGACGAGGTCCGCGCGGCTCTCCTGGATACCCAAATTTCTCGCGGCCGAAACCCCACGGTTCGATTGGCTGATGACCCTTACACGTTCATCGCGAAACGCCCGGACAAGATCAGGACCCCCGTCTGTCGAGCCATCATTAACTACGACCAGTTCGAAGTCCCGGAAGGTTTGCGCCAACACCGAGCCAACAGCGCGCGCCACCCCCTGTTCCTTGTTGAAGAGGGGGACGACCACACTCACCGCCGGCCTTTGTCTCACCGCGCGCCTAGCCGCACCTGAGGCATCGATTGCGTGTGTTTCCGAAACAGAAAGAACATGATCCGACTGGTATCACGATAGGATCATTGTGAATTGATCGCCACCAGGCCGGCTGTTCTCCGGATCGCCACTCCTCACCAAGGGTAGGCACCCACACTTGCAACCGCCTTCCCGTCACATCGGTGTTCATCGCAGCGCACCCTTCTCAACGGAAATGTTTCCTAGCGGCCCTGCAGGTGCGCGAGCCCTCTTCCTGGGACCCACTAGTGCGTATGCCGAACCCAGGAAGGCGAACTGCAGATTCCCGAAGAAGGCGGCGTATAGGACGATGTTGTCGGTGAACATGAAAAGGGCCAGGACGATAAAGGATGAGGCAGCACCGATGAACAGCACGCGAACCGGATCTGGCGCACGTCGTGCGGCAGCAAGAGCGTGAAAAACTTGGGCAAGGAGAGTGACGACGAAAAGGAAAGTCCCCAGGACCCCATAGTCATAGGGGAGCCGGAGCCAGTCGTTGTGCGGATGCGCCATGTTGGGTCGCGTTGCGGTGACGTATGTCTCCGACGCGTTGGCACCGTGCCCAAGCAATGGGCGTTTCTTGATCTCTTCAACCAACTCTGGCCACAGCGCCGACCGGCCACTGGTCGCGAAGTTTCGATTCTGAATTGAGATGTCGGAAAAGGTGCCCGAGCCGGAATAGAACATTCTTGCCTGCATCCTGGGCGAGGAAAACAAGGCGATACCACCCAAGGCGATTGCACCGAGCGAGATGAGCCGGGTCCGAAGCCTCACACGTCCGAGGCAAAGCGGTAGGGTCAAGGCAGAGGCAACGATACCCGTTCGCGTAAGCGCGATGAAAGGGGCAAGCTGTATCGCTGCCCACCAGGCCAGACTCGTCCGTCGCCCCGAGGAGTACTCCGCCGCAAACACGGCACCCAGAAGAGCAGCCGTCATGACCGAGGCCGCGTATCCCCCAGAGCCAGGGAGGGTGCCCGAAAGGAGCAACCCGGTCCCCCACACGAGGGCAAGCAACAAGGCCACAGCCAGAGGCCTCACGAAGCGGAGTATCGCCAAAGCGACTGCGGGTGTTGCCCTCACGCAGGAGGCCGCCATCCCCACGACCAAGGGGCAGAGCATCATGACGGTCCGCTGCATGGCGTGGGGTTCCTCCGCCTGGGTGAGATAGGCGAGCAGAAGGAGTCCCCATGGAACCCAAATCCATACAGGAAAGTGAACACGGGTGGGATGACGCGCCAGAACCAACAGCGCAGCGACGAGCGGAACCACCCACGCGTACCCGGAAACATTGAAGCCAAGAATCTCGAAGTCCGCGTTGGCCGCCGCAAGAGCCGCCAGCCCCGTCAACCAAATCAGGAACGGCACCTTTCGCCAGCTCATGAGTGCCTTGCCAGGTCGAGTATCTGTGTCCTCACGCCTACGGAGTCCAGTTCATAGGCTTTGAGCGCCAGCGACGCGACCGAGCAACGAGCATCCCCAGATCTGTCACGCGCGCGGAAGTGCGGCAGGGGGACCGAAACCGATCGAGTGCCAGTGCTGGCCATCAGGACCCTGTTTGTGATGCCTCAGAAGCTTCTCGCTGGGGCGTGTGAACCAGAAGTGTCGGGCCAATGTAGGCCCCACCTTCGAACCTCGAATGCTCGCGCAGGTACATGTCGTAACACCTGAGCTGATGGTCAACCAAGGAGTGCTCAAAATCGGACGCGCCGTAGCCGAAACGTTCCCAGGCGTAGGGATGAAGCTCACAGTAGATTCTGCCGATGCCGACCGAGTCCCAAGGAAATCCCTTCAGCACCAGCATTTCCGCTCCCTCAGTGTCTATCAATAGCAAGTCAACACCCTTGACTCCGTGCTTTGAAAGTAACGCTTCCAGCGTCACGCACTCGACCCGGCACCCCTCCGCTGAGGACCCCAAGGCAATGTGGCTCTGGTCGCCTTGCATCACCAACTGGTGCTGCCCCGGCTCATCCAGGACGGCAACCTCCTCGCAGACGACGGTGGAATTCAGCCCATTCAAGTCAACATTGCGCTTCAGTACCGCACATGCTTCCGGATTTGGTTCGACCGCGATGACCGTGCCACCCAGGTCCTTCGCCTTCTTTCCGAGAAGGACGGCATATCCCCCGTGATGTGCTCCGACCTCAACGATCGTGGGCACTGTGCGCAATTCCTCCAAGTACATCATCACAGAGTGCAGTTGGACGTAGTCGACGTAGCGCACTATCTCGGATCCACATCCTCCCTTTGGCAGCGGAAACTTGCGATAGTGCGGGAACACCGTTTCCGGCGCGACCACTATCTGCAACCCGAAGACGGTCAAGTGCCTCCCGCCGCGTATTCGCCACCACGCCCGGGCCATGCCTACAGCGGCTTGATAAAGGAACCGCGTTAGCCTCATTCCGTTGCGTCCCAACCAGGAGCAGCAATCAACTAGTGACTCCGAGAAAGCTCATGTATCTACTGTAACAGCGACCAGGGAGTTGGCGGGGCCACCGTCACTGGTCGTCAAGCAGCGTAGCGCCGGTACGCTGACAGGATGAGGGAGCTAAATGCCCCCTGGGAAAACCTCGACTGCACGATTCTGCACCCAGCCTTGCCCATTTCGACAGCAGCCTTGCAGTCCGTGATCAAGCCCACCAGCGCTCCCGCGAACGCGACGCGGTCCCCAGGGGGAACCAGCTTGCCGCTGACGCCATCGACCACGATTTCCGTGAGGCCACCGGTTGCAAAGGCGACCACAGGCCGGGCGGCCGCCATTGCCTCCACCGCCATAAGGCCGAAGCCCTCGAACTGTGAGGGGATCGCAACGACATCCATCACGCCGTAGAGTCCCGGGAGCTCTTCCGGCCTCCTTGCTCCCAACCACACAATATGGCCATCAAGGCCAAGACTTCGCACCTGCTCTTCCAGGTGCTCGCGTTCCTGCCCATCACCCACCACAACCAGAGTGACATTGGGGACTGAACGCACAACCAGCGACAATGCCTCCAGCAGCACAGCGTGCCCCTTCTCGCGCCTCAGGCGCCCAACGACCCCCACGGTGGGTCGGCTTCCCAGGCCGAGCGTCTCGCGGGCCGCGTGACTACCCGCTTGACTTGCGGCATCGCTGAATCGTTCAACATCCACACAGTTGTACAGCGTGAAGTGGCGACGCTTGCCGACGCTCGAAAAATTGAACAGGGCGCTGTCACCGAACCACGACTGTTCGACAGCCCTCGACACGCAGAAAAACGCGGTGCTCAGTCTGGCGGCCAATCGGAGAGAGAGTCTCGCCATGGCTCCATAGGGATCACCAGGTTGGTGGACCGTCGCAAGAACTGTGGGCACTCTCGCGGCCCGCGCGGCAAGGACAGAAACTAACCCTGGCGCCAGGTACTGCACATGCACCACATCTGGTCGGGTTTGGCGCAGGTGCGTGAACACCGCCCGTCCAACCTTGAGCAGGCTTTTCAATCTGTGCGCCTGGCCGCTCGAGCCTAGCCTGAGCAGGCTGACTCGCGTACCTTCTCTCTCAAACGCCTGGATGACCGTTTCGTTCGCCTCAAAGTAGCAGCAGACCCCAACGCAATAGCCTGCGCTCCTCACTGCGCGCACGAGGTACAAGGTGTGGGCCTCTGTGCCTCCCGCCAGAAGAACAGGGATAAGCACCTCGACTTTCTTACTACCGGGCTCTTTGTTGCTGGCCGAGGTCATTCGCAGGCTGCCCCGATCATTCGCTCATCTCCTGTGCTGACTGGGGGTGACCGCGCCCTTGTCTCGCCCCCCACAATGGGGGTCCGGCCCCGAGGTGGCAGGCTTCCCGCAAGCTAGGCCGCGCGCTCAAGGCCCACCAGGACCCTTGCATACTGCTCGCAGATGTTCCGCCAACGAAACACGTCGCGCGCCTTCAGTGCGTTCTTGGACAAATCCTCGCACCTCGCCTTGTCGCCGATCAACGAGCAGAGCAGTGCCTCAAGCTCCTTTTCGGTCTCGTACAGGCAGCCCGTCTTCCCGTGGACGACAACATCCTGGGCCACTCCCACAGGCCTCGACACCACAACCCTGCCGAGGACCAAGCCTTCAGCTATTGTGAGTCCAAAGGTCTCAACGCTGGCCGGTACGACAACGAACTGGCACTTCATGTAGAGATCGAGAAGTTTTTCTCTATCAAGAAAGCCGGGGAAAAAGACCGCATGCCCAATCCCGAGTCTCTGACAGAGGGCCCGGCATTTCTCAAGGAGAACACCGGTCCCAGGCAAGTAGAGCTCTACGTCCCTAGCTCCAATGCTGCTCACGATCCTACCCACCGTACAAATCAGCTCCTCGTGTTTCTTCCCCTTCCTGAACTCAGCCGGGTAGATGATCCGTGCGGGCCCTTCCCAGGACACGACGCTCCCACGATCGAAGTAGTGGTCATCCACCCCGAGGAAGAGAAGACTCGACTTGTTGTCCACAATGGCGAACCTACGCCTCAGGAACGAACAAGGTTCGAGGACCCAATCTGCCCATAGCTTCAAACCGACGCCTATTGCCGCTCGTGCGATGACTGACCGAATCCTGTCGTTGTGCCGGTAGCCGTGAATCGTGTACACGATCGCGTATTTGTTCCCGAAAAGAATCCTCGCCACCGTAGCGATGGCAAACTGCCAGTTGGTCTGGACATGAACGATGTTTGGAGAGAACTGTTGCACCTCCGTGTTGAACGCCCGCACGAGCCGGAAGAACCCACCGTGGTCGTCAAGACCAGGAATGGCGACCTGTCTGACTTGGTGCCTTTGGAGCTTCGCGAAAAGGCCCGGGAACTGCTCTCTTTCTCCCGAGACGAACAGAAACTTCGAACCATCGAGTCCCCTCAGTGCACACGCCTTCTCTACCAGCAAGGCTGTCAGTCCTATCCCGTGAGAAGAGGCAAAATAAATCACACGCGTCATGTGAAGGCCGGTGTCACCTTACGATCAGAATGTCGCCTTCGAACTCGCGCCCAACGATCGCCTTTCAACCACGAATGACATTCCAGACCAGCCGAACTGGACAAACGGAACAAGAGCCCACTCTGAGTTGTCCAAGAAATACTCGGCGCACGCCATCCGTTCGCCCGAGGCGTGGGACGCTGACCAGCAGTGATAGTCGTCGAAAGCTATGATCATACCGTGCTTCAGTCGCGGCATGAGGAACCCCAGCACTTCTTTGGTGCTGCTGTACAGGTCGCAATCTACGTAGGCCAAGCAGATGTTGACCGGTCGGGGACCTCTCGATAGCTCCCGAAGGGTGTCTTCGTAGTAGCCTGGGACGATCGTGTAGTCCACCTCCGATACGCGGTGCTTGCGACATGCCTGCCGGAAATCCTCGATATCCATTGCAGCACTGCCACGGACCCAAATGGGATGGGAATCCTCGGGACCTCGAGGTGCGGGGAGGCCCCGGAACGAGTCGAACGCCCACATCTTGCCGGGATGCCCGTACTTCTTCAGAAACCGATGCGCGAGTCCAAAAGTCATCGCTCCGCAGCAGCCAAACTCGGCGTAGTCCCCATTTATCCCGTTAAATGAAAGCACCATGAAAGCTTTCCGGAAGAAGTCACGGCGCTGCGCGTACTCGTAATAGTACTTGTCCCTCAAGAGTGGCGACACAAACCTGCGATAGAGACGGCGAGCCTTCCGCGGCACAAGCGCTTTGAGGGCTTCGGACGTGCTCTTTCGTTGGCTAGCCAAAGTGCACCAGGTCTTCGCTGTTTTCCCTACCCCTCAAGAGTCCGCCAAACGTCGTAGAACATCGAATTCCCGTCCACCGCCACACAGCTCCAGGAATTCTCAAGATCTCGATCACTTAGTCCGCCACGCCCGAGCCGAAAGACCTCGTTACCATCTCCCAACACCAGCAGCACCGTATCCCGGCTCCACTTTGATCGGTAAGGCTCGTTGTACTCCAAGATCAGCAGAGGGCGAGTTCGGCGAAAGAATCACTGTCCGCCCTGCATCACCAGGATCTCAGCAGACCAGCCCCACCCCGGGGATGAGAACCCCTGGCATTCGTCTGGGGGCCCTGCAGTTGGCTAAACCTACTTCCTGGCGATTGCGGGGACGGTCTTGGCCCCCAGCGGCTGAATCGCCATCCTGGGGTCGCGACGGACTGGAAACCAGCCACTCTGGGCCGGAAAAGTCAGTGATGCCCCTGCATTGCGGCGAGCCTCTCCGCAATCTTCCTGCAATATGCGTCGGGTGCAAAGAGCTCCTTAAAGCACCGGCTGGCGTTACGGCTCAGTTCATTGTACCGATCCGAGATGAGTGGCAGGAGTGCTCCGAAACCGGCAGGGTCGCCGGCGCAGTACCCGCAGTCATAACGCTCAAGGTACTTTCGCACCGTCGGCAAGTCGGAGGCAACCACCGGTAGCCCGCACCGCAGGTAGCGAGCGATCTTGCCAGAGGCTAACCCCATCAGCGTCGCCCGATAGCCCAGAAGCTCAAGCGAGTAGGTCGCGAGCCCAACGTCTGCGGAGGCCACGAGTTCATCGGCGGTCGAAGACGGCACAGGGTCGAGGGAGAAGAAGACTGGTTTCCCACCTGCCAATCCGCGGACTTTCTCAAAGTACTCTTCGCCCTCGGCCCTGAATGAGGTATGGATGACGAGGCACCAACGACGCGGCCAGGCTTCCACCCCCGCGACTAGGCGAAGAAGATCAAAGTGAGGGCTCATCCCGCCAAAGTGCAAGGCAATCCGGTAGTCACTCGGGATTCCCAGTTTCTCGGCCAGCCATCGAGTTTTATGACCCGGTCCGCGGCCGCGTGGTGCGTTAGGAAGTAGTTCGAAGCGCGTCGCAGGCACCTGTAATGCGCGTGAGGAGAAGTCGGCCCTATAGGTGTCGTGAGCGATGACCACATCCGCGGTCCGCAGTGCGTGCCGGTCTGCCGCATCGATAAGTCGCTGTGACCACGGTCTAGGGCGCCGTTGGCTGCGGTCACCGCCGACCTGCTGATCGTCATTTCTCGAGTTCGGAATTGCTGGCATCGAGTTCCGGATGACCTTCGCGTCGACCACAGGGAGTTCCAGCATCTGATAGATGCGCCGCACTCTAAGGAGCTTGGCGAGCATCCATGCAGCGATGCCCCCCAGCGCGCCACAGCTCAGGACGATGTCGGGTCGGCGCGGCCCGCGACATCGAGCGAGCCCCTCTGCCAGCAGGGCCACGGTAACTGGCACCCGGAAGGAACGCCCCAGGAACGACACACGTTGCGTCACGACGCGATAGGTAATCTCGGGCTGCTGGTCGGTTGGTCTCAGCCATCGCGGATCCTGCGTGCAGAGCACCTCGACCTCGAAGCCATGCTCCGCAAGGTACGACAGGAGCGACTGCAGGCAGGGGATATTGTCTATATGCGCCTCTCGTACACAGGCCAGCAGTCGTAGCTTGGCTCGTCGCGTGCTTGTATCCAGGTCCTCCACGAAACCGACCACTCCCGACACGCTACCGCCTCGCACGACCACAGCCCACCCCGATCAAGCCAACAGTCCTGCCCCGCGAGCCGCCAGCCGCCGCAGTTTGCACGCCGGATACGCCAGCGCGGAGGGCAGACCCGGCAAGTCGCCGAGCACGGAGCGGTCCACACGCCCCGAGCGCGGTGCCGGCCGCGGCCGCGCGCGCAGCTCCGCGATGAGCCGCAGGAACTCCGCTCCCATCCGCTCCTCCGTGAACTCCTCGTGCACGCGCCGCCACCCCGCCTCCGACATCCGGCGCAGCTGCCCACGGTCCAGCCCGAGCGCGACGACCGCGGCCGCGAAGCCCGCGGCGTCACCCGACGCGACGAGCGCCCCGTGCACGCCGTCCTCGATCATCCGGTCGGTGCTCCCGGGCAGGAGCGTCACCACCGGCACCGCCCCCCGCGCCATCGCCTCCAGGGGCGCGAGCGGGAAGCCCTCGAAGCGCGACGGCAGCAGCAGCAGGTCGCTGCGGTCCAGCAGCCGCTCGACCTCCCCGGAGCTGAGCGCCCCCGCGATCTCCACCCGCCCGCCGAGCCCCGCAGCGGTGAAGCGCCGCCTAAGCTCCGGCAAGTCCGGCCCGTCGCCCGCAACCACGAGCCGCGCATTCATCCCGGCGTCGAGCACTCCCTGGAGAATGCCCGGGAGGAGGAACACGCCCTTGTAGCAGTCCGAGACCCGTCCCACGAAGCAAAGCGCGAGCAGCCCGGCGGGGACGACGTTCGCCTTCGGCCACGCGTCGGGCACCCGCACCCCCCCGTGGACTCGGACGAGGCGCGCCGGCCGGCCTGCAAGCCGCGCCGCCGCCTGCTCCGCGATCGCGTCGCTGACGCCCACCACGGCGTCGCAGTCGTCCGACGCCCCGAGGGCCGTCTCGTACTGGCCCGCAAGGTCCGCGTGGATGACGACGATCGCGGTTGTCGCCGCCGGCAGCAGCCCGAACCCCGCCCGCGCGATCGCGTCGTCGTTGGCGATGACCGCGTCGTAACCCGCGAGCGCCCGCGCCACCCGCGCCGCGTGACCGGCAGGCGACCGCAACGCCGGCAGCGGCAACGAGCGCACCGCCAGCCCGCTCTCGCGGAACCACCCCGCCCAGTCGCCGCGCCACCGGGTCTCGAAGAACGCGACCTCATGCCCCGCCGCCGCGAACTGACCTGCGAGCGACCGCGTGTACTTCTCGAGCCCGCCGAACCGCAGCGCCGGGCTGGTGATGGCGATCCTCACGGCGCCGACCCCGGCAGGGAGGGGTCGCTCGCCACCGTGCCGACGAGGCCGATCAGGAGCCCGTTGGCCGTCGGGACGCGGTGGTCGTACGGCGCCACCCGCGCCTCCTCCCAGGACGCCTCGCGCCACGCGTTGCGCCACCCGAGCCGCCGCAGGCACAGACGGCGGTCGAAACGCACCGCGCCCTCGTCGATCATCCGGTCCAGCGCCTCGTTGTAGCCGAGCGGGACGGTGACCACGAGCAGGCCGCCCGGCGCGAGGCACCCCTGCAGCGCTTCGAATGCGGCGAGGGCGCGCCCCGGGTCCCGGGCCTCGCCGAAGTCCCAGCCCACGTGCTCCAGCGTGGAGATGCAGGCGACCACGTCGTAGGGGTGCTCGGGCCGGAAACCGACGATGTCCGCCCGGATGATCCCTTGCGTCGGGTCGTACTTGTCGAGCACGTCGTGGTCGCCCTCTACGAAGACCTTCAGCACGTTCCCCACCTCGAGCACCCGCGCCCCGGGGCGGCCGCCCAGGATCTCGAGCACGACCGGGAGCTCAACGGTGCGCTCGCTCGCCCACGATACCGGGCTCACCGGGCTGGAGAAGTACGGGTAGCTGCGGCCCCCGAGGGTGAAGCGCCGACTCTTCAGGTGCCGGCACGCAAGGCAGTGTGCAGCCTCCGCGAGCCGGCTGAGCGCCGCCGGGACCGCGCGACGAAGTACGTGTCCCACGCCCTTCTCGGCGAGCGCCGCGCGCAGCCGGGCCGACGCCCGGCCGGCCGGCGGCCGCACGAGCGCAGCCTTCACCGTGCCGCTCCGCCGGCGAGCACCCAGAGCGTCCCCTCCCGCCGCGCTACGCCGCCGTTTTCGTCGACCGCTCGCGCGATACCGGGGAAGAGCTTCGGGTCGTAGTCGTGCCCGCAGATCACCTGCGCTCCGATCTGCCGCGACCCGCGGATGTCCGCGGCGACCGCCTCGTACGAGTGGTCGCCGTCGATGAACATGAGCGCCGGCGGCGGGCCCGCGTAGCCCGCGTAGAAATCGGCGGCGCTCATCGCGAGCACCCGCACGCGCTCGCTGGCGACCGCATCCGCCAGGGCCGCGCGTGTGGTCGCTTCGTGCAGGGCCGGCGGCAGCCCGAAGGGGTTCCACGAGTAGTTGTCCACCGTGATCAGCTCGCGCCCCGGTTCCTTCGCCAGCACGATCACCCGCGTCGACCACCCGAAGAGCGTCCCGATCTCGACGATCGGGCCTGGCCCCGCGAGCCCGCGCACGAGCTCAACGAGGAAGCGCCCCTCCGCCACGGTGATCTGCCCCTCCCCGACGATCGCATCCCGCGCCACGAGGTGCCGGTAGCGAAGCGCAGGGTCCCCCGCCAGGAGGCGCTTCTGCTCGGGGGCAAGCCGCGTGACCTCGAAGCCGAGGGCGTTGGCGAGCGCACGCGCCAGGCGCTTCACCGGCAGCTCGTCAAGGGCGGGAAGACCATTTTCTTGCCCGGTAGGCCGAGGACCAGTTATAGACGACCGCATAGCGGGCGAGGGCCAGGAAGTGCGAGCGGGCCAGCTTGCCGAGTCCTCGCAACAAGCACCCGTTCCCTTTGAGAATATCGAGGAACACCCTGAGATTGGCGAATTCGATCCTTGCCAGTGTCTCCGGCTCATACTCCACCGTGGAGAGCGGCAGGAAAGGCGCCCACTTCTCGTAGAACGTGAAGCAGGCCGCGATCCAGCTCCGATCGTGCCTACTGTGCGACACGTGCTCGACGGTCAGCTCGTAGACCACCTGCAGGCGCTTCGTCGTCTGCCTAACCTGCAGGCTGATATCCAGATCGTAGAAGTGAAAGCCATCGTAGGTGGCCGCATCAAACGAAATGGCGCCGAAAAGATCCCTCCTGATGCAGAACCACAACCCGTCTAGGACGACGACATCCTCCGCCACGGACTGAGCGGGGTTGATCACCCGGCGCTTGCTGTCCCACGGCGCGAAAGGATCCGTGTCGATGGAGTTTTGACAGATCGTTCCCTTCGCGTCGTCCGTCATGCCGAGCCCGCCGGCCCACCAGGTGCTCGGGATGCGGCTCAAATAGCGTGACCCGCCCACGCCGATCATGCCGACGGTTGGATCCTTGAAGTGATCGAGGGCCACCGCACCCCAACGGTCAGAGCGATAGACAATGTCATCGTGCATGAAACAGATGACGTCAAATTTGCACCTGGATACGCCGAGATTGTACGCCGTGAAGATGGAGTACTCGTTCCGGCTGTTGTCGACCACGATCAACTCGTACGGCACACCGATGGTCTCATCGATGTTCTTCCGCAAGGCCTCCCCTATCCCGGGGTTTCTCGAACAGATGACGATGGAGATCATCCGCGCGTCAATGAGGCTTCTGGAGGTAGAAACATGCCGAATCGCCGTCGCTGATTCTATTCAGCCTCTCCGCCTCGCGGGAGAAGTGCTTCTTCTGCGCAGGAGAGAAGATTTCCCGTCCCGCATAGTATTCCTTCAGTGGAATGTCCAGCAGGTACGCCTCGCTGCCGGCGAACTGGAAATCTGTCGAGTCATGGACAACCTTGCCCAACTGGAATCCGGCCTCAGTTGCCAGCAGCCTCATGCTCATCGTTGAATGCAGGAAGAAGTGCCTCGGAGGATCGAGCTGCACCCAGTTGGAGCGGTATTTCCGCCAGGCGAAGCTCGACACGGTCGGGCTGCGAATGATCAGATGGCCTCCGGGGGCAAGGATCCTGTGCGCCTCCCGTAAGGTCCCGGCCGGGTCGGGCATGTGCTCGAAGGACTGATGGAACATGACCACGTCGAATTCGGGCCGCACCTCTTCGATGCCGATCCTCGAAATCCTGACGCCGTTCGGGTATTCGAGGTCGCCTTCGACATACTGGTCGATGCCGCTCAGACGTCGATAGCCGGCAGAGAACAGCTGATTGAGCGTCCGGCCATTGCCGCAACCGACATCCAGCATCCGAAGTTCCCGATTCGCCAATTCCTCCGTCAACCACGGCAGCTCATTGCGATACCGGAGAGACAGAAGCATCCCCAGTATGTTCCTCTGCCCTGAGTAATGGGACACCAACTGCTTCTTCAGGAAGATAGAGAGCCGGCCAGGCGCAACGTAGTCGCCCTTGGTGAATGAGTAGTATTCCGACGGGTAGTACCGATCGATGCACTCGGGGATTTCCGCTATCTGGACGCAGCCGCAGGAAGCACATTCGAAGTAGAGGAACTCCTCTCGTGTGCCGAACATCATCTCCCGGGCATGGAATGTCGTATTCCCCTCTTCGTTGCGGCAGACCCTGCACGTGAGCGCGCCCATCGGCATCGTCCGACTCAGCCGGCCCAGGAGATGCCTTCCCTGACGACCTGCGCGGGATTGCCGGCAATCATCACGTGCGGCCTGTCGAATTTCCTGCTGACGACCGCACCCGCGCCGACGACGCTCTGCTCCTGGATCTCCGTGCCCTTCAGAATCGTCGCATTGCACCCAATCCACACACGGTCGCCGATCACGATCGCCTTGTCCGGGTTGAGGACCCTCTCGTCCGTGGCGCTCACGATCTGGTGGGTGTCGGTATCCATGAGGAGTATGCCGAAGGCCAGCAGCACGGATTTCCCGAATTCGATCCGTTTGTGGCACGAGATGGCGTTCTCGGCTGTGCCCCAGAAGTTCTCACCGAAGATCAGCTCGCCGGAGGACTTCACGAAGATCCTCGTGCCCTGCCCGATGGTTGCGTTCCCCAGGAAGACGATCCTGCCGCTGTTGTCGATCGCCCCGCGATGATACCGTTCGTCGAAGAACACCTCTGCCGTGGTGAACCCGATCTTGATCATCCCGGCATGCAGCTCGGCCCTGATCTCCACCGATCCCCCAAGATTGACAAAACGACAGTTGTTCGAGATGAAGATCGGCAGACGCAGGGCGTTCTTGAGATCGAGGTACTTCAGATTGAAGTAGCAGCTCCTGGGGAGATGAACCAGGTACTTCCAGTTCAGTCTTAGGAAGCTGCCAAGCAGCCTGATGCTCCGCAGCATTAGCGCTCTAGCTCCTGCGAATCAGGTTCCAGGCGTCTTTCACGATGATGCACCCGTAATCGAACCCTTCAGCGAATGCGAATCCCGTGCCGTCGTCGTAGACCCTGATCGGACAAATATCGGGATGCCACTCGTACGTCATCGTCCCCGTGCGGGTATTGAGCGCCACCAGAAAGGAGTACTCCATCGGCGCGATGAGATGGCCTTCGATGACGAACTCCATGACGAGTTCCCGCGTGGACGCGT
>Ga0315293_10003924_pt1 | contig 14254 bp, 9 predicted proteins | sample YL17G13_20_MG_FD_203071 | JGI IMG/M metagenome (GOLD analysis project Ga0315293, IMG submission 203071) | Sediment microbial communities from Yellowstone Lake, YNP, Wyoming, USA - YL17G13_20 | ecosystem: Environmental > Aquatic > Freshwater > Lake > Sediment | place: USA: Wyoming | collected... | reverse complement strand
CGTTTCCACCGAATCATATCCGCCGGTATTATAAACTGTCGGTATTGTCAATCCTTTATTCCTGGCCAGTTCAATAGCTGCTGCAATTGCTGCGATAACGTGGGTCGGCGTAACAAAATTGATGTTGCTGCAGCCATAATTTTGCAGTTCGAGCATAGATTGGGCTAACTGTTCGATTGTCATCTGGTGGCCGTAACGGTGATGGCTTATATCGTAGTTCTGGCAGAATATGCAGCCGAGGTTGCAGCCGGCAAAAAATATTGTCCCCGACCCGCCGGAACCGACAAGGACGCTTTCTTCGCCGAAATGAGGCCCTGCGGAGCTGACCACGGGCAATGGGCCGATGCCGCAAAAACCGATTTGCCCTTCGCTGCGTGATACCTTGCACCCGCGCGGACAAAGCGTGCAGGGTTCCATACGTTCCCACAACTGCCGGATGGGTTTGCTAAAAGAGCTGATATCAGGCGGCAAAGGTGTCATAATTTCGTTCTGCATACATTGTAATTTGCCACACAGAAATCAATATCGATAACCCAAAACGCAAAGCAGATCGTGATTTTACTCCGGAAGATTGCTATTGCAAATCGACAAATGATTATAATATACTCAAATGAGGAAAAGGCGGGAAGCGTCTGCAGATTCGAGGAAACGGAAATATGAAACAAGTTATGAAAGCCGTTGTCGTTAAAGCACCGATGGATTTCGGCATCTCGGATGTCCCCCTCCCGCAGTGTCCCGATGAGGGAATTCTGCTGAAGGTCTATGCCTGCGGATTGTGCGGCTCCGACCTGCGGACCTTGCGCTTCGGCCATTCCGAGGTAACTTTCCCGTGGATAATCGGCCACGAAATCAGCGGCGAAGTTATCCAGGTGGGTCCTGCCTGCAGGGCAAAATGGAAAGAAGGTGACATCCTGTGCGTGGGGCCGGTGGTGTATTGCGGCGACTGTGAATTCTGCATCAATGGAAAGTTCGAATACTGCGAAAACCACCGTGAAATCGCCCAGGTCTGGCCCGGCGGCTTCGCAGAATATGTCGCCATACCGCCGGAGTCCGTGAAGTTCGGGACCATTCAGCAGGTGCCGGCGAACCTCGACCCCGCAATCGCGGCGGTCGCCGAGCCGATATCTTCCTGCATCCACGCGCAGGAAAGAGCACAGGTGGGTTTGGGCGACAGCGTCGTTGTTATCGGCGTCGGGCCTATCGGCTGCGTTCATATAAATCTGGCCAAGGTAAGAGGCGCAGACAGGATAATCGCCGCAGACATTAACGAATCCCGCCTTGAGCTTGCCAGGGACTATCAGCCCGACCATTTGATTAACGCAGCGAAAACGGATTTGGTTAAGGAGGTAAGGCGCATCACGAACGGCAAGGGCGCCGACGTTGTCATTACGGCCAATCCCTCGCCGACCGCGCAGATTCAGGCGGTCGAAATGGCAAAAAAGACGGGTCGGATACTTCTCTTCGGCGGACTGCCTGCCGACCAGGCCTGCCCGGGCGTAAATATGAATATCGTCCACTACAACGCACTGCACCTTATCGGCGCAACAACGTTCGGCCCGCGACATTACGCTGCTGCGGTGAGACTGCTGGCCAGCGGCAGAATCTCAGGCGAAAAATTCGTAACGCACCGCTTCGCTTTGGCTGACTTCAAGGAAGGAGTCAAACAGGCAATGGAAGGCAGGGTCCGCAAGGCCGTCTTCTTACCGTAACAAGAAAGGGGAATTTCAAGATGGATAAGAAGGCTGCTTTTGGCGTCATCGTCTCAACGCGTGGGTTCTTCCCGGCTTCGCCGGCAGTCCAGGGAAGAAAGCAAATCCTGCACCCTGTAGGCGCCGTCGGTCCGCCACGACGTCTTTGGCGGACTTAATCGTGCCAGCTTGTCTCCGTACCCCAGTCCTCCGCGAGCTGCGCAAAGTCAATCAAATCCACTGTCCGGTCCCTGCTCACATCCGCGGACTGGTCCTCACCGGTCTTCAGCCATTCTTCCGCCCATTGAGCAAGGTCGGCCAAATCCACTGTCCCATCGTTGGTCAGGTCGCCTAATACAGCCCACCCATAAGGCGGGATACTCGCCTCGGCAGTGCCGCCAAAGGCCCCCATATCAACGCGGAGATTTCGGCCCCACTTGTTGTCCGGGTCATCCGGAACGCTTGTCGGCTCTTTACCCAGGGCCGAACCGGGATTGCCGGCATCGATGGCCCGGCTTGTTACCCGGTCAAAGTCCCATTTCCTCAACTCGGAATCCCACCGCCAACCCTGGCTTTTCAGGTGGTAATCGCCCCGGACCCAGACGGCGTTTATGTCGTTCGGCCCAGCGGGAATATTCGGGTCCCCCCGACAGAAACATTCGGGGGCTGTGGAAACAAAACACGGGTCTGCATCGATATTGCCCGCCCCCGACCAGCCGCCCTGCACATCGCTATAGCTAATCGAGGCATAACCACGGGTCCCGGTAATCTGCTCGGGCTGGTTGCCCCAGATAATAGAGTTGATAACTGCAGGGCTGCTCATATCCACCGTAATACCGCTGCCGCGATTTCCTGCAATCGTGCAGTTGCGGATTACCGGTTCGCTCTCATCGCTAACGACGATACCACCGGCCCCGTTACCGCTGATTATGCAGTTGGACAGCACAGGGCCGGCATAAGAAATATACACGCCTTCACCCGCATTTTTCTCTACTATGCAGTTGGCAATTGTGGGAAACGCTTCCGTGACAGCGATACCTCTGCTGCCGCCGGTAATGGTGAAGCCTGTGAGGACACAATTTACATCCTCCCCGCCTGAATAGCTCACCCCCTTGATAATAGTGGCCGCCACCACGGCCCAATCGTTGGGGTCCGTTGACCTGAGCGCCACGTCTTTGCCTTTGAAACTGATATTTTCGTAATAGGTCCCTTTGCCGACCACTATCTGGTCGCCGATTCTCGCCGTGTTTATGGCCGCCTGAATGCCGCAGTATTTTTTGCCCGTGGTTATGTTCACGACCGGCGCGGCAGCGATGGGACACTCGCGCACTCGCACCATCAGGTTGCCCAGGAGACTGACCTGCTCAAAAGGCAGCCATACACCGAACGAAGGAAAATAAGCCCAGGAGCGCTGCTGGTAAGGCGGGTCCATATCAAGACCGTTGTAGTAAGTGGCACCGCTCTCAACCCACCCGATGTAGAAGCTGCCGCTGTCGATTTTCAGCGCAAGCGACGAGATATCCACATCGAACCAATCCCCCGCACCCTTCACGTTGGCATTGATACTGCCCAACACTGTCCCCGGCGAGCCGCGAGGCCCGTCATTGTCCCACACCTTCACTGTAATCGCGCAGTCCTCATGCGGGACAAAGCGAACATGCGCAGGATAGCAGGGGTAGCTTTGCGGAGTTACTCGCACCGCCACCGCCCCTCCCTTCTCACCATGTCCTATGTATCCATCTACCTGCCCATCATCATAGGCAAGCTGATTAACCGCCACAGCATAAGTCAGCAGGCACATTCTCGAATAGTCGTAGGGGCCGCCTGCGGCTATATCCAGCCTGAAGTTGATGGTGTGCGTCTCGGAACAATCGGGTTTAAGCAGAATGATGAATGGGTCGCTTGCATTGTTCGCCTGGCCGCCGTGATTAATCCGCCCTCCGTCTGGCGGATTGACCGAAGGAAAATCAGCCGTCCCTTTAATAATCGTTACGAATGGGTCAGTCGTGCTTATACCCGCTGAAACGCCGGTCGCATTTGCCCAGCCGTTGGTCAGTGTAAGCGACAGGTTGACCATTTCGCCGGGTTCGAGCCTGCCGTTTGCATTTGTCCTGCTGTCGTCTATCACAAGGCTTGGCGCCAGATACTGTAACCCTCCGATGCCGTGGCTGCCAAAGGCAGTGTAAATTGTCTGCGCGTGGGGTGTGCCATTGCTGATGTTGTTGTCTCCATATCGAGCGTCATCTTCGGCCAGAATCGCCAGAAGGTACTCTTCAAAGCTCTGTGGGTGCGCATAGCAGGCAAAGTGCACCATCTCATCCCACTCCCGGGCATCGATTTCCTCCGTGATTGCCTGCCGAACATCCCAGATACTGCCGCTCAGCATCTGGCTGTCGGCGTGCACCTCGCTGACCCAGTCGGTCTCCCGACGATATGTGTTTTCCAATGTGCGGAATCCATTTGGCTCTTCCAGGAGAACGCCGCCGTCGCCCATAAGCGGACTCTGGCTGGGACTAAGAATACATCCGAAGTAATCACTCCAGGCCTCGCTCAACGCGCCCGGTTCCAAAGCGTATGGGAAATAGACGCCGTCGTAGATTTTCGATGCCACCGCGTGCGTGTACTCGTGGTAGATTATCTCCGAGTACAGTCCGAAGTCGTCGCAGAACTGGCCATCGCCTGCCCCGAATGCCAGCCCGTCGCCGTCCCAGTAGGCATTGCAATAGCCGTCTGTGCAGTCCACCTGCACCCTCACCGGCATCGGATAATCCAGACCCAAAGGAAAATACGGCGAGGATTCCGACAGACCGGGGTCCATCGCGGTAAAGTAATCGTGGGCATAATTGACGTGCCAGTACGCACTTGACTCGGTGATGTCGTTATACAGCGAACTATTCCAGGTGAAGTCCGCCACGTCGCTGGGGTGGACCTGCGTCCGTGTGAATTGTGCATCCTGCCCGCAGCCGTAATTGACGTCGCAATATGGCCCTTTAAGCTCGGATATTATAGTGCTTATGTCCCAGGGCGGCGTGACGCTGTAGGAACCATCGCCCTGCGTCTGGACCGTGCTGGTCCCCCCTAAAATCGACACAATTTCCACATCATCTATATTCCAGCCTGGATAAACAACGCTGTAGTCGGTGGGCCCCATCACCCATCGAATATATACCGTGCGCTGAAGGTCCGCCACCGTGGAGATATCGTAAATGACACTGACCCATTCTCCATCACATATCGCATCTACCGGGTTATTCCACACCGTAGTCCAGTCAACTCCGTCATTGGATACCTCTATAGAGGCATTGTCAAAATACGAGGACTCCACCCCCAGCCATCGCATAAACTTAAGATGCACATCCTCATACTCCGAACAGTCGATGGCGGGCGTTATAAGGTAATACTCTGTCATATTGTCTCTATAGTTGCCGCCAAGGTTATAGCCATAGATATTGGTCCCGCTGTATGCCGAGCCGGGGTCGCCGCAGAAGCCGCCTCCGGCAGCGGGCGGCCCGAACATCCACCGCCCCTCCGCGGCCCAGCACGGGTCGTTGTCAAAATTCCACGATTTAATAACAAGCTCGAGACCCCGAGCGATGACATCTTCGTGAGGGAAAGTAGTTACCTGGTTACCGTCACTGCCGAACTCCGGCTTATACTCCCCCCGGATGGTGCCGGTGACATTCTCGTACACCAAAGCGTTCGTCTTGCCGACTATCCCGCCGCCTGCAGCATCAATAAGATATTGCCATTTCCTGTTGATGGCGGATTGTTGTATATATAATTCCCAGCACAATGTGTAGCTGAAACCCTCCACCTGCCGGATAGGCATAATGCACAGTTGCACGCCGCTTATGCGGCAGTTTTCCGCTGCTCCTCCGCAGTCCGCCAATGCTATTCGTACCGCCTCCCTCCGCTGCACCTTTGGCTTCGTTTCCACCGCTACATCGGGGTAAATATTCGAGATGACCATATTCAGCCGGTCGTCTCTCGTAAAGCAGGTCTGCAACTGCCCGCCCAGAACAGGCACGCCTTCCTGGACCTGCTGAAAGCTCGCATACCACCGCCCCCCCGCTTTTATTCTGTCAGCCAATCGCAGTTGGCCCGGCTGAACCTTTAGCAGATTCGCATTTGCAGCAACAAAGTCCAGACACGCACGCTCAATGTTTTCCTTTGTGAGGCTCTTTACGCCAGGTAAGGCCAACGCCCGCCCGGCAATCACACGCGGAGCACCTGTAAGCGGGTTCCATTGGACCAACCATTCCTGACCCGTTCTTGCAGTAAATTCTTCTAATGAGCTGCCGGCCTGTGCTGCGGTAGATAGTCTCCGGCTGCCCTTATCCGGTAACTCTGATGCGCTGTTTGGATACCCTAATGACGTGGGTGGCGGCGCTATGATGCCCTGGTCCTTTATCAGGCGAAGGGGACCGCAGGGGTGTTCGGGCAGCACCGCCGAAATCCGGCTCGCAGCCGCCGCTATCGTTACAAACACAAAGAGGATTTGTTTTATCATTATTGCTTACCTGAAAGGAACATTTCGTGGCAGAGGCAATCGGACCACCACTCTTCTTGGATATTAAGGTAACCGATTGAGACAAAATTGTCAAGTAAATTACGCTCTTTTACAGGTCCTGGGCGGCTCCCCCGCTCTTGCTTCGCAAGAAGCTGCGGGGGCTGTTCTAAGCTACATCTGCCAGCCCCAGCGAGCTGCCGAACTTGTCCAACAGCGACTGACGGATGTTCTTGTGCTGCGGCTTTGTCAGCATCGGGTCTTCCGAGGCCAGAACAAAGGCATATCTGCGCGCCATAGCAAGCAGCTCAAAATCATCCACAATATTTGCAAGTTTCAAATCAGGCAGTCCGTGCTGCCGCGTGCTGAACATCTCGCCAGGCCCGCGCAATTTCAAATCCTGTTCAGCTATCTCAAAGCCATCGTTGGACCGGGTCATTATTTCAAGCCTGCTCCTGGCGGCTTCATTTTCGGTCTCGGTGAACAAAAGACAATACGATTTGGCCTCCGCCCTTCCGATGCGTCCCCTCAACTGATGCAGTTGCGCCAGTCCGAACCTGTCTGCGCCTTCTACGACCATTATCGTTGCGTTCGGCACATCCAGCCCCACCTCCACCACCACCGTAGAGACAAGCACATTAATCCTGCCTCTGCGAAAGTCCGCCATAATTCGCTGCTTTTTCGCGGGACGCATCCGCCCGTGCAAAAGCTCGACGGTAAATTCCGGAAAAACCGCTGTGGAAAGATGCTTCCATTCGTCAGTTGCGGCCTTGACAACCGCATTTTCCTCATCCATAGTAATCCGCGGGTACACAAAATATGCCTGCTTCTTTGCCTTGAGACGTTCGCGGATAAACTCGTATGCCTTCTGCCGGTTCTGCGGGTCCACCCACCGCGTGATAACGGCGCCTCTGCCCGGCGGAGAGTGCCTGATGATGGAGACATCAAGGTCCCCAAAAGCCGTCATCGCCAGCGTCCGTGGAATAGGCGTGGCTGTCATAACGAGGCAGTGCGGCGTGGCCTGCTTGCGCAGTTGCGCCTTTTGCTCAACGCCGAACTTGTGCTGCTCATCGATTATTACAAGTCCTAATTTTTGAAATTCGATGTCCTCCTGCAATAGCGCCACCGTCCCGACTACGATGTCAATCTCCCCGCGTTTGATTTGGTCTAAAAGCTGCGTTCTTTTTTGGCCGGTTATTCCACCGGTCACCAAAACTCTTTTTACGCTGCTGTTCTTCAGGTATCGTTCGATGCTCAAAAAATGCTGGCCGGCCAATATCTCCGTTGGCGCCATAATCGCCGCCTGGGTCTTATTGGCAACGGCCAATAACGCCGCGTAAAGCGCCACCACCGTCTTGCCTGAGCCGACGTCACCTTGCAGCAGCCGATTCATCGGCTTTGACCTGCCCATGTCCGCAACGATTTCGGCTATCGCATTATCCTGGTCCTCGGTCAGCAGAAATGGGAATCGCCTTCTGATTCGCCGGTCGATTTCGTCTGTGCACGTGCACGGCGTTGCCTCGGAGAAGTGCTGTATCCGGTACCGGCGGATGGCCAGCCCCAGCTGCATCAGAAACAGCTCATCGTATTTCAGCCGGCGTTTTGCCTGCGCCAGTCTGTCCTCGTCCGGCGGCAGATGTATCCAGGCGAAAGCGTCCTTTCTGGCAATCAGGTCCGCTTTCTTCAGGAACTCCCCGTCATAAAGCTCAATCACCAGCTCATCCAGGCTGCCGAGCAGCGGCGCGATTATCCGTTTGATTTGCATACTGGCGAGTCCTGCGCCGCCCGGATACACTCCGCCGCTGAAATACCGGGCGGATTGTGGATGCTTTTCATCCAGTATAAAGAACTTCGGATTGGTCAGTTGCAACTGGTGCTTGTACAAACCGGCCTTGCCGGATGCCATTATTATCTGCCCGGGCATTAGCTGATTGCGCAGAAACCCGCCGTGGAACCATATAATTCTGCACACTGCTGTCTCGTCGCTAATCACGGCCTCAAATATCGGCGGCTGACGAAAGCTCTGGTAATCCGTTGACTCGACCATACCGATTACAGTTACCGTATCGTCGGGCCTCATTTGATTTATCTTTACTGCCTGGGGTGCGAATATCCAGTCGCGAGGAAAATACTCAAGCAAATCCCCCACAGTGCGAACGCCCAATTGCGCAAAGGCCTCAGCTCGTGCCGGCCCAACGCCCTTCAGATACTGCACCGGCGTGGATATTTCGATTCTCGATTCTCGATTCTCGATTCTCGATTTTTGAATTTCGGATTTCAAACCTTGTTATTCCTCCTTGTCATTCCCGCGAAGGCGGGAATCCAGTCAGCCAACTAAATCAGGATATAAGTCTTTCCAGAGCGGATTAGACTTTTCAATCAGGTTTATTTTCCACTGTCTTTCCCATTTTTTCATCTGTTTTTCTCTCGCAATTGCGCCGTAAATATCACTGTATGCTTCATAATATACAAGGTTATGCACTTTATATTTTTTGGTGAACCCTCCGATGAGATTATTTTTGTGCTCATACACTCTTTTGAGTAAGTTGTTTGTCACTCCAATATATAGAGTCCCATTTTTCTTACTGGCCAGTATATACACATAGTATTGCTTCATATCTTACTTTGTGGATTCCCGCCTTCGCGGGAATGACAATGGCGCCTATTACCGCCTGCGAGGGAATGACAGACTACGGTACACAACCTTTTGCCTTTACCACTACCGCTGCCCACGCCGCAAACATTGCTAATAGGGCAATTACCGTTGCCACCAAAGCAACCCAGAAGTTTCTAGCGGAAATCCTACATGCCTCAACCATTGTTTCTGTTTGAAGAGCAACCTGGATATTATGCACTATCTCCGTTTCCGTTATCTCGTTAAAGACATTATAGTAAACGTTAGAGGCATCGTGACGGGTCTGAACTCTTTCCATTCTTGTTATGCTTGCCCCGACTTCTTTTGCGAGCTTTTGCAGGTTTTCTAACCTTTTGGCGGCATCTTCATCTTTCAATATTTCATCCAGTCCTGCCTTCTTTTTCTCGATTTCTTTTCGTGTCATTATCAGTCCTCTCATGTTCTCTGTCATTCCCTCTTTTCTCTGTTATTCCCGCTTTGTATTGTCATTCCCGCGAAGGCGGGAATCCATCTTCACTCCTCAAAGCCATACTGACCGAGCAGCTTAACGAAGCGGACATCGCAAATTACTTTCTGGATGAGCGCATCTTTTCTTTTTTCGCCAAGTATCAGCTCCTGCACCCCTTCGTAGCCGACCGGCGCAACGACAAGGCCGCCATCGGCAAGCTGCTTCAATAGCGGCAGCGGAATCTTCGGCACTGCTGCGGTAATCATAATCCGCTCGAAGGTCTTCTCTTGGGGCCTGCCCCCGAATGTCTCTGTCGGGGGCCAGCCGCAGCTTCCGTCGCCGATGTAAAACTCGACATTTCTGATGTCCAATCTCGCCAATACTGCCTGCGCCGACTCGGACAGCTCCCTGATTCTCTCAATCGTATAGACCTTTTTTGCCAGCTTACAAAGGGCCGCGGTCTGGTAGCCGCTGCCTGTGCCAATCTCCAGGACCTCGCAGTCGGAATTGACGCGCAGCTCCTGAGTCATCAGCGCCACGATATATGGCTGAGAAATGGTCTGTTCCATCCCGATAGGCACCGGCCCATCCGCGTACGCCTGCGACCTGTACGGCTCCGGTATGAATTCCTCCCTCGGAATCTCGGCCATAACCTTCAGCACCTGCGGGTCGGTTATGTCTCGCCCTGCCAGGTCCTGCTCGAGCATCCGCTGCCGGGCCTTTGCGAACCTGTCCCTGTTCTTGAAGCCGTCCATAAATGTAATAATCGCTTTCGGCGTGCAGTTTTGCAAATCAATTTTCGAAACCGCCCCTGATGGAAGTTGGCAGGTCGAACCTAAAATAGAAGTTTTACAGCCGCCGCAGCAGCCAGAAGCTGCACAACAGCAGTAAACGCCTTTTGCGAAATCCGCTTCAGGAAAAATATCCCCGCAACCGCCCCGACGATGCAATACGCACAACGCAATACGTTCCGCCGTAGGCGGACGATTTACAAGCCACGAGTCACGTGCGACGGAATTTTCCTCTTGCCTTTCCCGACAATCTACACAATAATACTCTAAACCGCGGACTTTCCATCTTTGATTTATACCGGCGAGTTGAGGTATTTAGCCCGCCGTTTTACGGCGGGTCCTTATATGCCATATATGCGTCTTATATAGAACCATATAAAACATAGTTAGGCGGAGAAAAAAGGATTCTCTATGGACTATGAATATCTCGACAAACAGATGCAACAATGGTCCACTCGTCTGCGGGACGATTTGAAGATAGAACCGCCTGAAAGCAACCGGCTTGCGACAGCAATCGCGAGTGAGGTTGCCGCTCTTCCCGACGACGCCAAGCTACGAGTCAAAGAAGTATCGCCAATCCCGCTGAAGAATCGTATCGAAGAGCTGGTCGCTTTCCAAGAGTGGATGTATCTCGTGCATGCGACCAAGCAACCACATCCGTCAGTTGTTCGTGCTCAGGTGATTTATCAGAACTACATCTGCTTTGTATACCTAAACGAAGCCTGCTTTAACGTATTGCGGAAGGAATTGCCGTCAGGATCAACTGGGAAGAAGTGTTGTAAGTTTCTCACAGATAACCCCGTGCGTGCCTTCCGAAACGCAGTCGCCCACGCAAACTGGCGATACTTGGCTGATTTTTTGGGTCTGGAGTACTGGGCTCGTAAGGGCACTGACTCCACAGAGCCAATGAGTCAATTCGAAATCTCGCAATCAGACCTTTCATTCTGGCAAGCGTTAGCACGATGTACAGCATATACCAGTTATCTGAGTTTGTAGCGTCTAAAAAATCACCACATCTGACCGCAGCAATTGCCTTCCAGTCTCTCATGATTCAACGTCCCGCCAAGTGCCGCGGCAGGCGAGCTTGACCATTAGGCGCGGCACTGGGCGAGGAAATCTGCGGGCAGCATTCCAATTTTTTTACTCTTGCCCTGAACCAAGCCTGCGCTGAGCTTCGTCGAAGTGTCGAAGGATCCTCCATTTATTAACGGTTTGCAGGTGTGCACAATTTGTGCCGGCCATTGCCAAATGGCTGGGCGGACGAAGCCGCACGGTTCGCAGGTATCGCATATCGAGTAACCGAAGGCTTTAGTCCGCCGACACCGGCAAACCTCTCGAAAAAACAGTGTGAATCCGCGTCTTCTTTGTTTTGAATTTCGTATTTTGGTTATTCGAATTTGTTTCGGACTTGTCCGCCGAAGTCACGACGAAGGCGGATTCGTGCTTCGGATTTCGGATTTATTATGTCGTGTATTGCCTGTGTAATCTGCGCAATCCGCGATTAAATTATTCGTGTCATTTTCGTGTAAATTCGTGGCTAAAATTTTTTTGAATTCCTGCAATTTTCTCTCTTGACTTTTCGACCCCCTTTTTTGCCCTGATTTTGGGGGTGGTTAAATTTCTGTGCAAATCGCGCAATCTGTGATTAATTTCTGTTAAAAACTGCAAAAAACCGCTCAAAAAGTGCAAAAAAGTGCCAATTTTCGCATTTTCGCTCTTATGCTCTTAAGCTCTTATGTCTTATGCACTTACGTAATTTTTTCGTCATTTTCCCACCTCACCAAGTGTCCAATTCTTTAGGTGGGATACGAGCGACGAGTCACGAACCACCAGTCACTAATCACATCTCTCCCATTACCCCATTTTTACTATTTTCAAGCAATTTTGTCCGCACCAGCTCGTTTCTTGCGGGTTTTTTCGCAGATTTCGCCAGATACACCATAAAGTACCTCTCGCTCCGTCCGCAGACCTGTCCATCGTTATTCTCAATAAGAATTTCTGCACTTTCCCCGACAAATTGCTGCCTGTAGGCCCTGCCTAACTCACTCTCCAAATCACGCAAAATCCCTGACCGCTCTTTTATAACCCTATTATCCACAGCACCTTGCATACTTGCTGCGGCAGTGCCCTTACGCGGCGAAAAACTGAAAATATGCATCTTCGCAAAGCCCGCCTCTTTAGCCAGGTCCATTGTTTGCTGAAAATCGACCTCCGTCTCACCCGGAAAACCAATAATGATGTCGGTAGTTATGGCGGGCCTGTCAAGCCGCGACTTAAGCAATGCGACCTTCTCCCTGAATTCGCCGGCGTTATATTGTCTGCCCATTCTTTTTAAGACCTTGTCCGAACCCGACTGTAGCGATAAATGCAGATGCGGCATAATCTTAGGATTGCTGCAAAAAACCCCAACTAACCGTGGCGTAACGTCAGCCGGCTCCAGTGAGCTTAACCTTATCCTCGCCAGATTCGGTATTTCAGCCATTTTTTCAAGCAAATCAGCCAGCTTTTCATTTTGCTCATCCGGCCAGGTTTTTCGCCTGACGCTCTCCTGCCCATAAGCTCCAAGAAATATGCCGGTAACGACGATTTCCTTGTGGCCGGCTCTAACAAGCGATTGCGCCTCCTGAAGGACCGCATCAAGAGGTTTGCTATGAACAAGGGGCCTCGTTTTGGGTACAATACAGTAGCTGCAGTAGCCATCGCACCCATCCTGGACCTTCAGAAAGGCCCTGGTCTGGCCCTTAAAAGAATTTAGCTGCGGCAGCTCAAGCAGGTTACACAAGTTGTTTTTAAGATTGATGTTAGAGCCATTTTCAGCTTTAATTGCTTTATCTGTTACTTTATTGCCTTGCACAAACGAATGGCCGGCTTTGCCCTCAGCTATTTGCCTCAGCGTGCCGACAAGGCCGTTTCGCTCTCTGACAATATGAACGTTCCTGCCCATTTCGTTTAGCTCACCGATTTGTACGGTCGGCAGGCACCCGCAGACAACCACCGCCGCATCCGCACTTACTTTTTGGGCCCGATGGATATACTGCCGGCTCTTGGCTGATGCTATATGGGTAACACAGCAGGTATTGACAATGACCAAATCGGACTTCGCATGCGACTCGACCTGGCTGAGCCCAAGCTCCTCAAGCAACCGCCGAATCTGCTGGCTTTCATACTGGTTGACCTTGCAGCCGAGGGTAATTATGGAAAAAGTTCTCATAGTATGTTATAATACGTTTGTTATGCCCAAGTTACAAGGTTGACTGGGCCGACTTTAGGCCATTGTTGGGAGGTTTAACTATGGCGGCAAAGACCGGTAGAATATGGGCGATGGATTTGGGCAACGATTCTCTGAAGGCGTTGCACCTCAGCACCGAGCGAGGTGTCGTCGAGGTAATCGGCTTCGACAATATTCCGCACGGCAACTGTGTTTTGCCGGACGATTATATAACTTATACGATTTTCTATGATGCGAACGGTTACAGTGACAGCAATGTCATGATTGTTGACCACCTGCCGCAGGAGGTTGACTATAATTCATCATCGCCTCTGGGCGATTACAACGCATTTGAGTGAACCGTAAGCTGGAATCTTGGGAACAATTGCTGATTTTTGCGCATCTTATAGAGGAAAATATGGTATAATAAGATACAATAAGGTCTGGAGCGGCTAATTGAAAATCTATGTCATTTTAAGGAGGCAAGTTATGGTTAGAAAAAAGATATTGGTGGTGTTGGTTCTGGGGTTTGCCGGGATGGCAAGGGCAACGATTGTTGATATCTGCGCTGCAACAAACAAACCTGTCTATGATTTGGGCGAAGAGGTAGTAGTATTTGTAATTGCTTACAATCCAAATCCAGAGCCGGTCACATTAGGCTTCGTGAGCACTTTGCAGGCGTCCTATTTAATGGACGGCGTTTTCGATTGGTCTGAAGACAAGGCATTCGCGCAGATACCCACAGGGGCAAGAATTAAGCCGTATGATTCTTGCACGTGGAATCTCAGCCACGATTCGCACGCAATGATGATATATCCACTGGATGTTGGGTTTCACACTGTCGTAGGAGAAGTTGTGGGATACGGACAGAGTGCGCCAGTAGAATTTGAGGTCGTTCCAGAACCGTCAACGCTTTTGCTTTTTGCCATCGGGTTGATTGGAACCCGAAGAAGGCGTCCTATATGTCAACGTCAACT
>Ga0315293_10003922_pt1 | contig 14263 bp, 16 predicted proteins | sample YL17G13_20_MG_FD_203071 | JGI IMG/M metagenome (GOLD analysis project Ga0315293, IMG submission 203071) | Sediment microbial communities from Yellowstone Lake, YNP, Wyoming, USA - YL17G13_20 | ecosystem: Environmental > Aquatic > Freshwater > Lake > Sediment | place: USA: Wyoming | collected... | reverse complement strand
CTTAGTTAAGTCATTTCTCACCTGTTTTATATTAACAATTTTGTATATATTAGATAGTTTTCCATCTTGTACTAATCCAATCCCATCTGTTGCAAAAGGTTCTATTGCAATAATCTTATTTTCTTCTAATTCTGTTTGATCATTGTTGTTATAATTTGGGATTGTAAAACCAGAATGTTCTTCGTAAATATCTATTCCATGTCCTGATAAATTTCTAATTGGTTTAAACCCAAATTCAGTTATTGTTTTTTCTATTACATCACCGATTTCATACAACTTAGTTCCTGGCTTGCTAATCTTTATTGCTTCTTGCAATGCTAATTTAGAAGCTTTTATTAATTCATTATTATTTCCCAAATCAACTGTAATTGCATTATCTCCTATATAACCTTCAACATGAGCACCAACATCTAATTTAACAACATCATTTTCTTTAAAAAAAATAACTTCGTCATTTGGTGTAAAATGAGCAGCCATGTCGTTTATAGAAACCTGAACAGGGAATGCTGGTCTGCTATTTAATTCATATATTTTATCTTCAATTTTTTCTACAACCTCTTTTATATTTGCATTTACTTTAATTAACTTAGCACCATATTCTAAAGTTTGTGCTGCAATTTTTCCTGCTTTCTCCCAGTTATCCATTAAAACTCTCCCAAATGTTTTTGTTCCTTGATTAATAATTGTTCTTTCTTAATTCCAAAAACTTCAAAAATCTTTTCTACGCTTGGAATTATTTGGTTTTCAATATAATAGTCAATATCATAGTCCTTGCATTCATCCGGAATCTTAGCTTTATCTCGTATCATCCCTTTTTCATTGCTAATAATAAAATAAATTGTTGCACCAGGACTTACATCGTAACCCTTCTCTTTCATTTTACGAGCAACAGCTACATGTGGACCAATTTGTTTATAACTTTCCAAATGCATTTTAAGTTGCACTCCAATAATCATTTTGTCTAAGCTAACTTTTCTTTCACTTATGTCTTTGATTACTCTTTTAACATACTCCAATGCATCTTCGTATTTTCCTTCCTTTAATATTGTTTTAATAACATTTAACTGAGTTTCACGAGCGATCAAACTCCAATCTTTTCTTACGGTCTCAAAACCTCTTATTTTTAATTCATTTTCTTCATTAATTAATGCATATTTTTTCTTCGCACCCTGAATATCCCCTTTTTTTGAAACAAAAATACCCCGAGGATAAAAATCCTCTATTTCAATTTCCATTAAACTTGGTAATTCATCATTGATTTTTTTTAAAAATTCAGATGCAGCTTTCTTACTTTTTCCTCTCAATGCAACTGCGAGCGAATCTGTATCAGAATAAATTACTTCAAATCCTTCTTCCTGAGCTTTTTTTATTGTTGTTTTAATATATTCACGGCCAAAAGCAGTTATACTCGCCGCGCATTCTCTACAATAATATCTTGCCCCAAAAAATGCCAGCATTCCGTAGGTAGAATTAGCAACTGTCTTTAGGGCATAATTTCTTGCTTCTAATACAGGATTTTTTTCTTTTTTTAAAATTTCTTTGATTCTATTTCTTCTAATAATTAAATCTTTAACAACCTTTGGAATAAAACCCTCTTTTTTTGAATCAAAATAATAATAAACTTTTTCCCCCTCTTCATCAACAATTTCTGGTGTTTTATAACCCCTCTTCTCTTTATTAAATGTTCCCGGGTCTATATTTTTTGTGATAATAATACTAGGCCAAAAAGACATAAAATCGAAAAATATAATATTCTCATATAAACCAACCTTGGGCTCCATTACAGAAGCACCTTTGTATGTAAGCCCCATTCTTTCCTCGATATTACCATGGCTTGGGCGATTTGGAACAATTTCATTAAATTCTTTTGCTTTTTTAATTAAATAATTCTCAACTAATTTACCATAGCTCATTCTACAAATATCAAACATAGAACTTCCAACTAATTTTACTAGCTCTGCTATGTTAAGAAATATCTTTTCAAATATCTTTAATGTTAATTCTGTATCCTGGAGATTATATTCACAATATTTTTCTAAATCTTTAATATTATCCCACGCCTTTGTTATCTCATTAATATTAATTTCTTTCTTTTTTTCTCGTAGAAGCTCTTGAGCAACTACATTTAGACTATAAGAATCAAGCTGCAAACTTCCAGCCATTATTTTTTTAATAAATTTTAATATATCTAAATGTAAAATCCCCTTAATTTTTGCAACGCTTTCTCCCAATCCGCGCCTAAAGCTAATTGGACTTCCGTCTAACCCTAAATCTAATATGATGTGATATTTATCTGCGCGAGCCTTTATATAAGGAAGGTCGAAACCATCTGAAAAATAACCAACAAGGCAATCTGGTTTATAATCTTTAATCAACTCTTTAAATCTTTCAATCATTTCTGCCTCGCTATCAACAAACTCAACATAATCCGGAGCCTTAAATTTTTTCCATGTTATCACTTTTTTAATGCCTTTTCCGCGTAAACCAATCATTAATATTGGATCATTTTTTACTTTTTCTATACCCCCTAAAGAACCATATACCTCAATATCAAAAACTAAAACTTTTAAATCATCATAGAAATCTTGGCTATTTTGTTTAACCTCGCCTTTAATACAAATGTCATACCTGGAATCTTTAATTAATTCTCCAAAAACTTCACTTAGGGTTAGGGGGGTAATTTCTTTATCAATTAAATAACGTTTTGCAAAATTAATATCATCTTCTTTTACTTCTAACCCTGATTGTTTTAATTCCTTTGCAATTATTTTAAGTGCTTTTATATTATTTACCTCAACCTTAATTGCTTTAACTTCTTTCCCCAGATAATTTTTGTCATGAATGCTTGTATTTAAGATTTGAAAATCTTCATCCAACATCAAATTGTCAATTTTCTTTTTTGTCTTATCAATATCATCATTAAACACCCAGAAATAAGGCTTTAAACTTTCATCGTAAACACAAATTTTTTTACTATCTATTGTTGTTCCAAAAATTCTAATAATCCCCTGAGTATTAAAATCTACATCAATAGGATAAAAACTAATTTTAACCCCCTTATTATCCATAAATTACACTATACCTTGTATGTTTTTAAGGTTTATTATAAGAATTTGAATAATGGATTGATATTAATTAAATTTAATTCTGGCTTAAACACATAAGCATACTTATGATCAAAATAACCACATCTAAAATCCTCTAAATTAATCTTGGTCCTTTGACTTAACATTAGAGCATAAAAGTAAACTTGGGTAGCTGCATATTTTTCTTCAATTGAATTTGGTTTATAATCCCAAATCCAAATTTTATTATCCTCTATTCTTAATATATCAATATGTCCTGTTAATGGTAATTTAGTTTTAAATACGTTTGTAAATTGCTTTAATTCTTCTGGATAAATCCATATCGGAATTTCTATTGCTATTGTTTTATCATCATTTTCTAATAAAAAAACTTGTACCTTTGGATGCTGCTCTTTAAATCTTTCTTTATTTATTTCTAAAGCCTGTCTCGTTAAATCACTTATCTCATGGCCTAAGATTTGATGCAAATTTAAGTTATGCAACCTAAATCTTAATCCAGAACTTCTAGGACCAGAGTTAAAATACTCATTTGGACAGTTCCTAAATACTTCGTTTAAATAGTCTTTTAATGAGCTAAAATCATCGCAAAGTTCATTAACCTTTAAATCATGAACTTTATAATTATAATAACCTCCTTTATGATCTAGAATAAGATTTTTTATCATTAAGGATTAAGAAATTGAAGTTAATATAAATTTTTCTAATTCTGGATTAATAAATCATTAATCGAAAAACCAGATCGTATTAATCTTTTCTCATTTATCGGAGCATATTCAAAATTTTCTTTAGACGATTCTAATTGAAAACTTATAAGTTCTTCTAATCCAATTTTTCCCTCTGCAATTACCTTTGCAGCTTTTAGATATAAACTACTATCTAAATGGCTATTAAAGAAAAATTCATTATATTTTATTACCCTTTTATAATTTCCAAATAATTTTAAGATCTCAACACGTTCTCTTTCTGTAATATCATAATTCATTCTTAACCCTTTTGTAGGATACTGATTTATTTGGTTATCCCCTTCCTCTTCGATTATTAGATTGTTAATGTTAAATCTTTCTAATGGTTTATGATGCCTATGCATGTACGTTTGATTACTCATTTTAATACGAGCATACTCAAGAATATACTTTTAAAAATCTTTCGTTATAAACATTTATAAATATACTTAGATAATTAATTTTATGGGTTTACAAATATCTGAATTAGTTCCAAAAAAAGAGATTTCATTTAGAGATTTAGAGAATAAAAAGATTGCAGTAGATACTTCTCAAATGCTTTATCAATTTTTAAGTTCTATAAGACAGCAGGATGGTACTCCGTTAATGGATTCTAAACAAAGGATTACCTCACATCTACAAGGAATTATTACTCGAGTAACAAATTTAATGGCACAAAATATTAAATTATGTTTTGTATTTGATGGTAAACCACCTTTATTAAAAATTAAAACACAAGAAGAACGAGAATATAGAAAACAATTAGCAGAAAAAAAATTTAAAGAAGCCAAAGAAGAACAAAATGAGGAATTAATGTTACGTTATTCTAAACAAAGCATTAGATTAAAAAGGGAGATGATAGAAGAAAGTAAAGAATTAATTAATGCTTTAGGCTTACCAGTAATACAAGCTCCAAGCGAGGCAGAAGCACAATGTGCATTTATGAATGAAAGAGAAGATGTCGATTATGTTGGATCAAGTGATTATGATGCTTTACTTTATAATGCACCTGCATTAGTTCGTAATTTAACTGTTTCACAAAGAAGAAGAATTTCATCTGGTGCTTACATAAATATTTCACCAGAAGTTATTGAATTAAAAGAAGTCCTCAAAAATTTAGGTATTAATCAAGATCAATTAATTATCTTAGCAATATCAATTGGAACAGATTATAATGAAGGAGTTCAAAGAGTAGGACCCAAAACAGCATTAAGATTAGTTAAGCAATATAAAAATTTTGATAAATTATTTAAAGAGGCAAAAGCAGATTTTGATTGGAAAAAAATCTATGCTGTTTTTAAAAATATGCCTATTATTAAAAACTACAAACTTAAATGGGTTAAGCCAGATGTTGAAAGGATAATGAAATTACTTGTTGATGAGCATGAATTTAATCAAGAAAGAGTTCAGAAAAACATCGACCGTATCATTAATATTAAAAAAACCCATGAACAAGGAAATCTAGTTAAGTATTTCTAGTTTTTTTGTAAGGTTTTTCATAGAAATGTAACATTCTCCAAATTCTAGGAACTCTTTCAACTGGCCTTAGTATTCTTGCAATCCTAGCTGTTCTTTCAAGTTTGGTAGCTTCTTGAATTTCTTTTAATACCCTTGCTTCTTCTTCACCTGCTCTAGCAATTCTTCCAATTTCAACACCAGTATGTAAAAATGTTTGGCTTTCACTTAAAGCCCCACTAACCCTCGTTAATAACATTATCTCCTCGACTAATCTAAATATTAAGAAGAATGGAATTACAACTATAATATCAAGCCAGTATTTTTTAAGAAATGTCTTAGCATTTTTTACACGATAATATTTAAAGCCTAAATCTATAATAAAAACTATAACTATAAAATAGTCTAAAATCAAAATCCGATTTTCATAAGGCAATATTTTTTCATGATAAAATATATCTAAAATAATTAGAATTAGTAAAATTAAGACCAAATACGGAATTAATTTATCAACTAGAACCTCAATTTTATGCAACCAGGGTTTCATTATTATTATTAAAAAAACATAATATTTAAATATAACTAAAGTAAGAAGGAAATCAATGGTAGAATGGCAGTATACAGGTCCGTTAGTAATGGGTATTATTATTGGATTATATGAATTAATTTTAATCCACAGAGATGAAAATTTTAGAGGAAGTCATTGGTTAAGCCATGGTTTGCATTCTGTATTCTGGGCAGTCTTAGCTGTATTTGCAACAATGAATGCAGAATTTGTTTATGCCAATCTAACTTTCTTGCAAAATATTCCTTACTTGAATAATATTCTAGTTTTTAGAATTTTTATAGGTTTATTAACCCTAATAAAAGTTCATGCGGCTTCTGCTGTAGTTAAAACAACAATCGGAAGTTCAAAAGGATTAAAACAAACATGGGCGCATAGTTTAATTGTTGCTGCATTAGTTGTTCTTTCTCCATATATATGGCCTTTTATCGCACCTGTTGTAAGCCCTTATTTAAGTAAAGGTAAATAAATTAAGAACTAGCAATTTCCTCTATTTTCTTTAATCTCTCATTAATATTATCTAATTTAGCATTAATTGTTTCTAACTTGCTTAAAATTAAATCTTCTTTATTTATTCCTGAAAGATCTCTTTGCAATGGTAAATCTTGTTGCATAGGTAAGATATTTTCATCTAAAGGAACTTCTTCTTTCTTTTTAAATAAATTGAAAGGAAACATTTTATAAATTATTTATAACTCTGCCTAAATTCACTATCCAATTTCTCATATTATTGCCTCTTCTATAATTAATGCTCAATTGTCTTACATCTCTAATCCTTAACATTCTATCACTGCTTGTATTTATACTTCTTGCTAAACCTATTACCTGATTAACTACAGCACCAGTTAAAGCAGAGTTCATTAAATCAGCGATTATCCCTCTTGAACCATCTTTAATTATATTTAAATTTCTTGTAATATCATTTAAATTCGGATTAGCGTTATTAATTTCTCGTAATGTTTGTTGGTGTGCAGTTTGCATCCGTATATAATAATTTTGTAATAAACGGTGTTTGATTTGTTGTGTATTTACAGTTTGTTGTTGTGGTCGAACTTGTCTTTGTTGTGGTGCCTGTTGTTGAGGTTGTTGTCCACCCCCCCCAAAAATTCTTCTTACTAGACCAGGCCTTTGTGCTTGAGGTTGTCCTTGTTGCCTCTGCATCCTAGATGTTAATAAAGCATTTCTTGCAGTTTCTCTTTCTGTTGCAACCTTGGTTAATTCTGTGTAACCCCGGCTTACAGTTTTATGAACAGCAAAATAACCATCTAAACCAAGCAAAATTATTAGTACAAGAATAAGGAAAAACCCTAAAGAAGCAGCTAAATAAGCAATCCAACTTACAATGTTTGTTGCAAAAACAGTTAATGCTGTTATCCCTATAGAAAAAACAATAGCAGCCCCTCTTTTCGCATCACCTTGAAAGTATGCAATATTTCTTGCACCAATGAATATTACACTCATAACCATTGCAAAAGTCGCTATATAGATCCATATTGGAAAAGATTCTCCACTTACTCCAAGTCTGATTTCACTGCTTAATAAATTACCAAGTCCACTTAAAGGATCTATCTGCAAAGCTAATCCAGTAATTTTATTTTCTGTTAAAATTAAACTATTTTGATTTACAGCTATAAATTGAGTGAGAATCCATCCAAAGAATAATATTAAAAATAAATAAAATATAGCCATAGAAGATTCTTTTCTCTTTTCTTTTTTCATATAAATCCCTTTAAATTACTAAATGATAAACTATATATAAACTTTACTTTATAATCTTTATATGGTTAACTTAAAAGATGCATTAAAAAACAAGATTTCAGAAGAGGAAATACCAACCTCTTTTAATATAATCGGAAGTATTGCAGTATTTTCAAAACTTCCAAATAATCTTAAAAAACAAAAGTTAATCGCCAATACATTATTAAAATTTAATAAAAATATTAAAACAGTTTTATTAAAAGTAAAACAATTCTCAGGAAAATACAGATTACCAAAATTTAAAGTATTATCAGGAAAGAAAACAAAAGAAGCATTATACAAAGAAAATAATTCTCAGTTTAAACTAGATTTAGAAAAATGCTATTTTTCCCCAAGGTTGGCGAATGAAAGGTTAAGGATAGCTAAACAAGTTAAATTTAATGAAACAATCTTAGTTATGTTCTCTGGAATAGCAATTTACCCAATTGTTATTTCAAGAAATTCAAAAGCTAAGGAGATCTATGGTATAGAAATAAATCCAGTAGCACATAAATATGCATTAGAAAATTTAATGTCAAATAAAATTATAAATATTAAATTGTTTAAGGGAGATGTTAAAAAAATTATTCCAAGAATTAAATTAAAATTCGATAGAATAATTATGCCTGCTCCCAAAAACGCAGAAGAATATTTAAGTTTAATAAAAAATAAAATCAAAAAAAGTACAATTATACATTTTTATGATTTTAGCCAAGAAAAAGATTTTCCTAAACAAAGTATTAATAAAATAAAAAAAGTTTTTAAAAAAATTAAAATATTAAATACTGTAAAATGTGGTGCTTATGCCCCTTATGTTTCTCGAATTTGTATAGATTTTCAACCTTTATAACCTAAAGCAACAATATACATTTCTTTACTTTGTTTTTTAGATGCTTCTGGTTTAGTTGCTTTAACAAAATAAAATTCTTTTTTAACTTTATCTAAGAATTCCTCAAATTCTTTACTTTGAAATACTTTACAAACAAAATTTCCTTTTGGTTTTAAAGCATCTTTAGCAATATTAAATGCTACCTTGCTTAATTCTAAAGAACGTTCCTGATCTAGTAATTTATTTCCAGAAGTTTTAGGTGCTAAATCACTTAAAACAACATCAAATTTTCCTAAAGATTTTATTTTACTGATTATTTTTTCTTCTCTTACATCTCCCAAAATAAATTTAACATCTGGAATGTTTGAAATTTGCTTTACATCAACACCAATAGCATTAGCTTTCAATTGTCTGATTACTTGCAACCAAGATCCAGGATAGCAACCTAAATCAAGAACGTTATCTCCTTTTTTGATTATTCTGTATTTTCTGTTTAAGAAAAGTAACTTGTAAACACTTCTTGCTCTATAACCCTCTTGTCTGGATCTAAAAGTAAACTTATCAATCATATTTGTAGCATTTGTCTTTTAACCTTAACTGCTGAAGGAGTTTCACCACCATGCCAACTCATTTTTGGTCTAACTTTAATTGGATAAATCCTCTCAGAATTATCATCTAAAATAATAGCTGCACCCTTAACTTTTGGTAAATTATTTAAATTAAATAATATGCTAGAAGTTAAATAAGTTTGATTTATTGTATTTAAAGCTTCAATATCTGGTTTTGCAGTAATTCTATGACTAATGACAATATCACTTTGAGTTATAACATCATGATGAATTTCACCTGGCTGTTGCGTTGCCATAACCAAGCTAATTCCAGGTTGTCTCCCTTCTCTTAATAATTGAATTAAAGATGGCAAGGCAGCATTCGTCCCTTCTTTGACTAATAGTTCATGAGCTTCATCTAAAAATATCCAGACTAAAGGCATTTCTAATTTTTCTTCACGTTCAAAAGTTAAATAATGCTGGCCATATTCTATTTCTTGAGTTTCTTCTTGTTTTCTTGCCGTAACTCTTTCATTGAATAATTTTTTGCTAATTATACCAACAACTAAACTTTTAATATTCCAATCATCATAGGCACTTAAATCTAATATGCTTACTTGGCCACCTTTTATAATATCTTTAATTTGAAGTCCTTTTATATCAAATAAACCCCAATTTTTTACAGCTTGGAATCTATTTTCAGTAGCGCTTTTAGTTAATTGGTCCATTGTATTATCTTTTCTTATCTCAAAAATAATATCATTAATCTCGTAATCAAATTTTAGTTTAGTTAAAATTTTTTCAATTAAAACCCCGATATTATCTGTAATCTTAACTTGAAAAACATTACACCAATCATCTGCTGTTAGTTCACTTGGTTTTATTGAGAAGCTATAATCAACAGCGATCTTTTTTTCTTTATATTCTTGAAATTTTCCACTTGGTGCATAGACCTTTACAGGCAATCCTTTAGGTTCCATTCCCCATAATCTTAATTCATCCATTTGAGCATAATTAGGATATTTCATTGTCCAGAATATCCCCATTGTGTCAAATATTAAAACAGCCAAATTCTTACCAACACTTTCAGGTAAATTAGCAATCTCTTCTGCAAAAACCCCAATTGAATAACTTTTACCAGCGCCACGTTTACCAGAAATTAGAATTGTGTGAGCTTTAGCAACATCAATTAAAATATTATTACTTAAAGAACTTGTTTGACCCATTTTGACATAGCTTTTACCATAAAAAATTAATCCTTTATCACCGAGCTCTTTTTGCTCTTTTTCAGTTCTTCCAATTATAATATCATATGGCATTCATAATCAAAAAATATTTAAAGATATAAATCTTTTTATTTGGTCTAGGGTTAAAATGATTAATCAGATTAAAACTGTATTATTGCTTGGAATCTTAACTGGCTTATTATTATTTATAGGAAGCTTTTTTGGCAAAACAGGATTAACATTTGCCATTATTTTTGTAGTTTTAATGAATGGGGTTGCTTATTTCTTTTCAGATAAAATAGCTTTATTTATGTATCGTGCTAAAGAAATGAAGAAATCACAATTGCCATGGCTCCATTTAATGATTAAAGAAATAGCAAAAGAAGCCAATATACAAGAGCCAAAAGGGATTTATTTAATACCAACAGAGCAAGCAAATGCTTTCTGTGCTGGCCGCGGCCCGAGTAACTATGTTGTAGCTTGCACAAAGGGAATTTTAGATTTATTAACAAAAGAAGAATTAAAAGGAGTTTTAGCACATGAAATTAGCCATGCTAAGAACAGGGATGTTTTAATTGCAACTATCGCTGCTACAATTGCAGGAATAATCACTTATTTAGCTAGAATGGCACAATTTGCAGCTATTTTCGGTGGTGGCAGAGATGACAATCGCGGTACTGGAAATTTACTAAGTTTACTTGTTTTAGCTATTTTAACTCCGATAATTGCTTTAATAATTCAACTAGCAATTTCAAGAAGCAGAGAATATTTGGCAGATGAAACAGGAGCTAAATTAATGAAAGATGGAAAGCCTTTAGCAAGGGCATTAGAAAAAATACATAACTCTGTTAAACATCATCCATTAAATTTTGGTTCAGAAGCAGCTAGCAGTTTGTTTATTGCTAATCCATTTAGAGGGAATATTTTATTTAATTTATTTTCAACACATCCGCCTGTTGAAGAACGTATTAAAAGATTAAGTTCAATGAAATTTTAAGATAAATTTTTTAATTCCTCTTTATCTATTTGAAATTTCTCGCTTAAATCATTATTTTTAAAAATTAATTTCATATATGGAATTTCTTTTATTAATTTTTTATTTGAAATATGCAATTTAGGTGAAATTTTCTTAATAACATCGCTTCTTTTGGCATTTTTTTGATTATTAATCCATATTTTTAATAATCTTTGAGTTCTAGTATAATTTGTAAGTTTACTACTTGGATAATTTTTACTTAATGCAACCCCGAAGCTCATCAATAAGTTCTGATAATACATAAATCTCCAATATTGTTGTTTACTTATCCTTTTCTTGAAAATATTAGCCTTGCTTAAATAATAATATGCCTTTGCGAGCTCTTCCTCACTATAATCCTTAGCTAAGTTCTCATCTATCCATAAAAATATTTCATCCAAATCCTCTTTAGAATTGTCGAATATTTTCCTTAATGCATCTAAGTCCTTAGTTTTGAAAATTGTTCTTAATACATTAAAAATAGTTTCTTCTTTTTCACGTTCATCTAAATCAATTATATTATCTAAAAGTATTAAATCTAAATCATTAATTGCAGCTCTTGCATCACCCCTGCTTTTCATTGCAATTTGTCTTAATAACGAATCATCCAAATTTAAATTTTCTTTATTTATGATTTCCTTTAAAATCTTTATTATTGTTACAATACCTAAGTTATTAAACTCAATTAATTTACATTTTTTTCTTAATGCACTGAATTTTGAATTCCAAGGATCATTTGCTGTAATAACAATAGGGTAAGTGCTATTTTCTATTTCTTTTAATAGCTCTTGTAACCCGCCCCTGTCTTCTGCATTAATCCCATCAATCTCATCTATTAAAATAATTTTATCTTTACCAAATAAGCTAGCTTGTTTGATATTATTAATTACAACATTTTGAATTTGTTCTTTATTTCTTAAATCACTTGCATTTACCTCTAAAATTTCATAATCTAATGCATTTGCTAAAGCATAAACACTTGCAGTTTTTCCAGTTCCAACTTTTCCGTAAATTAATATTGGTTGTTTTTTTAGAATTGCTTCTCGTAATTCTTCTAAAGGGATGCTTTGGCCTTGTATCTCACTTAATTTTTTTGGTTTGTATTTATTAATTAACATTTTATAAATAATTTTTAAGTTCTTCAATTCTTCTTAATGCTTTAATCATTTGCTCTTTTTTCCTTTTTTCATATTCATCACCATTAAAAACAGACTTTAATGTAAATATTGTATCTAAACCATTTCTTGCATTGTCCCACTCCCAGGCTTCACTTCCATGCTTTAACCTTGATCCAAATATATCCCTTAATAAATTGTTAAAACCTTCTTTTAGCCTAAAGTATTCTTTGAAATTTTCCTTTTCAATTAAATTACATAAATTTATAATCAATCCAAAAAGCTGTTTTTTTCTATCATCCTTTATAATTTCCATCTTATCTCCCCATAAAAGCTAAAAAAGATTCAAGCTGCACAAAATCATCACTGCCCTCAACTAATCTAAACTCTATTTCGCCACATTTATCAATTAATTCTAATTTTTTATTATCCTCAACTTTTAAGTTTAAGATTTCTTTTTGTATTTGTTTAATAATGTCTAAACCAGAGAAACCATTTTTCAACATTAAGTCTAATAACTTTGTTCTAGATTTTAAAAATTCTTTATTTAACGCTAATTCAATAATTTCTTTAATCTCTTTTGGATTTGCAGTTAGACTAATTTCATTAACTAATTTTTCATTAATTTCATTGCTTATTGTAGCACAGCTTTGTAATATATTTTCCACTCTCCTTAAATCACCCTTAGAAACGTTATAAATTAACTCAACAACATCATCATTGATTTTTAATTTCTCCTCCCTTGCAATTTTTTTAACAACCTTTTTAATGTCTTCTAGCATTAATGGTTTAAATCTGAAGATAGCGCATCTGCTTTGTATTGGTTCGATTATTTTACTTGAATAATTAGCTGATAAAATAAATCTACAATTTTCAGAATATTGCTCCATTGTTCTCCTTAAAGCATTTTGGGCATCCCTTGTTAATGCGTCTGCTTCATCTAATAAAATAATTTTAGGAATATCAACCCCGATTGGTCGTGTACGCGCGAAATCTTTAATGTTTTCTCTTATAACATCTATCCCACGTTCGCTAGAGGCGTTTGTTTCAAGAAAATTTTGTCTCCAATTATCTTTAAATAATGTTTTAGCTATAATTAACGCAACTGTTGTTTTTCCTGTTCCAGGCGGACCTGTGAAAAGCATATGAGGAATATTTTTTTGTTCAGTCATTGCCCTTACTCTATTAACAATAATTTCTTGCCCAACGACTTCATCAAAGGTTTTAGGTCTGTGTTTTTCTATCCAAATATCATTCATTCATAGAACTAAACTAATAATATTTATAAAAGTTATGTTAATAAAAAAGAAAAAAAGAAATAAGATAATTATGAAATAATGATTAGAATTCTTCAGAATCTTCTACTTCTTCTTCTACTTCATCAATTATTTCTTGAGCTTCCTCATCCGAACCTTCGCTAGTTTCTTCAGATTCTTGTACAGAACTTCCTGCACCAACTATTTCTCCAAAGCCCACTTTCCTTAATACCTTAGTTATTCTAACCTTTACAGTTTCCCCTTGTTTGGCATTTGGCACGAAGATTACAAAGCCTTTAATCTTTGCAATTCCATCCCCTTTTTCTCCAACTGCTTCTATCTTTAACTCTAGTTCATCTCCAACATTAACCGGGGCAAAGCTTCTTCCTCCCCCACTATATCCCCCTCTATTTTCACCAAATCTTCTATTCTTATTGTACATATTTTTTACACTCCTTATCTATTTATTACATTGACAAACTACGAGAAGTAGCTGACCAATGTTTAATTTCTGTTTAGAATTATTATTTATAAAACTTTGCTTTTTACTTTCTAGAAAAATATTTAAAGTGCAGTATGGGGCTTATTCTTATGTACAATTTTAAACATGTTGAAGAAGAAGTAACAAAGCTTTGGAATAAGCAAGGTAAGGAAATAAAGAAAAGCTTGCAATATGATTCCGATAAAAAACTTTATTCATTCTTAGAAG
>Ga0315293_10003921_pt1 | contig 14266 bp, 10 predicted proteins | sample YL17G13_20_MG_FD_203071 | JGI IMG/M metagenome (GOLD analysis project Ga0315293, IMG submission 203071) | Sediment microbial communities from Yellowstone Lake, YNP, Wyoming, USA - YL17G13_20 | ecosystem: Environmental > Aquatic > Freshwater > Lake > Sediment | place: USA: Wyoming | collected... | reverse complement strand
CGTACCCCTGGCGCCTGACCTCCTCCTCCACGGCCATGATGAGATACGGGACGACCCCGTGGTCCCGCGTCGAGGCCAGCAGGGCCAGATGGACGTGGGTAAGGTGGGCCCGACGGAGCGTCTCGCCTTGGCCATAGGCGAGACCTCCTGTGGCCCGGCCGCCTCCCGTAGCCGTCTGGACGTCGATGTAGTCGGAAAGGCGGCGCGTCCCGAGAGTGGCCCCGGCGGCGTCGGCCGCGCTGGCCCCGGGTCGGTGGAAGTCGCGCGCGAAGCGGTTGGCCGCGGCAGCCACGCATCGGCCTACCGGCCGGTGGTCGACCGGCGCCACCTCATGGAAGAGGTCAAGATGCAGCACCTGGCCTTCGCGGCGTCGGCGGTAGAAGACCTGGCCGGCGTCGGAATCGCTGACGACGTCCACGTCGCCCGGACGAAGGCTCGAGAGGAGATGAACGCGCCTGGACACGACCGTGCTCTCGCCGAACCGGTACCCCTCGCCGCGTTCCAGATGACGCCCGAGTTCGGCAACGAGGCGAAGGGCGGCCGGGTGGGACTTCAAGGCGCGCGCGGACCCGGTGGGTCCATGACGCCGAGTTCGAGCTCCCGCAGGATGTCGGCGAGCGGCCGCGCCGGGCGGAGCGGGGCCACGGGAGGGGCGTCGGGCGCCCCGTCAACGTCGCCGCGACGGCCGGGCAGGCCAAACCCTCCCTGCCCGGAGCGTCCGGGCCGCGTCGCGCCGTCCGCTCCCCCCGACCCGTCGGCCCCGAGCCCCGGGTCCGGGCCGCGGGTCCCGGGCCAGCCGAAGAACGACCAGAAGGACCGCCCGACCCCCGCGCTCCGGCCCCGACCCCCGAGATGGTTGCTCTCCTGGGCAGAGCCGCTCCCGGAAGTGGGTGGGCCGCTGCCCGAGATGGCGGCCGGCCCCGGCGCGGGGGGCTGTCCGTCGAAGGCTGTCGCGGAGGGCTGGAGGCTATCCGGCAAGGGCGGTACCGCGCCGTCGCCGGCTTCGCCGGGTTCGGTCCGGACGGCGGCCGCCGCCTCGTGCGGACTCTCGGCCCTGGCCTTCTGGCCGAGATGGTCCATGACCCGGGCGAAGGTCGAGATATCGAGACGGTGCTGCAGGGCCCCGGGCGCCACGGCGGCCACGTCGGAAAACGTCACCGTCGCGCGGCCCTCCAACACGCAGTTCATCCTGGCGCCGTGGTGGATGGCTTCCACACCCCGCAGGCTCTCCAGGCCGAAGTCCACGTAGAGCGAGGCCACGAACTCCTCGACGCCGTCCGGGCACTCGACGCGGCGGACTCTCTCCACGGACTCGGCCCAGACGGAGAGGTCGGGGCTACCCGCATTCCCGGCGGCGTCCGAGAGACCCTCGAGCACCGGCACGCCCAGCTCGGCCGAATGCTCAGGCGAGACGGCCCGGGACAGCAGGCCGTCCCGCGAAGACCGGAGGATGTCGCGGACCGTGGCCACGGCCATCGGTCGCTCCATGGCGATGACAAAGTCGAAACGGTCGGAGAGCTGCTTTCTTATGTCCTCGAGCGGACCGGGGTCCTCGTCGGGATTGGAGGCCGCCCACACCGAGACGCTGATGGGCAAGTCCACGGAGGGCAGCCCGGTCTCCTCGACCTGTAGCCGGCCTGGCTTGGTGCCCATGACGTCCAGCAAGATGTCGGCCAGTTCGGGGGCCGTGTCGGCCAGACGGTTGATCTCGTCGACAAAGATGATGCCCCGGTTGGTCTGCGACAGGGTCCCCGGCAGCATGGCCGCCTCGGGGTGGTCCCGGTCGGTGATGCGGCCTAGGTCGAGGCTTCCCGCCACCGTCCCGACCTTAGCGGAGTGGGAGATCTCTCGGAAGGGCATCGGAATCCACTCCAGGCCGATGGCCCGCACCTCGTCCGGTCGCAAGGCCCGGTGTCGCGGGCAGTGCGGCGCCCAGGGCAAGCAGTTGAAGACGCAGCCCTTCACGCGCTGGATGAGTGGTAGCCGCTGCCGGACCGAACGCATGATGGTTGTCTTGCCCGTGCCGCGGAGACCCTCGGCGTGGACGTGGAGAGGCAGCCCCACAAGGGTCGCGAGGACGGAGAGGTCCATCGCCCTGAACAGGGCCTGGTTGCCCGGGTGGCGAATCGGGTCGGACCGTCCGAACAGGCGACTCCTCCCCCTTTCAGGCGGGAGGTAGTCTTGCCCGGAAGACGGCGCGGAAACCCTGGTAGAAAATCGAAAAGCCCCTGCTCGGAGCCATATCCCGCCCCGAGCAGGTTCTTCTCCGGTCTGCCCGCAGGGCTACCCGCGGTTGGTCCTGGGCGTGAGGGCCTTGCTGCCGCCCGTCGCCCGGAGCCTCTCGTCGCGCTTCCGCCACGCCAGCCAGATGGGCGTGGCGACGCAGATGGACGAGTACGTTCCGACGAGGATACCGACCATCAGGGCCAGCGAGAAATCGCGGGTCGTGGCCCCGCCGAAGAGGAAGATGGCCGTGATGGCCAGGAAGGCCGTCATGGACGTGTTGATCGAGCGGACGAACGTCTCGTTGATGGCCCGGTTGGCCAGGCCGTCGAGGCCCTCCTTGCCGCGGCGCTTGAGGTTGTCCCGGATGCGGTCGAAAACGACGATCGTGTCGTTGATCGAGTACCCGATGATGGTCAGGATGGCGGCCACGAAGGCCGAGTTCACCTCAAGTCGCAGCACCGAGAACACGCCGACGGTTATCAAGCTGTCGTGGACAAGGGCCAGGACGCCGGCGGTGGCGAACCGGTACTCGAAGCGGATCGACACATAAATCAAGATGCCGAGGCAGCCCAGGAGGATGGCGATGAGGGCGTTGCTCAGCAACTCCCCGCCGATTGTCGGCTCCACCGTCTCCGGGTCGGTCACCTCTAGTCCCGGGTACTTCGCCTCGAGTTCGGTCTGCACCCTGGCCTCGCCCGCGGCATCGAGATACGGCGTCCGGACCGTGGCTTCGTTCGGACGCTCCGAGAAGACGGTGATGAGCGAACCCGCCACGCCGAGCCCCTCGAGGTCTTGACGCAGCACCGATTCCTCGATGGCCTGGCTGAACTTGAACGTGTACTTGTTGCCCCCGGTGAAGTCGATGCCGTAGTTCAGACCCCGGAACACGAGACTCAGGACGCTCAGAAGCAGCAAAGCCCCGGACAGATAGACGAAGATTCTCTGGTTTCCGACGAAGTTGATCTTGCCCACCCGGAAGACGCCGAACGCCCGGCGGACCGGCTGCGGCTTCTCCGCCGTCCACGGGATGTCCGAGACTTCCGGAGCGGCCGGGATTCTCTCCGCGGCCTCGGTCTTGGCCCTGGCGCCAACGGGAGGCTTGCCCTGGGGCGCCTGGCGAAGCTGGCTGGCCGGCTTCCGCTGCTGCTTCCGCTTCTTACCGCGGGCCACTAAGATTCGCCTCCTTCTCGCCGAACAGCACCGAAGCCTTGCGGACCAGGCCGGAGTTGATGACCAGGCGCAGGACGTACTGGCTGAAGACCACCGCGGTCAACATGCTGATGATGATGCTGGCGCCGAGCGTGACGGCGAAACCCTTCACCGGGCCAGTGCCGAGGTAGAAGAGAACGACGACCACGACGAGGGTCGTCACGTTCGCGTCCACGATGGTCCGCATGGCCGAGGCAAAGCCGCTGTCCAGAGCGGCCCGCAGCGTCCTTCCCATTCTAAGGTGGTCCTTTATCCTCTCGAAAATGAGGACGTTCGCGTCCACGGCCATGCCGACACCGATGACGAGGCCGGCCACGCCGGGGAGGGTCAAGGTGGCCTTCAGGGACACGAGAGCCCCGACGACCAGGAGGGCGTAGACGATGAGGGCGAAGTTGGCGATGACCCCGGCCCCCCGGTAGAAGAGGAGCATGAACGCCGCCACGGCGGCGATGCCGATCAAGGCCGCGACCTGCGACCGGCGCAGCGAGTCGGCCCCCAGGCTCGCGGAGGTCTCGTCGGCCTGGACCACGTTGAGTTGCAGCGGCAGGGCGCCGATGTTCAGGATGGTCGCCAGGCGGCGGGCCTCGCCCAGGCTCTGGTACCCCTGGATAATCGGGTCCTCGATGTTCGCATCGTTGACCGTAGGCGCCGACACGAGGTCCTTGTCGAGGTAGATGTAAATCTGCCTGGACGCCGACTGACCGCCGTAGATACGCGTCGTGGCGTCGGCAAATCGCCTCTTCGCCTCAGCCGTGAGTTCCAGGTGGATGTAGGCGGCAACCCCGGTTTGCTCCAGCAATTCCTGAGCCTTGATGAGGTCGCTTCCCGTGACGATGAGGTTTCCTTCGGCGTCCTGGAAGGTGAGATAGGCGATCCGGACGATGTCCATGGCCTCGGCGCGGGTGACATTGGAGAGCGAGACCTCGATCCGGTTCTTGGTCGGGACGCCGTAGATCTGAGCCTCGGAGACGCCGAGCTTGTCGACGCGCTCGCGGATGACGCTGATAGAGGCTTCCAGACGGTCCTTGGTGACCGGCGCCTGGTCGGTGGAAACCGCCTGTAGGGTCAGTTGCGTCCCGCCCTTCAGGGCCTGGTCCAGCCTGATCTTCGACAGGAGAGGCACCTGGGTGGTAAAGAAGAACGCCGCCCCGCAGACGACAGCGAAGACCAGGATGAACTCGAACGCGTACATGCGCCGGACCCGGAAGACGATGCCGAGGATGAGCGCGGCCAGGATGAACCCGCCGGCCTGCAGATACATGGGCTCGATACCGAGCAAGGCTCCTTGTCCCCTCTCACTAGCGGACTCGCCGTACGGCCTCTTGGGGAAAGCGACGACGGGAAGGGCAGCTACGTCACGGCGAGATTATAGCCTCCGCCGCGCGGACGTGTCAACGAACAGGCATCCTCTGCCAGGAGCGTCGCCCGCCGCGGAGGGCGGCCTGGCGGCCTCAGGTCCTCGTGAGGATGCCTTCCCATGTCCCGACCTTCTTGGCTTCGGCCACAGGCCCGAACCAGCGCGTCGTGACCGACTTGGCCTCGGTGTAGAAGGCCACGCCGTCACGGCCGAGGACGTGCAGATCGCCCAAAAAGGAGTTCTTGTGCCCGGCGAACGGGAACACCGAGATGGGGACCGGGATGCCGACATTCACGCCGACCATGCCGCCATGGGTTCGCCGCACGAACTCCCTGGCCTCGTACCCGCTCTCGGTGAAGATACAGGAACCGTTGGCGAATTCGCCGGCGTTCATGATGGCCAGGCCTTCCTCGAAATCGCGCACGCGCTTGATGCACGTGACGGGGCCGAAGATTTCCTTGTCCCCCACGCTCATGCCTGGCCTGACGCGGTCGAGGATGGTCGGGCCGACGAAGTGCCCGCCCTCGAAGCCGGGCACGACCACTCCTCGGCCATCGAGGACCACCTTGGCCCCTTCCTCGACGCCCTTGGTCACCCAGTCCTCGACTGACTTCCGGTGCTCGGCCGAGACGACCGGGCCGAGTTCGGTCGCCGGGTCGTAGGCGCAGCCCACCTTGAGTTCCCGCGCGAAGCGCGCCAGGTACGCGACGAACTCGTCGGCCACGACCTCTTCGACGCAGACGACCGGGAGAGCCATGCAGCGCATCCCGGCGCAGCCAAAGGTGGAGTTGATGATGACCCGCGCCGCGTTCTCAAGGCTGGCGTCCCGGAGGACGAGGGCGTGGTTCTTGGCCTCGCACAGGGCCTGGACGCGTTTGCCGTGGGCGGCCGCCGTCTGGTAGACGTGCCGCCCCACCGAGAGCGACCCGACGTAGGTGATGCCCTTCACCTCGGGGTGCTTGAGCAGGAGTTCGGCCTCGGCTCGGCGGCAGGTCACGAGGTTCACGACGCCCTTTGGCAAGCCGGCCTCGTAGAGCAGTTCCAGAAGGCGCATGGACGTCATCGGCGTCTGACTGGCCGCCTTGAGCACGAGGGTGTTCCCCGTGGTGATGGCCAGGGGGAGCATCCAACCGAACGGGATCATCGCCGGGAAGTTGAAGGGCGCGATACCCACGAACACGCCGAGGGGCTCGCGGTACATGACCGTGTCGAACCCCGGCGAGACGTTCAGCAGCGAATCGCCCTGCATCGTGATGGGCGCGGCCGTGGCCAGTTCGACGCCTTCGATGGCCTTGATGACATCGCCCCGGGCTTCGGCCAGGTTCTTGCCGAGTTCCGTCGAGACCATCCGGGCCAGCTCGTCCAGGTGCCGGTCGAGCTTGGCCTTGAAGGCGAACATGAGTTGGGCCCGCTGCGTGACCGGCGTCTCGGACCAGCCGGGGAAGGCGTCGTTGGCGGCCCGCACCGCCGCCTCGACCTCCGCCGCCGTGCAGCAGGGCGTCTCGGCGATGACGTGGCCGGTGCTTGAATCGGTGATGGGCATATACTGGCCGCTGGCCGTGTCCTTCCACTCGCCGGCCACGCTGTACTTGAGGCGCTTCACCTCGGTCAAGCCCTTGTCCTCGGGCGGGTGTTTCGGGCCGGCCCCCACGGTCAGCGCCCTCCTTCCAAACGGTCGAAGCACCCGGCCAGGGTCTCCAGGCCCGTGTCGAGTTCGCTCTCCGTGATCGTCATCGGCGGGGTCAGGCGAATGACGTTGCCGTAGAGGCCGCCCTTTCCGATGAGCAGGCCGGCCTCGCGGGTCAACTCGAGCATCCTCGCCAGCTTGTGCGGAGCGGGGGCCTTGCCGTCGGCGACGAGCTCCATGCCGATCATAAGACCCTTGCCGCGCACGTCGCCGATGGTCGCCGGATGCTTCTCCCGCATCGCCTGGATGGCCTCGAAGGCCCGCTTCCCCAGCCTGCCGACCCTGGCCGGGATGTCCTCGCCCTCGATGACGTCGAGGGTGGCGATACCGGCGGCCATGCTGACCGGGTTGCCGCCGAAGGTCGAAATGGAGGCGCCGGTGAAGCGGTCGGCGACCTTGGGGTCGGCGACGGTCGCGCCGATGACCGCTCCGTTCGCCAGGCCCTTGGCGAAGGTCATCACGTCCGGCCGCGCGCTCCAGTGCTCCCAGCCAAACAACCGACCCGTCCGGCCGAAGCCCGTCTGGACCTCATCGGAAATGAAGAGGCCGCCGGCCTGGCGGACCGTCTCGACGAGGATTTCAAAATAGCCGGGCGGCGGGGTGATGAAGCCGCCGACACCCTGGATGGGTTCGGCGATGAGCGCCGCCACGCGCCCGGTCGTTTCCGTCCGGATGAGTTCGGCGAGGTCGCGAGCACAGCGCAGGTCGCAAGCCGGATACGTGGCCCCGAAAGCGCACCGGTAGCAGTAGGCGTTGTGGGCGTGCCGGATGCCGGAGAACTCGCTGCCCACGTGCCGCCAGGCGGCGTTGCCGGTGAGGGACATGCCCACGACCGACCGGCCGTGGTAGCTGTGCCGGAGAGCGATGACTTCTTGGTTGCCGGTCGCCACGCGAGCGAGCAGGATGGCCGTCTCGTTGGCCTCGGTCCCGCTGTTGGTGAAGAAGCTCTTCCAGTCGCCGCCAGGCGAGAGGCGGGCGAGCCGCTCGGCGAGGTCCACCATCGGCCGGTTCAGGAAGAGGGTCGAGGTGTGCATGAGCTTCCCGACCTGCTCCGTCATCATCTCCACCACATGGGGATGGCTGTGGGCCAGGCTGGTCGTCAGGATTCCGCCATAGAAATCGAGGTACTCGCGCCCTTCGCTGTCCCAGACCGTCCGGCCCTGGCCGCGTTCAAGAACCAGCGGTTCCGCGTACAGGGTCGCGACATTGGGGAAGAGGTACCGCTGCTTGCGCGCTATCACTTCTGCCGTGTCCGCCTCTTGACCGCGATTAGGGAACGATCCTGTCGTCACGTCGCGACCTCCCAGGTGGCCTGGCGATGTCGTCGCCGGGGCTCGTAGCTCTTGATTCGCTTCGCGCCGTCGATGCCGCATTCCTTGCCCCATCGTTCGCGACGCTCGGTTGACACCGCCAAAGTCGGCACTTAAGATAGAGAAGACCGGCGACGGTTTGGTCGGGGTGTGGCTCAGCTTGGTTAGAGCGCCTGGTTCGGGACCAGGAGGTCGGCGGTTCAAATCCGCCCACTCCGACCATCTAGTTTGAAAGGCTTCGTCACGTGCTTTCGACCATGACCGGCGGTCAGCGCGTGATTTTTATGTACAGCGTTCCACCGGTGTTCTGGACGAAACCGCTGGTGGCCCGGGCCACGACGCCCGGCAGGCTGACCTCCAGACCCTCAGCGAACTCCGCGGGCCTGAAGATGGCCTGCGCCCGCCCGTCACCCTCGACGCCGAGCCGCTCGGCTCTCACGCTCACGTGGAAGAGCCGGTTCTTCAGGTCCTCGACCACCGGCACGCCCTGAAACGCCAGGTCGGTCCCGAAGCCGATGAAGCGCAGGCCGCGCCTGTGGATGCGGACATTCTGCGTGATGATTTCCACGGCGGCCGGGTCCCAGACCAGCGAGAACCGGCTCGACGCCTCCCCCTCCTCCTCGGCCATGAGCGAACTCACGTCGAAGGTAACCCGCTGGCCGGAGCCGGCGAGGAGGGTCGCCACCAGTCCTTCCTTGCGGCGCTTCTCCTGACGGCTGAACTCGCGCTCGGCCGCCAGACGCTCGTCATAGCCGTATCGGGTCTTGACCAGCTCGAGTTCCCTTTCGTCGCCCGAGCCACCATCGTACACGAGGCCGCGCTCGATGACGGCGTCCAGCGACTGCCCGGCGTCAACGCGGCGCTTCCAGTCCGGGTCGAGGTAATCGGCGAAGAGCGCGAGGGCCATCCCGGTGTGGAAGAACCGCCACCACGCCGCCCCGGCGGCGTTCACGTTGATGCGGCGCAGCTTGGCAATCCGCTCGGCGATGAGCTCCGGCGCTTTGTCGTACGCCTCCCGCCCCGACAAGGCTTGGAACGCCGGACCCGGCAAGTACGGGGGCGAGTTCGCGGCGGGACGGCCCGGAAGCGCGCCGAGGAGGCTCCTCGTCCGCACGTACCTCGCCCGCCCCTCGTCGGCCTCGAGGTCCTGCTCGTACTGGACGACCGCCTCGTCGAGCGGTCCCCTCCGCTCCCGCCTCACCAGGCAGAAACGGTAGGCGGCGCTCAGGGCCGCCGGCGGAGCGTCGACCAAGCTTTCCAGCAGGATGTCGTGCAGGATAAGCCCCTCAAGATTGCCGAGCGCGTTGTTGGTGGCCGAGAGTTCCGGGTAACCGGAGAGCATCGACAGGTCCGGGGTCCGCCCCCGGCGGGAGGCCGAGAAGGCATGGAACGCCTCGTGGATGAGCGCGGCGACGAGTCCCTCCGGGACCGCCTCGGGGGAGAACACCGGGAGCGGCAGAGTCGCGGTTAGGTGGCCGCCGATGGCCACGGACCCGACGGCCGGCAGGTACGGCAGAGGCCCCCGAGCGTAGGATACCGCAACATCCTCAAGGCCCGGGATGGGCAGTTCGACCCCCTGGAACTCGCCCGGCGGGTCGGGGTGCTGCACCAGCAACGCGTCGACGCCGTCGAGATAGATGCAGACCGGAACCCCGCCGAAATCGAAGCCGGGCCAGAGGTAGTCCGCTCCCCGGGCTTGCCGGAAGTAGCGAGAGAGGTGTCTTGCCTCGGACAGGCAAAGGAGAGCCCGGAGATGCGCCGGCCTCACCTCGACTTCAGCCGTCAATGCCCCTGCCTCCCTCGATTGCGCCAATCATTATAGCAGGTGTCCAAGGTCGAAGGAGACCTCGGCGGACGCGGGAACTATGTCTCGACTCAAGGTCTGAACTCAAGGTTTGGGCTCAACGTCTGGGCTCACAGCGGCGAAGGGCGTGATCTCTTGACCGGAGGCTATCCGCCTGCCGTCGAGTTCGCCTGGCACGGCGGGGCATCGCTCAGCCTGAGGCTCGCCGGTCTGGAGGTGCTCGTCGACCCGGCCTTCTCCCGACCCGGGGACTACCCGGCTTGGTTCGACGAGAAGTGCGCCAATCCCGCGGCCCCGACCTTCGAGGACTACCGCTCAAGGCACCAACCCAGCTACCTTTTCATCACCCACGGTCACTTCGACCATTTCGACCTTCCCACCGTAGGCCGGCTGACGGCCGCCTTCCCCGAACTGCGCGTGGCCGGGAGTTCTGAGGTCACGCGGACCTGCCGACAGGTGCTCGGGCTGGAGCCGGCGAGGCTCCTTCGCCTCACCCCGGGCGGCTGGACCAGACTGTCCCCCGCCGGCCGGGGCGCCGGTGGGCCGCGCGTGCGGGCCGTCCCCGGCCCGCACTGGTTCACGGGGGACGAGGGCGAAGCCGTCGCGGCCAAGCTGGCGGGACGCCCGGACCGCTTCGGGGCCATGCCCTGCGGGGGACCGATGCTCGGGCTGGTCTTCGAGCCGGCCCCGGCCGCCAAGGGGGCCGCCCCCGCCTGGCGCGTCTACGTGTCCGGCGACACGGAGCCGCCCGGGCTCCCTCCCGGACCGTTCGACATCGCCATCGTCTCTTGCGGCGGCATGCTCCTCGACCCGGCGACCAGACAGCCAATCGGACCCTACTTCGACGAGGACACCCTCGCCCAGGCGAGCGAAGTCCTACGGGCCGGGATCCTCATCCCCGTTCACTACGACCATCCTGTCTTTCTGACCCCGTTCGACCCGGCCAAGCTGGCCGTCGCCCTCAGGGGTCATCGGGACCCGCCGCGTTTAGTCCTCCCGCCCTACAACACCTGGGTGACCGTGCGGGAGTAGCGCCCGACCCCGTCGCCCCTACCGCAACGCCGATCCGGCGATGATGAGCCGCATGACCTCGGACGTGCCCTCGTAGATCTCGGTGATCTTGGCGTCGCGCATCAGGCGCTCCACCCCGTACTCCCGCATGTACCCGTTGCCGCCGTGGATCTGGACGGCCTTCACCGTGTGGTGCATGGCCACCTCGGCGCACTTCAGCTTGGCCATGGCGATCTCGGCCGTGTGCCGCCCGGGCTGGTCGTAGAGTTCAGCCGCCCGGTAGAGGAGAAGGCGGGCGGCCGCGATGTCCGTCGCCATGTCGGCGATCATCCACTGGATGGCCTGTAGTTCAGCGATGGGCTTCCCGAACTGCACGCGCTCCTTGGCGTAAGCGACGGAGGCCTCATAGGCGGCCTGGGCGATGCCCAGGGCCTGGGCCCCGATGCCGATGCGGCCGGCGTCGAGGGCGGCCATGGCGATCTTGAACCCCTCGCCCTCGGCCCCCAGGCGGTTACCGACCGGCACCTTTACCTTGTCCATGAACACATCCGTGGTGCTTGAGCCCCGGATGCCCATCTTGTCCTCCGGCTTCCCGAACGACAGGCCGGGCGTCCCCTTCTCCACGACAAAGCAGGTGATGCCCCGGGTGCCTTTGGCCGGGTCGGTGAGAGCCATGATGAGGTAGAGGTCGGCCACTTCGCCGTTGGTGATGAAGCGCTTCTGGCCGTCTATGACGTAGTGGTCACCGTCCAGCCTGGCCACGCTCTTTAGGCCCCCGGCGTCGGAACCAGCCTCCGGCTCCGTCAGGCAGAAGGCCCCGAGCTTCTCGCCGCTGGCCAGGGCCGGCACGTACCGCCTCTTCTGCTCCTCTGTGCCGAACTTCACGATGGTCTCGGAATGCAGGGTGTTGTGGACCTCGAAGATGACGGCGGTCGTCGCGCAGCAGCGAGCTATTTCCTCCACGCAGATGGCGTGGGAGAGCATGTCAAGGCCGGCCCCGCCGTACTCCTCGGGCAGGTTCATCCCGATGAAGCCCCCCTCGGCCAGGATACGGACGTTCGCGGCGGGAAACTCTCCCGTCTCGTCGTGGTGGGCCGCGCGGGGTTTGAAGTGTTTCTCGGAAAGCTCGCGGATGCGATGCCTCAAGCTCTCGTGTTCCTCGCCAGGCCGGAACGGCATTCCGGTATCCTCCCTCTCGACAGCGAAGGTCGTCTGGGTTCGCCCTACCGTCTCTCCAGGAACTCGCGCACAAGCCCGCCGGCGGCCGTCCGGGGGTCCGACTGCCGGGCCACTACCGCGGTGACGGCCCGCTCCCACCGGCCGGCCGTCTCGGCCCAGGCGCAGGCGGCTTGTCCGGCAAGCTCCCGCACGAGCCCGCGCACCTCGGCCGTCAACTCGCGCCGGCGCCGGGTCTCGAACCGGCCGCTCTCGGCCAGGTACCTCTGATGCCTCTCCGTCGCCGCCACGAGGTCGGCCAGGCCCTCGTCAGAGGTGGCCACGGTCTTGACGATGGGCGGCACCCAAGCCTCTCCCGACGCGGCCCCGGGCGGCTGCCCCAGCTTGAGCATCATGTCCAGTTCCTTGGCCAGGCGGTCGGCGCCCGCGAGGTCGGCCTTGTTGACCACCAGCACATCCGCTATCTCCAGGATGCCTGCCTTGGTGGCCTGGACCTCATCGCCGAGCCCCGGAACCATGACGACGACCGTCGTCTCGGCGTGCCGCATGATTTCGACCTCGGACTGGCCGGCTCCCACCGTCTCGACGATCACCGCGTCGAACCCGGCCGCGTCGAGCAGCCGGACCACCGAGCCGGTGTGCCAGGACAGCCCACCGAGGTGGCCGCGCGTGGCCAGGCTGCGGATGAACACGCCGGGGTCGACGGTCCCCCGCCTCATCCGGATGCGGTCGCCCAGGATGGCCCCCCCGGTGAACGGGCTCGTCGGGTCGACGGCCACCACCGCCACGCGCTGCCCGGACTGGCGGTAGAGATGGATGAGGCCGTCCACGATCGTGCTCTTGCCGGCCCCGGGCGGCCCGGTGACCCCCACGACCCGGGCCCGCCCGGTCCGGGGGTAGATGGCCGCCGCCAGTTCCGCGGCGGCGGGGTCCTCGTTCTCGGTCAGGGTGATGGCGCGGGCGAGGGCCCGCCGGTCACCGGCCAGTAGCTTGTCGGCGAGTTCCATGTCCTGTCTCTAGGCTCCGCGGCGCCGGATGTTGGCGAGAGTGAAGGCCACAATCTCATCGAGATTGGAGCCCGGGCCGAAGGCCCCGGCCGCCCCGGCCGCCTTGAGCGGCTCGACGTCCTCGTCGGGGATGATGCCCCCGACCAGGAGCAGCACATCATCGACCTGCCGCCCCCGCAGCAGGCCCACGACCTTGGCCACCAGCGCCAGGTGCGCCCCGGACAGGATGCTGAGCGCGACGACGTCGACGTCCTCCTGGACGGCGGCCTCGACTATCTCTTCCGGGCTCTGGTGCAGGCCAGTGTAGACGACCTCCATCCCCGCGTCGCGGTAGGCGCGGGCGATGACCTTCGCCCCGCGGTCATGACTGTCGAGCCCCGGCTTGGCCACCAGGACTCTCACCTTGCCTTGGGTCATCGTCGTCCTCCTCGGGCCGGCCCCCGGACGGGTCCGGATGGTCCGGCCGGATGGTTCAGAAGATGGCTGGCTCGCGGTACGTCCCGAATTCCTCGCGTAGGACGTCCGTTATCTCGCCCAGAGTCGCGTAGGCCTCGACGGCCCGGAGGAAGACGGGCATCATGTTGCCCCGGCCCCGGGCGGTCGCCCGGACCTCGGCGAGGACGTCCCTCACCGCCCCGGCGTCCCTCTTGGCCTTGACCTCCTCCAGCCGGGCCAGCTGGCGTCGCTCGACCTCCGGCGAGATCTTCATCAGTTCGATGCGCGCCCGGTCCTTCTCCACGAACCGGTTGACCCCGACGACGCTGAGTTCGCCCGACTGGACCTGCCGCTGGTAGCGGTAGGCGGCGTCGGCTATCTCCCGCTGGAAAAAGCCCTTCTCGATGGCGGGAACCACCCCTCCGAGAGCCTCAATCCGGTCGAAGTAGGCCAGGGCCTCCTTCTCCATCTGGTCGGTGAGGTGCTCCACGAAGTAGGACCCGGCGAGCGGGTCGATGGTGTTGGTCACCCCGGTCTCCTCGGCGAGCAGTTGCTGCGTCCGGAGGGCAATCTTGACGGCCTTCTCGCCCGGCAGAGCCATGGCCTCGTCCATCGAGTTGGTATGGAGCGACTGCGTGCCCCCGAGGACGGCGGCCAGGGCCTGGTAGGCCGTGCGCACGATGTTGTTCTCCGGCTGCTGGGCCGTGAGCGAGACGCCGGCCGTCTGGGTGTGGAACCGCAGCATCCACGAACGGGGGTTTCTCGCCCCGTAGCGCTCCTTCATGCCCCGGGCCCAGATGCGCCGGGCCGCCCGGTACTTGGCTATCTCCTCGAAGAAGTCGGAGTGGGAGTTGAAGAAGAACGATAGGCGCGGGGCGAAGGCGTCCACGTCCAGGCCGGCCGCCTTGCCCGCCCGTACGTACTCGAACCCGTCGGCCAGGGTGAAGGCCAGTTCTTGCACGGCCGTGGACCCGGCCTCCCGGATGTGGTACCCGCTGATGCTGATGGTGTTCCACTTCGGCACCCGCTCGGCCCCGAAGGCGA
>Ga0315293_10003920_pt1 | contig 14267 bp, 9 predicted proteins | sample YL17G13_20_MG_FD_203071 | JGI IMG/M metagenome (GOLD analysis project Ga0315293, IMG submission 203071) | Sediment microbial communities from Yellowstone Lake, YNP, Wyoming, USA - YL17G13_20 | ecosystem: Environmental > Aquatic > Freshwater > Lake > Sediment | place: USA: Wyoming | collected... | reverse complement strand
TTATGAATTCCGAAGGATCTATTCCAATGAGCGGGGGAGAAGCAATATGATTCAGGTTCAGACAGCTGGCATCATTGCCGGAAGTCTTCCTTGCCTGCACCAGAGAAAGTTCTTTTAATTCGGGCTCATCAAGTCCGTACTCTTTCATGCCTGCCACACTTGCCAGATTGCCTCTCACCGGTACCGAGGATTCGCCCCACAGAAGGTATCCGCCTGTACCGCCTGAAGGCTTCAGCATGGAGTCGCTGAGATCCATCCTGTTGACACCTGTTATTATAACTGCGAATAGCCCTGCCGCAAGAAAGAGAACAGGGGCAAGAGCCTGTGAAGGATAAAATGAATAATAAGAATCTGAGATCTGATTTTTCTTCCTGAAACTGTAAATCCCTGTTTTTTGTTTTCCAAGGTAATATTGGCGGATCATCAGGATCAAAGTGGCAAAAACCATAACTCCTGCCGAATAGGAGAGTTGTGTGGAATAACCATCAAGCATAAATGACAAAGCAATTAACACAATTGTCACTGCCATAATTATAAAAGTGGTCAATAAGTTCTTTCCTGCTGAAGGCCTGTTTGTTTTTCCGGTTTCAGGCATACTGAGGTATTTCAGAAACCTCGATGATTTTATTTTAAGGATCACAAGTATGAGAATGACTGTAACTACAAATCCAATAACAAGGGAGAAGGGATCAAAACCGGAAATTAAAGTATTGGTCTGTACAGCGCCCTGCCAGACAGAGTTCAGAGCATTTATTATAATCAGGTTGAATAGCCCTCCGGCTAATGCTCCGGGAACAGCTCCGGCAACTGCAGTTATACCTGACTCAAGAAACAGGAGCTTTTCTATCTCACGGTTTGTAAATCCAATGGAAAATAGTGTTGTAACTTCATCCTTCTTTGACTCATAGAAAGTTGAGACAACCAGGATAAGCAGAATAAGTGCTGATAAAATGATAAAGAATCCAAGACTCAGAAAAAGAGTGCTGAAATCGACACTTTCTTTTGCTGCTTTGATTGATTCCTGACGAAGATCAGCAATTATAAAACCGGATTTATATGGATCGATTAAGCCCTTTAGCTTATCACTGATCTCATCTTCAGTGACATCTTTATTAAAGCGGATTGACGTAGCCGGACCAAAATTGCCTGCCCAGAGCTCTTTCCCTTTTTCGTAGTTTATAAAAGCTTTGGGAGTTCCTCTGAATTTGTTCCAGTACTCCTCGTCTTTTCTGCGGATATGGTCCATTTTGATCTCCACACCTGCATCCCAGTCAGTGCATGATTCCCTTCCCGCTATGCCTGGGAACTCAGGCATCAATAAAGAATCGGACCAGATACCATTCATTTCAACAACCTGGCTGACAATAAAATCCATTCTCTCTTCTTCAAGACGGTTCATCGGATCGGGTGAATACCATGTTACATCCAAAGTATCTCCTTTCTCTGCATTAAGGTCTTCAGCCAGCCAGTTGTTGATCACAATCCCGTTACTGTCAGGAACACCCTTATATAAAGAGGGATCAAGAGCCGAAATAAATGAATATGGGGCTGAGTTGCTGCCTTTAGCTATGCTGTTGGCCAGGTAAGTTATGACCGGAAAAGACGCGATCGGTAGTTTCTTAATCTCATCAACCTGCGACTGATCAATAAATATCCTGTCAGATATCATTTCATATTCGCCTGTTTCAGGGACCTTCCTAAGTGAGAGACCTGTATCTTCCGGTTTCATCACTTTGCACAGAATATTGTAAATTTCCTGTACAGAAATATCCTTTTGATTCTTTAATAAGAGCCTGTTGATTTTAGGTGTCTTTCCATTTGAATCGGTCAGATCCGAACGGTTAACAAATATATTCAGCGGAGTTATCTGGCTGATCGCAAGGGAGAAATTCCCCGAATTGCCAGGTTTAAGAATAAAACCTGTTTTAAGCACCACTGAAGCTGTTGCATCATTGCCGGGAGAAAAAGGTGCATCAGACGGGATATCGCTTATTGTATTGAAACGGATTATCAGTTCATCCCCGTCTTTTAGTCCAAGGTAGCTGGCAAGCCCTTCATTCACTGCCACTTCACCTTTATTTATTTTGATTTCTTCATTTCCCTGAAATGAAAAGAAATCATTTTCAATTGCATATATCTTAACGCGGGGAGCAGTCAGCCCTGTTGTAAAATGCTGGCAGTATCCGTCAAGCTCGAGTACGCCGGTCGATTTTAATCCGGTTTCAGAGGCCATTCTTTTAACCAGGGATTGATCAAAATAACGTATCCCCGAACTGATAAGGATCCCTGTGTTGCCAAGCTTTTCAAAAGATGTCAGCCTGAGGCTGTTTCTCACTGACTTGCCAGTCATTAATGAACCGGTTATTACAGCAGTAAGCAATATTATTATAACAACCTGGTAAACAGCGGCTTTTATATTATAAGAAATTGACCTCCTGACAATATGGGAAAGACTTTGTTTCATCCGGGCTTTCTTATTACTTGTTCCCGGGAATCAGCTTTCCTTCGGAAAGAGTGTAGTGGATCTTCATCTTATCAGCCAGCTCCTGTGAGTGAGTGGCCAGTATCAGGGTGATGCCGAAATCCCTGTTCATCTGTATAAGAAGGTCTCCCAGATTTCCTGCATTCTTTTTATCAAGCGATCCTGTCGGTTCATCTGCCAGCAAAAGAGAAGGTTTATTGACAAGGGCTCTGACTAGAGTGGCTCTTTGTGCTTCTCCTCCTGAGATCTGAAATGGATATTTGTCTGCAAGATCCGATATGCCGGTCCTTTTCATCATTTTCAAGGATTCGTTAACCTTTTGTCTGTATTCAGATTCTCCGGTTTTTGAGGCAAGCAGTGGTAACAGGATATTTTCCTTTACGGTAAGATAGGGAAGAAGAAGATGATCCTGGAAAACAAAGCCGATGTTCCTGTTCCTGTAAACTGCTGATTCTTCCTGATCGTAATTCAGGATTGACATACCTTTGAAAATGACTTCTCCGTTGTCGGGTCTGTCGAGCAATCCGATAATATTCAGCAGAGTTGTTTTTCCTGACCCGGAAGGTCCTGATATAGAGACAGAATCACCTTCACTTACTGTCAGGTTAAGATCATTAAGAACAACACCTCTCTGGTGAAAGGATTTTGAAACCTTATTTATATTGAGCATTGTTAATGGCTTTATTGTAGACTTTTGAAAGTCCGGCTGACATTTTGTCGAGCGAGAGTTCCTGCCGTACCATTTTTCTGCCTTTCTCTCCAAGGCTGGATAACAATTCCTTGTTTTTCAAAAGCTTATCCAGGCTGGAAGCAAGATCAGAAACAGTATCGGGTGTGTAAACAATACCTCCTCCTGTCCTTTCAATTATTTCAGGGAATGCTCCTGTTGCCGGCTGTACCGCAGGAATACCCGCTGCATTGGCTTCAAGTAAATATAACCCATAACCGTCATACTTTCTGACCGGCACACTGATAACATCAACATTATCAAAAAACTCCATTTTCCTGTCACCCTGGAATTCCGGGTATATCCTTACGGACTTCTCCAGTTTCTGTTCCCTTATCTTTTTTAGTTGCTGAGAAATAAATGGTTTATCATTGCCTGTAAAACCACCGCATACATGGAGTGTCAGACCCGGGATCAGATCCTTCTTTTTCAATTCTATAAAAGCATCAACCAGCTTATCGAATCCATTGTGATAATTTACCCGGCTGAAATACCCTATGGCTGACGGTTCTCTTTCTTTCCTGGACAGGGTCTCCATTTCCGGATCAAATCCGAGGGGAACGACCATTACATTCTTACACATCAATCCCGTTTTACTTCTGAACAGTTTCTTATAATAATTGCTGGGGGTTACAAATACATCTACATGGTCTGCCTCTTTAGCGATCATTTCCCAGGCCCTTGAACGGAAAGGTTCAGCCATATCATCGATCCAGTCATCTTCATTCAGAAGGGAACAGACGATTTTTACATCGATTCTTTTTTTCAGCTGTCTGGCAATACCCAGGATAAGAGCATTCGACAGATGAATTATATCCGGTTTCCCATCCTTAAGGAGGTATTTCACAAGCCTGTCAACTTCTTCTTTCCTGAATGCATTATCTCCTTCAATCATGTTGATTGTAAGCTCCTCGTATCCCTCTGTGCTGGTGGTCCCGGCTTGTTTTGCCGCAAACTTCAGGAAAAGGGCAGAATCGAAGAATTTATCCAGGAAGGCAGGCATATTTTTCAGAAATCCTACCTTTTCTCTCAGGTACATGGAAATTGCACCGAAAAATACATGCTTATCGAAGCCACTTTCTATAGTGGCTTTATCTGGAGGAAGATACAATGGTATCGCACTTGCCTTAATGCCGGGGACTTTCCGGATAGCTCTGACGTAGAGCATATCACGATAACAGTTCCCGCAATAGAATGATCCTCCAGATCCAGTAATCAGATATACTATTTTCATTTTTATTTTCCTCTCTGCTTCCTCTGTCTCTTTTAGCCCTCAACCCCCAAAAGGGGGCTTGTATCAAAGTCCCCTTCAGGGGATTTAGGGGCATTTATTTTTTACCAAATGCAAGTAACCTTCCGTCTTCTGTGAGAAAATAAAACCGGTCCCGGATTACTGCCGGAGAGCTGCTTACAGGAGATCCGGCATTAAAACTCCATAATTTTCTCCCATCCTTTAGGCTGACCATGTAAATATTTCCGTCATTACTGCCGAAAAGAACGCTTGTTGTACCAATAACTGCAGAACCAATAACCCGGCCGTTTGTCCGGTATTTCCAGATTTGTTTTCCTGATAAACCATCGAAACAGTAAAGATATTTATCTTCATTCCCGATCACAATCCTGTTGTTTCCGGCTGCCGGAGTGGCAAGGTATGCGCCTGAACCTTCATTTGCAGGTATTTCCCATTGGATCTTTCCTTTTATTATATCGACAGAATAAAAATTTCCGTCATAGTCTCCAATGTATGCTTTTCCATTCAAAACGGCAGGGGAGGCTGCCATGTAAACACCTATCTGAATAGTATCTTTTTCCCTTCCTGTAAACGGATCAGTCAATCTTATTATCCCGTCGCAGCCACCGAATAATATCGTATTGTCAGAAATTGCAGGTGAGCCGTTTACGTAATTTCCTGTTTCAAGCTTCCAGAGGAATTTACCGGATGCCGGGTCAACGCAATGAAGATAATAGTCATAGCTGCCAAAAACCAGACTTGCCCGTTTACCTGATATCCAGATATTGGCAGATCCAAGAATCTGGTTATCTGTTTTGTAGGACCAGATAAGCTTGCCTGTTAATTTATTGACAGCTCGCATGACTCCGTCGGATGAACCTACTATCACTTTGTCAGTGTAAATAAGAGGAGAGGCTTCTGTTGAACTGCCTGTTTCAAACTTCCATTTTATTTTGCCGTTTTCAGAAACTGCAATTATAGTTCCCTTGTCATTCCCGAAACAGATCAATCCTTCACTGACTACAGGCGATGATTTGGTCGTTGTACCGGTCGGAAGCATCCATAAAAGCTCAGGTGAGCCAGTAATTTCAAATGAGGATTCTCCCCTCAGATCAGGTGTTCCGCGGAATAATGGCCACTCTTTTTCATTTAACTGAGCTTCAGCAGGCTGAAGGAACAAAAAAGCAAAGGTTATATATAATAAATGTCTCTTCAATTATTTGAGATGCAATAAAGGTTATCATTTGTGCGGATATATATAGCTTTTTCTGAGAATGCCGGCGTACAGTCAGTTCTTTCTCCGACAGGTGATTCGGCAACCAGCTGAAATTCACCTGCAGCTTTTACGATGTGCATAGTTCCGGCCCGGTCAAGAAAATATACATTGCCATCTGCTATAACCGGAGAAGAATAAAACGGTTCCTCAAAATAGTGAGACCACAAAGTATCACCTTTCTCCGAATCATAACAAGCCACATCCCCGCTGCCGGTTGCAATGAAAAGAAATTTATCATTTGCAACAGGACTTGAAGCGTCAGGAGTAAAAGTATTGTCCTGCCATGCAGTCGAACCTGCTTTACCAGGCTTTAAAGCAATTACATTAAAATAATCCTGGGCAGCAAAAACCATTTTACTGTTCACTGCAAGAGATGGAGCAACATCCCCGGAAACTCCGGGAAGGCTCCACAACTCTTTTCCGGAAACCGGATCAAATGCTGATATATTAGGATTTCCGTTAATTAGCAATTGTGGTTGCCCGTCAAAATTTGCAAGAACGGGTGATGAGTTTACCGGACGCCCCGATCTGATTGTTTCCCATTTCAGCTCACCTGTGCCAAGCTCATATCCGGACAATGTGATTTTGTCCTGACTGTCATACTGGACAAGTAATAATTTCTCATAAATCACTAGGGATGAAGAATACCCATAGGTTCCTTGAGGGACACCCACATTTTTCCCCCATTTAAGCTTCCCATCATGGTCGAAACAAACAAGGTTGCCATTGCCAAAAACAGCACAAACTTCATTTTCACTCACCGCAGCTGTCGGAACAGCCATGCCTGCTTCGGCATCTGTTTCAGGTGCCTCTGAAGAAGCTCCCTGGAATCCTGAACCTGAACCGGTCCATATAGTTTTGCCAGTTTTCTTATTGATGCAGTATATTTCGCAGTCGGCATCAACAGCTCCCGTAAGGAATAACTTATCGCCCCAGATAACCGGTGAATTTTTTCCGGGTTTTGGCACAGCAATTTTCCATTTGATATTGTTCCCCACTGTTCCGTTCCATTCAGATGGATAACCAGTTCCGCCTGCAATTCCACGGCTTCCTTCTCCCCTGAAAAATGGATAGTTAATATCCCCGGGCAGGTTTGCCTCGATAATGATACCAGCTGGTTCACCATTTTCTGCATTGGTCGCTGACCGGCCTGGCGCCGGAAGCTGGGTTCTCAGTACAAAAGATGAGATAATAGCTAGAACAGTCACTGCGCCAGCTGAAATGATCAGATAACGCCTGTTTTTAATCTTTTCAGTTTCTATATCAGGTTTGTCGGGAAGTAAAGCACGGACAGGTTTTTCACTGCCTGCAACAAGCCGCTGAAAAAATACAAAAACAATGGCGCCGGCAAGAAGAAGATAAGAGCCCGTCTCAACCTGCCACCTTGAAGAAAAATAGGCTTTCCTTGCCATGAGGTCAATGGCTCTGACCTGTTCAACCTTACCTTTGTTGTCAGGATCCCTGTCAAACTGTTCTTTCACTGATTGCAGTGAAGGACTGTTTATAGGATCTAATACTTTGAGCTGAATCAGGCTGAAAAGCATCGTAATGGCAATCACGACCGTGAAGACTCCTGATATCAGGCTGATTCCCTTATATATTCTGACATCTTTTTCCGAAAACTTCATTTTTCAATTTTTTATCTTAACAGGACAAAATTTAAAGCACTTTGCACAACTATAGCATCTTCCCCGGTCTGGTTCGTAATCCGTTCTTATTTTTCTTAAGGTTAGTCGAAAGAAGCCAATACCCAGAGACAAACCAAGGAATATTCCCACCCAGGGTGAACCCTTCCGGAACCTTCCAATAATCTGCTGTTCCTCTTTAAACAATTGATCTTCAGTCTTACCTGATTCGAAAAATGCGACCGCAGCCTTTGAGACAGCTTTAATACCTTCTTCTTTTTCCAGCCTGACCTCCCTTGCCAGCTTTACATTACTATTGACGACTGAAAAAGCAGGCGCTGCGTTATAAAGAATAACTGCAAACGCTGCTGCCAGAACAGGTATCATTAAAAAATATATCAGTGAACCTTTTAAAGGCTTTTCGATTTTTTCGGGATGCGGTTCAGGATCGGTCTGAAGAATCGCATCATACGGGCAACCTGATTCGCATAGCCTGCAACTGCGGCATTCGGCAGGTGATATTGTAACATGCTTTAATGAGAATCTGGAAAAAATATTCTGAAGAACTCCATACGGACATAGATACCTGCAGTACGGACGATTGACAAATATCCCGACAACCAGAAGAAGTGAACCGAAAATTACCATTGTATAAGGGGCATCGATCCTGAAGATACCAACAAACGGATCATAACGGCAGATAAGGAACTGGCTCTCTGTAGCAGCAAACAGAACGGCAAGGCCAAGGTAAACAAAAGGTATGGCTGCAAGCACTTTTTCAACGTGCCTGGGTACCTTAACCTGTCTGAATCCGGTGAGTTCCTGGATTGCCCCCAGCGGACATACACCGGCACAAAATACTCTTCCGAAAAGTAATGCAAATATCAGCGGGATAATGAAAAAAAGCAAAGCAGATAATGGTATTGCGTAATTTTGATTAAATAATGCGAGGGACATGTTCTGTACTGAACCTATAGCACAAATGCAACCCTGCCTGTAAAAGCCAAAATAAGCAAGGGAAAATGCAGATACCCAGATAATTCCCTGCCTTGACCTTTTTACAAGCGCCATCCAGGTTGTAACCAGCAAGGCGCCTATAAGAACAGCAACATCCATATATTCCCACATTGGTCCCCTCTGGTTGAGGAACTGATGGGTAGGGAAGGTGTACCCACTTTCAAATTCAGGCCGTGGAAACCTCTGTTGTTGAGCATAGAGGACCGAGTGCCATATAAAAAGCACTGCCAGAATCATATAGGGTAGATATTTCTTAAACTTCTTCAACCTCTTCAACTTTTTAACTCTTTTCTCAGATATGGGTCAGTGGCTGGTACCCTTATAACTGCATCCGACGGACATATCCTTGCTATGCGGCACTGGTTGCAATTAACACAGAGATTATGCATAATCTGCAGGTAGAGCGAGCCATTTCCGAAATTAGCACAAGCCTTCACACATTTTGAACATCCGTCGCAGAGCTTCTCATCGATCGTGTACTCAAAATAGGGTTCCTCTACAAACTTACGTACAATGGCACCAGTCGGACACAACTGGTTCTCGGCAGATGTATTGTATGTTTTTGCTCCCTGGCGCAGGAAACCAGGGCAAAAATCACAATAGCCACACATCGGGAATGCATCTGTGCATTTTACAGCCGAAGGCGTCATTACACATGCTGTCCTGCATTGTTCACAGCTTGTGCATTTATATGGGTCTATTTGCCATACGTAACCTTTTACATCAGTCTTTTTCGTCAGGATGACAGGAAGAGCCAGTACAGGAGCAGCAACAATAAGCCTCCCTGCGGTTTTGACAAAACTGCGCCTTGATTCTTGTTTATTTTTCAGCACTGCCATACTTATCAGATAAATATGTTGAACATTCGGATTCTCCTAAACAGATTCCCTTACCGGGACAGGAAGAACAGTCAGATCCGGTCACAACCCTGCTCCCCGTCAAAAATGCAATACCGGCAATAAACCCGAAAAGCAAGTAGCGTACAACCTTTTTTACAAATTCAATTCTGTTCATATAATTCAAATTAACACTAATTCTTTTTTAGTCCCCCTTCAGGGGGGTTGGGGGGCCTCTTCTTTTAAACACATATAGCCTCGAATCAGCAGGATTTGCACCGTAAATGATCTTCCCATCAGGTGAAGCAATATCAAGCGGCAATGGCGGTACAAAATCATTCACTGATGATACGTATTCGACAAAATTACCATTGTTGTCAAGTATTTTTATACGATTTATTCCCTTCTCAGCAGTAACAAAACCGCCGGGTATTACAGCAAAATGCGCAGGATTACAGCACCCGCAGAAATCTTCCGGTCCGGTTCCCGATTCACCAAAAAAACTAAGTATCTTTCCATCCAGGTTTCTTGTTTCAATTCTCTTGTTGCCGGTATTTGCTGCAAAAATTTTATTATCACTTCCTAACGCGACGTCAAAATAAAAGCTTGGGATTACGAATGGTTCTTCTGACTTTCCGATCAGCTTTTTTGCTATTCCCTCTTTATCCAGAATAAATACTGTCTTGTTTGCTGCATCTGCAAATGCCACATATGTTTCATTTGCTGAAAGTGATGTAATCATTGAGTTATTCTCAAAAGGTCCCCACTCTTCGATCTTTTCGCCCTTCATGTTTAGTACAAGGATGATTCCCTGAACAGATGCATACACTCTTTCCCCTGAAAATGCAAGGGCAGTTACAGGCATTCCGGTTTCATATTCCCATAATAACTTAAAGGATGAATCATAACAAGTAATAAAAGGTTCTCCTCCCAGGAAAATGTGGTTGTCAGCTGACACTGCAACTGCATTCAACTGACCTTTGCCAGGCTCAAATACCTTTTTAATTATCCACTGATCAGACGCGTTGGAAGATGTTAATTCATTGGTAATGACCGGGGCAGACTTATTTTTCTGGACTAAATCAATTACAATATATCCTATTAAGACTAGAAGAAGAATGATAATTGCAGCAGTTGTCAATTTCTTATTCATATGTTCATTCTTTTATTCCGATGTCCAGGCACAACATATTGTGGGCATCTCTGATTATCAGAAATCTTCCGGCAATTGCCATCGGACTCCATGCTTCGATGGCATCCATAACCTTATGACTGGTGACAAGGGTGGCTTTATTGGTTTCGATCCTGAACAGGTACAGTGTTCCTTCATCGTCAAGGTGATAAAGTTTGTCACCGCTCATTATGTAGGGGCCCATACCTTTGCCAAATCTTTTCTCCTTTCCGCTTGACCATACAGGAGTAATAAGATCCGATTTCTTATAGCAGGCAAGCTGTTTTTTAAGAACACCGGCATTTTCTGGCAGCACTGTCCATAGATAATCACCTTTGACTATAGGAGTATGCTGTTCGCTGGCGATTCCATCCGATGATTTATGCTGCTCGACAACCACTGCTGAAAAACCTGAATCGCCCTTGTTTATTTTAATCCTTGCTGCACCTGCTCCATAGCTGCCAAAAACTGCAACTTCACCATTGCCGAGGTAAACAGGACTTGCAACTGTAATTGAAGGATTCCAGTCAGTGGTACTCCATACTATTTTTCCTCTGTCATCACCTTCGGCTGACACCCCGCTTACTCCGCCAAGCGCTGCATAGACATACATCTTTTCCCCATAAATGGTAATTGGCATTATTGATGTATGAGACATTCTCAATGAATCTGGATTCGGTGTTTTCCAGATTACTTTCCCGGTAGCACAGTCAACTCCGATCATCAGGGCTTTGCCTCCCGGAGCAATTATTGCCATATCATTATCAATCAAGGGACACTGGCCGCTGTAAAATTCTGGCGTGATTTTACCCTTCACCGTTCCAGGAATGCCATATTCTTTCTCAAGGTCAATGGTCCAGAGAAGATTGCCATTCAAAGGATCGACGCACATTACGTGTGACCTTGGCCCTATGGTAACAACATACTTTTCCGTAACTGAAGGGATTGTCCTTGAATAGCCATGGTTACGCTTGAACTCAACATTATACCACCTTCTCCAAAGTTCAGTTCCTGAATTAAGAGAGAAACACCTGAGCATGTCAGCCTTTCTTTTTTCATTATAGTCGAGAACATAAACCCGTCCGTTCAGTACAGCAGGACCTGCATATCCTTCTCCAAGGGTAGTCTGCCAGACAACCGGGGGGCCTGAAGTATCCCATGCTTCGGCAAGAGGTGTCGGATCTTTGCTAATGTTGTCATAATCTGATCCCCTGAAGCGCGGCCAGCTACCTGGAATTACTTCCTCTATGGTGGCCAGGGTATCAAAAAACTCTCCTATAATGACAGAATCGGATATTTGTCTCTGAGGTGGCCTGTTATCCATTCCGGGAACACGCTCAACGACATTATATGATGATTTGGCAAATATCCACCAGGAAAATGCTGCAAAAAAAATTGCGACTGCAGAGCCAATAATAATTGTATTTCTTCTTAATAATGGCATTTATTTCTTAAAGTAACCAATCTTCCATATACATACCCCCCATCCCCCCTGAAGGGGGGCTAATTCCTTGTCATTTAGTTGATTTTAAACATGTCTTCGTATACCCCCCCTTTAGGGGGTAGGGGGGCATTCTGTTATTTTGCTTTAATGTTATACACTGCAAGATAATCCCCGTGCCTCAGGAAAAGTCTGCCTTTATCTATCACGGGATGAGCCCAGTATGGGCCAGTACCTTTCGTTACCCTGAAGGAGCTGATAATATCAAGCTTTTCAGGATTTGGCCTGACCAGGGCTACATTGCCACTTTTTTCCTCATAAATGTAAAGCAATCCTTCAGCTGAAATTACAGATCCTTTATTGTTCCATTCAGTTATCCACATGGTTTTACCTGTTGTCCAGTCAACACAAATCCATCTTCCCATTGTGTTATTATCGTGGGTTGAACTATAAATATAATTACCAATCAGAACCATTCCTCCAACATGAGGGTTGATGTCCGGATTCTTCCATACAAGTTCAGGATCTTTCCCGTCGAAGTTTATTTTGATTTTTGCGGAGGTCTGTCCGTAACCGTTTCCCATAAATATATAGCCATCCTTGTAAATCGGAGTATGGATAAAATTCGTTCCTCGACTTGGATCTGAGTTAAATGAACGCATATTAAATTTCCAGAGCAATTTGCCGTCAGCGGCATTTACTCCAAATAGATATGTCGGATTAAGTGTCACATTTACTTTCATCCCCTTGTCTTCTATGAGCAATGGATTTACATATTGCGAACCTTCATTTAATGTAGGTGTCTCCCATACTACATTACCATTGTCCACATTGAAAGCAGCCATTGCTGTGATGCTTCCTCCAGGAGTTACAATAACCTTGTTATCAACAACAAGAGGTGATTCAGAAATTCCAAACCGCGGCACTGTTGATTTATATTTCGTGTAATAATCTACCGACCAGAGGATTTTCCCGTCAGTTGAAACACTCGACAGTTCACCCGAACCACTGACAACAAAGATTTTCCCATTCGAAAATGTTGGAGTACACCGGCTTTCCGGAGAACTTTGAACTTTCGACATGGTTCCGTATTCAACATCCCACTTTTTCTTTCCATCCTGGGTAAAAGCAGTAAGAACATCTTTGTCACCTCTTATGCCCGTAATGTAGATTGCATCACTGGTTACTGTAGTACTTGAATAACCCAATCCGATACCTTCAGCTTCCCATATAAGTGCAGGTCCTGATGCAGGCCAGACTTTAAGCAGACCGGTTTCATTATATATGCCTGTTCTTCCAGGGCCGCGCCATCCAATTTGCTGTCCGTAAAATTTACCGGTAATCGATATCAGAATGATAATTAATGCAATTCTTATCAAATTTCTTTTCATATGATTTGTTTTTAAAATTTAAATTCTGCAATATAGAAAAATGTACAAAGCATACCTGCCAAAAATTGTATTTACAATATCATCGTAACCGGCTAAATCCAAAAGTCCAAAATGATCAAATTTTACTTAATCAAATAGACTGCAAGATATTCACCATGCCGGATATAAAGCCTGCCATTATTTATTACCGGATGAGACCAGTAAGGACCAGTTCCCCCTTTTATCCTGAAACTGCTGACCAGATCAAATTTTTCAGGTGTTGCCTTAACCAATCCTACAAATCCGTTCTTTTCATCATATACATAAAGCATACCTTCGGCTGAAATAATTGAGCCTTTGCATTTCCAGTGCTCTTCATAAATTTTCTTTCCGGTATTCCAGTCGAGGCAGCACCAGTTTCCATCACTGTTGCTAAGCCAGTTTGAGCCATATATATATCCGTCGACAAGTACCACACCTCCATGATGTACATCAAGCACTTCATCAGTCCATTCTGTGGATGCATTTGTTCCGTCCTCATTCAGGACCAGTAAAATGCTTCCATGATCATACCCGCCAGTAACATAGATTTTACCATCGTGATATACAGGAGTAACGCATTTAATAAGAGGTGCATCCGGCCAGATTGCTGTAGATTTCCTGCTTTCAATAGCTTTGGTATGGTCGATATTCCATAACATATCCCCGTTGGATGCATCTACTGCATAAATATAATGGAGTGAAACATTTATGATAAGCTTCTTTCCTGCATAATGGATCAATATCGGTGAAACATATGCCGGACCATCATTAAGGCTCTTCGATTTCCAGATTTCGTTACCGGTGTTTTTATCAAATGCAACAGTCATTGTTTCCGGTCCTCCTGGTGTAAAATAGAGCTTTTCACCGTCAATTAAGAGTGACTCGGCAATTCCCCATTCTCCATATGTTCCCTTGTACGTTTCGCTGGCTTTCAGGGACCAAATAATATTGCCAGACACACCGTCAATGCAGGCAATGTCGCCGTAACCGCTTGAAGCGTAAACCCTTTCCCCTTCAACAGTGGGAGTGGAGCGGCTCTCTGGATTTGA
>Ga0315293_10003919_pt1 | contig 14268 bp, 5 predicted proteins | sample YL17G13_20_MG_FD_203071 | JGI IMG/M metagenome (GOLD analysis project Ga0315293, IMG submission 203071) | Sediment microbial communities from Yellowstone Lake, YNP, Wyoming, USA - YL17G13_20 | ecosystem: Environmental > Aquatic > Freshwater > Lake > Sediment | place: USA: Wyoming | collected... | reverse complement strand
TTATACCTAGAAGACCACAATGCCGCGCGCGCTACAATGGGCATCATTTCTGCTTCATTGCTTCTTTCTTCTTTTTTCTTCTTTCATCCTATCTCTCTTTGTTTTGGTTACCATGACATCACGTCCTATTTACCATATAGCACGCGCGCTACAAAACGCTTATGTCTCTAGAATGCATTTCTTGGTATTTAGTGTTGAAAGCGAGGAATGTCTTTTTAGCCCGAAAAAGCGAGCTCCAAGAAACGCAAAAAACAAACACGGCAAAGGCATAAATTACCCTATTAAAATTGGGGAAGAATACGAAGTAGACATAGTAGATATGACTCCAAACGGGAAGGGCATCGCCAGAATCAAAGGCTTTCCAATCTTCATCACTAACGCAAAACCCAACGAACACCTAAAAATAGAAATAACAAACCTAACCAGCGGTTGCGCAGACGCCCAAATAATCCCATAACAAACGCGCGCGAACGAGGACACAACATCAGTCGCAACAGACACTAACGAACTTGAAACAAGTTTCAAAACAAGATGCTGAACCAAAATACACGAAGAAACAGAAGACTAACAGCGTCAACAAGAACCAAACTTGTATAAAATCGTGACCAAGAACGCCAATGCAACCTATGGATACAACCGCGACTCAAATGAATGGTGACAACGCCCATCTCCTCGGAGACATAAGCCTTTCCCTCATTTGCTCCAAAAGAGGAAAGGTGTGAAAGCATCTCATACGAAAGCCAATCATACGTCTATGCGTAAGCTTTCTATTAGCATCATGTTAGAAAGGCATATTGTCTCCTCGTCCTGAAACGACGAAAGAATGAATGGATCAATTAATAGAAATGAGGTATGAGAAAATGGACGAAAAACAAGACAACAATACAAAACCAATAGAAATTACTAAGGCTAGAAGTCGGGTTACAACCAACACGCCAGCCTTTTAGGCTAACACGCCAGGTCTTTTTTTGCTGGCGGGTTACTTGCGTTTTCTGAAGATCTTGGCGCTTTCCATTTCGGTTACGTATTCAAAGCCGGTTTCAACCAGCTGGCATGCTTCTTTGAGATCATGGGCGACTTTGACGTGGTAGTCGTCGCTGGTAGTTTCGAACATGGCTTGTTCGATGGTGATGTAGACTTCTGTGGTTTTGAGGGTCTTGTGGCCTAATATTTTCTTGACGTGCGCGCGCGCTACGATTTTGGGGTAGTTGCTGCTTAAGAAGCAATCTTCTTACAATCGAGTTATCTTCAGAGCCTTGAACCAGCTCTAGTCTGGCTATTCGATTTCGTACTCCCATGCTGTCTGTTCTTCTTAAGTCTTGAAGACTCTTATGCCTTCACGTAGCCTTTTCCTTTTTCCAATTTGAGTGTGAAGCTGTGTCTCTTGTCTTTGGAGTATTCTCTATATTGTGTGCCGCAGCTACTGCATGAGTAGGCCTGAACTGTGAATTGACCATATTTCCATGTCTTAGCGGGGCTAGAGTTTTCCTTCTTGCACTTTGGGCATGAAACCATATTCTGACCACAGGCTTCCTTTTCCCAAAAGAGTTTAAAAGGCTTTCATTACTAGACAGAATATTGATTCAGGCCATTATCAGGAGAGCTTGTCTTGATACATAAGTGAGCATTTTTATTCTGAAGCGCACATACCTTCCCCTGAAAGGCTGCGCACGCTGGCCAGATAATGGGAACTGAGACGTGTGCGGGGTATTGGCGGAGGTGACTTCGACGGGTCTTGATCAAGAGTCAGTTAGAGAAGTGAACTCAAATAGAGAGTTCAATCTGTCGCTCGGTTCGATCGTCGAACTCAGGTCGAGATTATGGCGAGTTGACGACGTACAAGGCGATGTACTTGTTGCCACGAGCATAGAAGGTACACCGGTTGAACATAGGAGATTCTACATACCTCTTGAGAAGATTCGGCCTGGCAGGATTGAACCTCCGTCTGGAAAGATTGTGGGCAACTATGCTGCCCAAGATCTGCTTCTTCGAGCTTATCGACTTAGTATGATACACGGCACGGCTCCTCTCTTGAGCCTGCAGCGAAGCCGGGCTGTTCCGGTTTCATTTCAGATGGTTCCAGTTGTTATGTCGCTTGAAATGCCTAGGGTTCGCATGCTTATTGCGGATGACGTTGGACTGGGCAAAACAATAGAAGCGGGCTTGATCGTCGTGGAATTGTTCGCGAGACAGAGAGCGTCCAGGTTGCTGGTTGTCTGTCCCGCAATGCTTAGGGAACAATGGAAGACAGCCTTAGACTACTTTTTCCATGTGGATGCGAGGATAATCTCTTCAAGACATAGGAGAGCAATGGAGCGAGAACTTCCTCCAGGAACGAATCCTTGGGAATATTATCCATACCTTGTCACGTCTATGGATTATGCGAAGATGGCTGAAGTGAAGGCTCAGGTTCTTGAACAGACTTGGGACATTGTCTTGGTCGACGAAGCCCATAATGTCGCCAAGCCTCATCAAGCAGATCCAAGGCAACGTGTGGAGATGGAGCGATGGGAGCTATTGCGTGAATTAGCTAAGAAGACAAGGCATCTGTTAATGCTGACGGCCACGCCACACAATGGATATACCGACACTTTTGCTAGCCTCCTCAAGATGCTAGATGTTGGAGTCGTCTCAGGTCCTGACCATGATCCTGTGATCAACCGTGAGGTTGCTAAATCCTATGTTTGTCAGAGACGGAGAAAAGACGTTGAGGAGGAGTTGAAGAAAAGTGGCGAAAAGAGCCCGTTCCCCCAGAGAGATGCAGATGAAGTTTTCGTGAGGCTCTCAGGCCTTGAAGCTAAGGTGATGAATGATGTCGAGCAACTTGGGCGGCATATTCTCGCATCTGCTGGTGCAGAACGTGCTTTCAAAATGAGAATTGCCAAATGGACTGTGACGCATTTTCACAAGCGAGCTTTGAGTTCTCCTTATGCCCTTGTATGTTCGTTGAAGAACCGAATGAATACGATCAGGAGAAAACTGGAGGAGCAAGAGGCACGTTTGGATGAAGAGGCTTCGATTGATGAACAGGAAGCACGGGCTGAGGTTCTAGACAATGATACCGGTGAACGTGTTGATGATGAGGAAACAGGAACAAGAATGGAACGTTTTCTGCTTGGAGACATAGGTGCACTCCAAACAGAGAAAGAGCTTCTGCAAGAGACTCTTCAGGAAGCACAGAGAGTGACCCCGACAAAGGACAGTAAACTCACCTACATGCTGGAGAATACTCTGCGACAGATGTTCAGAAAAATACCGAAGGTCATCATTTTCACTAGATACCGAGACACTCTTGATTACCTTGCTAGGAACATACCTGAGCATCGACACTTCAAGGGCGTCAAGATTGTAACGCTTGACGGTTCTCTGAATGAGTCTCAGAGAGCTGAGAGATTCCATGAATTTGAAGTGGCTTCAAAGGTAATCATGATCGCGACTGACTGTATTTCTGAAGGGATCAACCTCCAGTACGTTGCTTCTCAGATGATTCATTATGAGCTGCCTTGGAACCCCAACAGACTCGAGCAGCGGAACGGGCGTGTTGACCGATATGGGCAACCTCAAGAAACCGTTGTAATTAGGACGATGGTGGTGAATGATTCTCTTGAAGCCGCAATACTAGTGGTTTTGGTGCAGAAAGCCTTCCGTATTCGGAAGGATTTTGGCTTCTCGCCCCCCTTCTTTGGCGATGACGTGTCGGTGCTTGATCTTATCAGGGAACGAGGCCTTGACGTGAAAATTGGACAGCGCGGACTTGACGATTTTCTTCAGGACATAACACCTGAGGAAGTAGTTATCGACCCATTCTCTGACGAATCCATTCAAAGGATGAAGAATGACAACTTCTATGGGCAGTCGAGTATTGACTTGTCTGAGGTTCAGAAGAGGTTAACTGAGACTGAGGATCTGATCGGCAGCCGAAACGAGATTCAGAATTTTGTCAAGAGTGGATTAAACAAGTTTGGTTGCCGCATGACTGACAACGCAGATAGCACGTTCAGAATAGAAATCTTGGATAGCAGACTCGCTCAAGGACTGGATAAGACCATCATTCCAAGGGCAACATTTGACCCGTTAAGGGGAAGAGACGACCCAGAACTTGACGTAATCGATCTGGGACACAGACTAGTAAGAAATTTAATTGAATTGGTGAAGGAGCTCACATTCTCTTCGAAAGAGACGTATGGAAGAACCGCGTGCATTGCAACGAAGTCTGCGACCAAAGTCACTTCGATTTACACGTTTCTTGCCAGATACGCAGTCTACACCAAACCAGTGTCGATTGTAGAAGAGCTTCTGAAGATTGGGCTTGATGTGCATGAAGACAGAAAGTTGGCGCAGCCTGAAGTAGATGCCTTGTCTCACGCCGCACCTACTTCACAAAGTAGGACTGGACAAGAGATGTGTGAGGACCTCACGATTGCCCTATCGAAGCCACATCTTGAAGAAGAAATGAGGAAGAAGGCTGAGGAACGTTGCACAGAGCTTGCGGTTGAAAGGCAGAAAGTCAAGAAAAGTCTTGAGGATCGAGGAGAAAAAGAGTGGCTTGAGGGCATTGACAAATTGTCAGTTGCTTCTGTAGATCTTCTGTGCGTCACCGTCTACTATCCGATGTCTGAAGGTGAGTAGATTGAGAAAGAACCCGCTCTCTAACATGTCCGCTCACGGTGGCATAATCACTTCAGAGTTCTTGGAGAATATCCGAAGTGAGAAAGTCGTCAACCCAAGAATTCAGCCCGATTCATTTGCCACGTCTAGTGTTGCGGCTCCGAAGGACAAGAGACAGCTTGAACAACAAATCGTGGATTCGTGGGATCGTCTTCGGGAGCGATGGGATGCTATCTCCAGTCGCTATCTCAAGATGAATTTATCAGACTCCAGGAGTAAATGGATGATTCCCCTCTTTAGAGAGTTGGGCTACGATCCCATGTTCAACAGAGAGGACATTATTGTTGATGGAGACCAGAAGCTCAGATTCAGGCTCTCTCACAAGGGCTGGAACAGTTCCGTCGCACCGATGGTGCATATGGTCTTGCCTTCACAAGATTTGGAGGAGGAGTCTCATGAACAAGAAGATGAGACTTCTCGCAGAGGTCGCAATAGAAGCCCTCACGATGAGTTGCAGACTTTCCTGAATGTCAACAGGCGTTGTAAGTGGGGCATTGTCACCAATGGAATATTGCTTCGTATTCTGCGTGAATACTTTCATACGACGACTAAGGGTTATGTCGAATTTGATGTTGAGAATATCTTTCGTGAGAGGAGCTTCACTGATTTCAGAGCTCTATATAGAATGGCGCATGCAAGTAGATTTCTTCTAGATAAAGAAGGCCTATGTCATCTTGAACAGTTCTACAAGGAAAGTGTAACCGCTGGAGTCTCTGTTGGTGAGAATCTTAGACGCAACGTGAAAAAGGCGATTGAGGCGTTAGGCAATGGCTTCCTCACACCGGATTCTGCAAAAAAGATGACTGATGATGAAGAGTTTTGCAGAGCATACTATTCCGAGCTACTCAGAGTCGTGTATCGGCTTCTCTTCCTACTGTTCGCTGAACAGAGGGCAATGCTGCCTACAAGAGATTCGTTGTACGCTGAAGAATATAGCATTGCTCGACTACGAGAGATGGCTGAAACTAGAAGAGGAAAAGATGAGCATCATGACCTTTGGGAAGGCCTCAAGACTTCCTTCCAGATGCTAAAGAATGGATGTTCGTCCCTCAAGGTTTTCGGTTACAATGGCAGTCTCTTCGATGACTCAGAGATACGCATTCTATCTGGACTGGCATGCAAGAATGAGGACGTACTTGCCGCGATCCACCATCTGACACTAGTCGAAGAAGAAAAGGTGCTGAAGCGGATCAATTACTTGGATTTGGGCGTTGAGGAGATCGGATCGATCTACGAGAGTCTTCTAGACTTCTCGCCAACAGTGTTCGGCCGTGAGCAAGAAGTTGAAGGAGAAAAAGTGCCTTCCGGCACTTTCTTTCTGGACCCTCGTGGCGCAGGTCGAAAAACAACTGGAAGCTACTATACTCATACTCGACTTATTGATGAGCTTATAAAAAGCGCTCTAAAACCGGTTGTTGAGGAGAAGCTGGCAAATGCCTCGGATAAGGAGAAGGCATTACTATCCATCAAAGTGTGTGATCCAGCTTGTGGAAGTGGCGCTTTTCTAATCGCTGCCAGCAACTACCTTGCAAGGGAACTGGCAAGGTTGCGTGTGGATCAGCCAGAACCTCCAGATAAGGATGTGAAGAGCGCTACGAGGGACGTTCTTCAACATTGCATCTATGGCGTGGATTTGAACCCGATGGCGGTGGAGCTGACAAAGGTCTCGTTGTGGATCAACTCATGTGTTGAGAATATGCCACTCAATTTCCTGGATCATCACATAAAATGTGGGAACTCGCTTGTCGGAGCCGAACCTTCATTGCTGGAGAAGGGCCTTCCTGATGAAGCCTTTCTACCTGCACAGACGGATAATAAAGACTTCGCCAGAAGACTGAGGAATCAAAACGTCCTGGAGAAGAAACAAAAAGTAATAGACGAGTTCAGATTCTCCGTCTCGCGAGTCAAACAGTCCAAAGAATACGCCAGTTTAGGCGATGTCGCGGAAAAATCAACAGGCGATGTTGAGGATAAGAAGAAGAAATACCTGAGTCTAGTCAGTTCTCCTGAATGGAAGTCCCAAAAATTCTTTGCTGACGCGTGGACTGCTGCCTTCTATTGGCCACTCAACGAAGACGCCCCACACCCCCCCACGGAAGCTGTATTGAGAATTATCCAGAACGATGGCGGTCATACAATTGACCCCAAAACATGTGCTATGGTTGCAGACATTGCCAATCAACATCGTTTCTTTCACTGGTTTCTCGAGTTCCCAGATGTGTTTGAAGCAGATCAAGGAGGATTTGACTGTTTCTTGGGCAATCCTCCGTGGGAGCGTATTAAACTTCAAGAGAAAGAGTTCTTTGAGGCAAGGAATTCCCAAATAGCTGTTGAAGCCAGTGCAGTCACAAGAAAGGAACTAATCAAAGCTCTCTCAAGAACCCAACCTGAACTATGGAGACAATTTCTAGATGCTTTAAGATCAAGTGAAGGAGAAAGCAAGTTCATCCGCCTCTCTGGAAGATTCCCCCTCACCGCAAAGGGTGATATTAACACCTATGCCATATTTGCAGAACATTCTCGGAACACCATAGGCAGACGGGGGTTGGCAGGAATTATTGTCCCAACAGGGATAGCAACAGACGGCACGAACAAAGACTTCTTCTCTACTATAGTTGATAACGATCAACTCGTAAGCCTATTCGATTTTGAGAACAAACAGGGGCTCTTTTCCACAGTTCACAGGTCATTCAAGTTTTCGTTGATCACACTAGGAAAGCTGAGACGAACAGCTACATCAGCATTTGCTTTCTTCTTGCACAACCCCGATCAACTAAGGGAAGAACAAAGGTTTTTCCAGCTAACAAGAGAAGACTTCTCTCTGCTTAATCCTAGCACGAAAACGTGCCCGATATTTCGAACCAGACGAGATGCTGAGTTGGCAAAGGGTATCTACAAAAGAGTTGCGACGCTGTGTTGCCCTCCAAGTACCAAGGAGGGACAATCTTGGTCAATAAGGCAGACTACCATGTTTCATTCAATGAACCACGCTCATCTACTCCACACTAAGCAAAAGATGGAAGAGATAGGCTATACCCTGGCAGGAAATGTGTTTGCAGACCATCAAAAGAGGTTCCTACCGCTTTATGAGGGAAAAATGTTCATGCAATATGATCATCGATCTGCAAACGTGGTCTACACTGACAACATAAAAAGGCCAGCTCAGCCGGTTGAAGTTTCACTAGGCGAGCATATGAATCCAAGTTTCGTTCCCATCCCGAGAGAATGGGTAGACGAGTCTGAAGTTAGAGCGTGGCATATGAATATGAACCACGATAGACGCTGGATGCTTGCCTACAAGAAGATCACAGCATCCACCAATGAACGCACATTCATAGCAACTGTTCTTCCTGACGCGGCATTTATTGACACCGTCCATCTCTTAGTGCTGGACAAAAGGCATAATGCGCGGGATGCTGCATGCCTTCTGGGGAATGTAAATTCTATGGTATTTGATTATCTTGTTAGACAGAAACTAGGAGGCACAACGTTTTCTTTCTACATTTTCGATCAGATGCCAATCCTGAGTCCAGAAACTTACCGAGGAGAAGTAGGAGAACTCATAGGATCAAGAGTTCTTGAATTGTCGTACACTTGCCATGACCTTTCTTCCTTTGCGTGCGACTTTGGCTACAATGGACCACCATTTCGGTGGAATGAAGAATCTCGGATCAAGTTGCGTTGCGAGTTAGACGCTATATACTTCCTTTTGTATGGCGTCTCTAAAGAAGATGCTGATTACATAATGGAGACTTTCACGATAACGAGAAATAGAGATATTGAGAAATATGGCGAATACCGCTACAAAAAGAGAGTGTTAGAGAATTATGAATCGTTGCGGGAGAAAATTCCAGATGTCTCTCGGAAGGTGTGCTGAATGAACCTATTTGAAACCTTGGAACATGTGCAAGAAACTTATAGGATGTATGTATACACTTTCCAGAATATCAAGAAGCCTGTGATTCAGGGTTGGTTGCGCGACAAGATTGCTGAGGGTACGCTTCTGTGGAAGGACCCGTATGTTCAGCTTAACCGCCACTTTGAACAAGGTGAAAGCCTCCTGGAGCTTGTTGAGAGTGGCATACTTCATAAAGGCATCCTCAGGATCTTCACGAAGAAAGATGATGTTGGAAAACCCACAGATGTGCCGGTCACACCTTACAAGCATCAAAGTAAGGCAATTCTCTCAATTCTAAAAGAAAACGCCAACACATTGGTAACGACGGGCACTAGCTCCGGTAAGAGCTTCTGTTTTGGCATTCCCATCGTCAGTGAATGCCTCAAAATGCTAGAAGAGGGGCTACAGGGCATTAAAGCCATAATAATCTATCCAATGAACGCACTTGCCAACAGCCAATACGAGGACTTTGCTCAGAGACTCCACCGCACCGGCCTCAAGATAGGCCTCTACACCGGCGACACAAAGAATAGCCCTGAAGAAGCCCGTGCTGCACTCAAGGGTTCAACAGGCAGAAACGAACCCTATGACAGTGAGCTTCTGTCCCGAGACGAAATCCAGGCAAACCCACCAGACATACTCATGACCAACTATGTCATGCTCGAACTCTTACTAACACGCTTCGAAGACAGAAAACTCTTCCCAAAAGAACACAAAGGCCGACTCAAATTCCTCGTCCTCGACGAGATTCACACTTACTCAGGAAAAAAAGGCGCAGATGTCGCCTGCTTGACAAGACGATTGAAAGAACGCACGGGTACAATAGGAAAACTTCGATGTATCGGAACAAGTGCAACAGTCCAAAGCGAAAAAGGAGAAAAAGGGGAAGAACTCATCGCTCAATTCGCAGCCAACCTCTTCAGCGAACCTTTCCATTCATCCCACGTAATCGGAGAATACTACATGAAAATCCCGAGACCCACTCCAGCACCCTTAACGACAACAATTCAAGTCACAGAAAAAATGTTGGAAGCGTTTGATGGCAGCCTTGAGAAGGCATTGATACTCGCTGAAGCGCTTGTGGGCAAAAGACTAGAAGACAAAGACAGAACACGAGAAGGACTTGGCGAGATCTTATCCTCTCAACAATCTGTTCAATTCCTTGAGGACAAGCTGGCAGAAGATTCACTCTCACTGCGAACAATCCTAAATGAGTATAAGCAAAAATACAGACCTGAATCAGACAGTGGAGATTGTTCGAGAGAGCTCAAGGCAGCTCTTCTGGCAGGCTCTGTAGGGACTGTGGAACTGCTTGGCGCCCAACAGCCAAGGTTTGTACCTAAAATCCACGCTTTCTTCTCCCAAGGAAAAACTATCACAAGTTGTCTCACAAAGGAGGGCCCTCATCTCAATGAGAGGGGAGAAAGCACCTGTCCCGTGTGTGCAAAGGCTTCAAAGACAACTGTAACATTTCCATTGAACTTTTGCCGTTCTTGCGGCCAAGAGTTCTATGGTGTCTCGATAGGAGAAGATAACGCCCTTTATCCCAGAGACATAGATATGACCGATACTGAAGGTGAAAACGCCTACATCCTCATAGGAGCCTATGACGAGAACGCAGTTCCATTCCCCACAGACTGGTTTGAAAGCGAAAAGGAACTCAAGCAAAGCCGCAAGGAATCCACGCCAAGAAAAGCCCACTACTGCCCTGCCTGCAACAAGATTGATTCACCCTGCACGTGCAAGGACAAGCTCGAGGTCACTATCATTTCAGCTCCGTTTCTGTTCTGCCCTACCTGCGGAGTCTACTACGACAAAAGACCACGAGAATTCAACAAACTCTTCACTTTTGGTTCAATTGGAAGAAGCACAGGAACAGACATCCTAGTATCAGCCGTGGTTTCAAAACTCGGTCCAAATGAACGCAAGATAATCGCCTTCTCAGACAGCAGACAAGACACAGCCCTCCAAGCAGCCCACATGAACAACCTACAAAAAAGAATACACTTCAGACAAGCACTATACTACACCCTGATAGATGGAAAATATCAAGAAGGCACAGACAGGGCCTTTGATGTTGCTAACTGCGGCTTCAGGATATTCACCACGATGGAGAAGAACGGTGTCTTACCGGACTATTCGAGAGCAAGAGGAAAATACGTTAAGACAAGTCAAGCAGACGAAGCATACCAACGCTACATCGAGCATAACGTGATTCTCGACCTTGCAGCATCGACGAGAAAGAACCAACGCAATCTCGAGGAAGTTGGACTTGTCAAGATAGTATACAACGGCCTTAGCGAACTAGCCAAAGATGAAAAAATCTGGAAAGCCGTAAAACCTCTAGCCAAGTTGACTGTAGATGAACGACACGATTATCTCATAGGGTTCCTTGACATTTTCAGAAGGCAACTCGCAATCTATCACAAGGACATCATCAAACATAGAGAATTCGAAACAGACGCAATAACTAAGCTCACCGAAGAATGCCAGTTCGACATTGGAGCTGCCGCTCCAGGAACAGTCACCGGATACTCAGATACAGCTAGGAAGGGAGGAAGAAACGCCAGAGTCCTACGACTAACCAGCCCAAGAAGCAGACTGATGGTATGGACACAGAAAGCCTTAAGCATTGACCAAGACCCAGCCAAAGAAATCGTCAATCGCGTGGTCGAGATTCTTTCAGATAGAGAACTTGTCCCACTTCTGACGCAACATGAAGTGAAAGGCTACAAAGGCATGGTGATTGGACAGATCCACATGGTAGATTCACAGTACATTCAACTGCAGAGTATTACAAAGACAAAGCACAAGGTCTGTCCGAAATGTGGAGTTGTCCATCATCAAAGTGTTCTGGACCTATGTACTGGATCAGACTGCGGTCCGCTCATAGAACGAGATTTTGAAAAGAACTACTTCCGACTGGTGTACTCTAAGTCTTTCAAAGATACCGTGAACATACAAGCACAAGAACATAGCGGACAACTCGACGGCGACACAAGAAAAAGCATTGAAGCCAGATTCAGAACCCCAAACGATCCGTTAAATGTGCTTGTATGTACTCCAACCATGGAGCTTGGCATAGACATAGGAGAACTGTCAGCAATCTACATGAGAAATGTTCCGCCCAGCCCAAGCCACTACGCTCAAAGAGCTGGGCGAGCGGGCAGAAAATACCAGCCTTCACTCATAACAACGTTCTGCGGCAGTGGTATATCGAGAGGTCCGCATGACCAATATTTCTACAGATTCCCTGACAAGATAGTTGCGGGAAAAATCACTTCCCCCAGGTTCATGCTTGACAACAAGCAGCTAATGACAACCCACCTACACTCACTTATCCTTGAAACTATGAAAATGAAGCTGGAAAGCGGCGTCGGCAAGTTTCTCAATCTCGACGAGCCAGGTTATCCTGTGCTTCCAGACTTCAAGAATGATCTGTCCAAAAAAGTCGCAGAAGCAAAACCCGAAATTCTGGAGTCCATAAAGCGCTCATTTGCTCAAGAAATGAAGAATCTTGCGTGGTTCACTGAAGATTTTGTTAGACGTGTGATTGATTCCTTCATAGACGACTTTGAAGTTGCCTTGGAATATTGGAGGAAAGAATACGCGAACCTTTACAAGGAGCATCAAGATCTGAGCGCCAAGCAGAGAAAAGAAACGTTTTCAATACAAGACCAGAATAGAATGGCTGCCATATCTCAAAAACTCGAAAACATGAGAAAAGGCGAGAAGGACTTCTACATATACAGATATCTTGCCGCAAGAGGCTTCCTTCCAAATTATGGATTTCCAAGCAGCAACATCGTTCTCTCCCTAAGCGAGTCAGACTACGAAATACTAAGAGACAATGTAATCGCCCTTTCAGAGTTCGCGCCGGGCAACACTGTTTACTTCAAAGGCGACAAGTACGTGGTCACCTATGCTAGACCGAAAACAAAGGGACAAAAGCCCGTTAGAGAGCATCTCTTGATTTGCCCGAACTGCTCAACAGTGCTCAGAGGTGAAGCAGCACGAACGACGGCAGCATGCCCAAAATGCAAAGTGCCACTCACCAGCGAGCACCCTAACCCAAACGCAATGCAAATGCCTGACATGTATGCCGTGAGAAGATTTAGAATTACAAGTGATGAGGAGGAACGAATGAGACTTGGCTACAAAACATCAACCCACTATGAAGTCGGAGACAAAACTGAGGAAACAACGGTCAAAGGCGCTGACGATCTCTTGCTGACAATTCAGTATGAACACAATGGACGGATTGTACACATAAACAAGGGAACATTGAAAAACCAAGAAGACGGTCAAGAAGCTGGATTCGTACTCTGCACAGCCTGTAGCCGATGGTTATTCGGCGAAGACAGAATAGAACAACACACAACCGAGGGATCTATTTCCCGCTGCCCCAAAAACGCAAAAGAGGACGACATAATTCGCGGGATTATCCTATTCACAGTAGGAACACATGACGTCGCCACCATCAAAATATCCCCTCCTAAAGACATCAAACCCTCAAAAGTTGAAGATTACTACATTACACTCAAGGAAAGCATCCTGCAAGGTCTACAACTAGCATTGAACCTTGAGGAAAGCGAAGTCGACGGCTTCATCGTCAAAGAACAAACGGACCCCTCAAAATATGACATCGTTCTCTACGAAACCGCTGAAGGAGGCACAGGAGCAATCAAATCCCTTACCGATGCACGCGGTCTCGGATCCGTCGTCACGAAAGCCAGAGAACTTCTACACGACAAAGATCCGAAAGCAGGATGTGGCAAAGCATGCTACGAATGTTTGCTCAACTACTACAATCAGAGAGAACACGAAAGATTAGACAGAAACCTTGCCCTACCCACATTGAGGAAACTGGAAACGGTAGAAGTAACCAGTCAAACACCGAGTAATCAACAGGACGAGTTAGAGGAATTGCTGAAAACGTGCGACTCAGAACTAGAACGAACCGTTCTAAAAAGAATCGCAGACGAAGGACTCCCACTACCCGACAAAGGACAGCAAATCATCTATGATGGCGACGTGAGAATAGCAAAACCAGACTTCTATTACAAGAGAGAGAAAATCACACTGTTTGTCGATGGTCCGGCCCACGACGAAGACTACGTCAAAAAAGACGACGAGGAAAAAAGGAAAAAGCTCAAGGCCCTGGGATACAGGGTCTACGTGGTACATCACGCTAACATGGACGAGGGATTGGGGAAACTCAGAAGAGCATTTGACTAGCAGGCGTCAAGAGATTCGATCCTTCGACAACTAATCGAAGATCTGACCTTAAAGCATCTAAGAAAACACTTCCGTCAAGCATGTAGCACGCACAGATTTCAACGCACGCACCTTAGTACTTGCATTGCCTCAACTCTTAGCCAGTCTTCTCAAGTATTCTTTGAAGAGTGGGTGAAATAGCTCGTACAGTCCTCGCTCTTTTTTCAGCAAAAAACCCTTTCGTTCGAGTCTTGAGAAGAATATTGTCACTCCTCCTATGCCTTCGATATCAGACGGTGAAACCCGTTCTTTCTTCATTTCCGCTATTCTAAGCAAGACCTCTTTTTCTCTGTCGGACACTTCCCCAAGACGATTGACAAACACATTCTTCTCCAGTAGTGTGACTATCTTGGGCCACATCTTATTGAGTTCCTTTTGAGTTACGCATTTTCCAGTACCTGTCAAGTTGACGAGTTCATACACTA
>Ga0315293_10003916_pt1 | contig 14276 bp, 8 predicted proteins | sample YL17G13_20_MG_FD_203071 | JGI IMG/M metagenome (GOLD analysis project Ga0315293, IMG submission 203071) | Sediment microbial communities from Yellowstone Lake, YNP, Wyoming, USA - YL17G13_20 | ecosystem: Environmental > Aquatic > Freshwater > Lake > Sediment | place: USA: Wyoming | collected... | reverse complement strand
TGCCGTAGATGTAGTCGGCCACTTCCATCGTCTTGTAGTTGTGGGTGATGAGGATGAACTGGGTCTGGTGCTTGATCGTCTTCAGGAGGTCGAGGAAGCGGGCCAGGTTGACGTCGTCGAGGGCGGCGTCCACTTCATCCAGGAAACAGAAGGGTGAGGGCCGGTAGCGGAAGAGGGCGAACAGGAACGACAGGCTGGTCAGGGATTTCTCTCCGCCGGAGAGCAGGTTGAGGTTCTGGACGCGCTTGCCCGGCGGCTGGGCGACGATCTCGACGCCGCTCTCCAGAGGGTTGTCCGGCTCGAGGAGCTTGACCTCGGCGTTGCCGCCCTTGAACAGCACCTGGAAGATCTCCTGGAAGTTCTTGTTGACCTCCTCCAGGGCCTTGAGGAATTGGGTCTTGCTCTCCTCGTCGATCTTGCGGATGGCCTCCTCCGTGGAAGCGATGGAATCCCGGAGGTCGCGGCGCTGCTCGAAGAGGAAGTCGAAGCGTTTCTTCTGTTCGACGTATTCCTCCTCGGCCATGAGGTTGACCGCCTTGAAGCGGGCGAGCGTTTCGCGGGCCTCCTCGAGTTCTTTTTCGACCTCGTCGTCGGTCATCTCGGCGAGAGGCCGCCATTTCTTCGCGGCCCGCCTGGGCTTGACGGCCTCGCCCGGAAGGACGGCCTTGTCCGCCGGCTCGGAAGCCTCGGCTTCGGCATCCTCGGCTTCTTCTTCGGCCAGCTCTTCGGCCTCCTGATCGTCGGCGGGGACGGCCGCGGGAGCGGCCTCGCGGGCGGACTTGGCCTCTGCCCGGAGCTCGGCCAGGGTCTTCTTGAGCTCCTGCCAGCACATTTCGTCGAGGTTGACCAGGTCGCGCTCGACCTCGGCCTTGCGGATCTCGTGCTTGACCCGCTCGTTCTTGGCCGCCTCTTCCTCTTCCCGGCTTTTCTGGACGACGGTCTCGGACCCTTCGATGGCCTTGCGGACCTGTTCGAGTTCTTCTTCCGTCGCCTCCAGCCCGGACTCGGCCCGGAGGCGCTCTTCGCCGCGGGTCTTGGCGCTTTCCCGGAGGGCCAGGATCTCGTCCCGGAGACGGGCCTTGTCTTCCTCGCTGCCCCGGGCGTCGGTCTCGAGCTGCTGGATCTTGGCCGTCGCGGCTTCCTTCCGTTTCGCGGTCGCCCGCATCTGGTCGCCGATGCCGTTCATCTTTTCCTGGACGAGGTCGAGGCCGGCCTTTGTTTCGAAGAAGCGGCGCTCGAAGCCGGCGGCTTCGGCCGTGAGGGCGGCCAGGGCCGTCTCCTTCGCTTCAATCCTTTCCTTGAGCTCCCGGGTTTCGGACTCGCGGAGCGATAGGTCCTGACCCGTGCTGCGGAGGGTCTCGCCGAACCGCGCTTTCTCATCGCGCAAGAGGCCGAGCTCGCGGCCGAGGATCGTCTGCGTCGTCCGGATCCTTTCGATCTCGTTGAGCCCGTAGCGATGTTCGCGTTCCCTGTCCTGGACGACGCGCTCCGCCCGCTCGAGGCTATCGCGGACGGCCGCGAGCTCGACCTCGAGGGCCCCGATGTCCATCTGCTTTTCTTCGAGCTCGGCGGCGACGGGGGCGGATTCCGAATCGAGACGGGCGATCTCCGCGTCGAGCCGGCGCATTTCCGAGGTCAGGGCGATCGCGCCTTCGGCCTTCTCGCCGAGCCGGAGGAGCCCGGAGGACAAGAGCAGGTCGCCCGAGGGCGTCAGGAAATTCAGCCCGGGATGCTCGACCCAGGCCCTGACCGCTTCGCCGGCGTCCCTGACGATGACGGCGTCCTCTAGGCCGGGCAGCCGGTCCCTGAGGCGGTCGTCGGGTTCGATGAGGCTCTTGAGCAGCCCGATGACCCCGGGGCGGCCCAGGACCTCCTCGGGGATGGCCGGCCTGGCCGCGGCCGGGATGAGCAGGTAGTTTCCGCGAAGGCCTTCGGGAAGGCCCCGCAGGAATTCCTCGGCCGGGACGACGCGCGCTCTGGCCCCCTCCCGCCAGAACGTGTCGAAGAGAAGGGCGTTCTCCGGGTTCGTCCGGATGAGGTCGGCCAGGATGCCCAGCCCGCCGGGGACCTCGTCGGCCGGGGACTCGCCGCGCTCTTTTTCGTCGATCTTGCGGAGGGCCTGGAGATGGTAGGCGGATCCGTCCCGCCGCGTTTTGAGCGCCTCGAGCCGGCGCCGGGTCTCTTCCAGGGAAGAACGCAGGGAGCCGAGCGCGATCTTGACGTCCTCCGCCTGGCCGACCAGGACTTGCCGGAGGTCGCGGTGTTCGGCGATGTCCCTTTCGAGGATGCCCGTCCGGTCCGTGGTCTCGACGAGGAGTCCGGCCTGCTCGCCGAGCTGGGCGGCGAGCTTCTCTTCCTGGCGGCTGAGGAGCTCGATCTCCTTGTCGGTCCTGACGCTTTCGTTCTTGGCCTCCGTCAGCCCCTGCAGGGCCTGGAGGTATTCGCCGCGCAGGCGCTCGATGCCCTTCTCCTCGACGAGCCGGGCTTCGCGCGCAACCTCGAGGTTCGCCTCGGCGCGGACCAAGTCGGACCGGTTCGTCCCGATCGTTTCCTCGAAACCGCCGAGCCTCGCCTTGAGGTCTTCGAACTCCCGGGTCAGCGTAAGGACGTCTTCGAGGAGCTCGTCGCGGTCGCTTTCGGCGCGTTTTTTCTTCTCCTCGAAAAACTCGACCCTTTTCGATTCGCGCTCGATGTCGCTCTCGACCCGGGCGACGAGGGACTTCAGCCCGAAGAGCTTTTCCTGACTCTCCTTGAGGCCCTTCTCCAGGTCCCAGAGCTCCTTCCGCCGCGCCGTCGAGTCCTTTTCCTCGTTCCGCAGGCGGGCCGTGACGTCCCGCTCGCGGAGGAGACCGTCCTCGTAGAGGGCGGTGGCCTCGCTCTGGGAATTCTCGAGCAGGACGAGTTTTCTCTGGTAATGGTGGGAGGTCAGCTCCCGGATGCGCTCGCGCAGGCGCCGGTAGCGGTTGGCAGCCTGGGCCTGGCGCTGGAGGGAGTTTTTCGCCTTCTCGACCTCGATGATGATGTCCTCGAGGCGGATGAGGTTCTGCCCGGTGCTGTCGAGCTTCGACTGGGCCTGGCGCCTCTTGTCCTTGTAGTAGGCCGTGCCGGCGGCCTCCTCGATGAACACTCTCTTCTCGGTCGGCTTGGCGGTGACGAAGTTGCCGATCGAGCCCTGCTCGATGACGAAATATTCCTTCTCGCCGATGGCGTGTCTCCAGAGCTCGTCCTGGATGTCCTTGAGGCGGACGGACTTGCCGTTCATGCGGTATTCGCTCTCCCCGGAGCGGAAGGCCCGGTGCGAGACGACGAGCTCTTCCTCTTCGCTGGCCAGGGTCAGGACCGCGTCGACCATGCTCAGCGCGGGCTTCTTGGCGTTGCCGTTGAAGATGACGTCCTCGGTCCGGTCGCCGCGTACGATTTTCTGGCGGTGCCCGCCGAGGACCCAGAGCATGGCGTCGACGAGGTTGCTCTTGCCCGTGCCGTTAGGGCCGACGATGGCGGTGATGCCGGGGTGGAAAACGATCTTCGTCCTGTCGGCGAAGGACTTGAATCCCTGCAATTCGAGCTTCTTGATGATCATGTTCATGGTTGTCGCGGCGCTTTCGGTCGAATGGGTCCAACCGCAGGGTCGAACAAGAGGGGTATTGTATGCGATTCGCCCGGATTTTAAAAGGGGGGACCTCAGGAATCATCTTCGTTCGCTGCGGTGATTCTTTACGCTGGTCAGCGCGCCGGACTCGGCGCCAAAACAACTCGCTCGGCGTGCGCTACGCCGAGCTCAAACACGTTTTGGCGGTTTCCCCAGAAACTACCCTCAACCGGCACGCTGCCCAGCTAAATCACCGCTTATGCTCACTCCGATGATCCCCTCGGCCCCTATAGCAGGAACCGGAGCGTATGAGCAAGGCTTCAGCCCAGGAATATCCAGTCGGGTCGAATGTATTAAGAGTGGAAGCGAGAGCTTCCGGGAATCCGCCGAAAGGAGGCGAACATGTTCCAAGACGCGTTGTTCATCCCCGACAGGCATTTGCGGGCGAAAGCTGCGGCGCTTCCGGCCGCGGCCTTGATCCATGCAGTGGCGCTGGCCCTACTGGTGACGGTCCCGCTGCTTCGGGTGGGCGACCTGCCGGAGGTCGGTTTTACTAACGTCGTTCTCATCCCCGCGCCTCCCGCGACGCCGCTTCCGCCGCCGAAAGCCCGGACCGGGAACCCCGGCTCGCGAATTGGGAAGAAGCCCGCGGCGGCCGCCGTCGACGGCTGGAGGGTCGCGCCCGTCGCCATTCCCGACGGCATCGTCGAGGAAGGCCTGGGAGCCGACGGCGCCGAGGGCGGCATCGATGGCGGCGTCGATTACGGAGCGGGCGGAGACCTTCCCGCGAACCTCGGAGCGGGCATTCTCTACCAGCTCGTCGGAGTGCCGGTCGAGCCCGTCGTGCGCGCCGCGGGCGATATCAAGCCACCCAAGCTCGTCCGGAGGATCGAGCCCGACTATCCGGAGATCGCTCGGCAGGCGAGGGTCGAGGGCGTCGTCATCCTCGAGGCGACGACCGATGTCTTCGGCCGTGTCACAGGGGTCCGAGTTCTGCGCTCCATTCCGCTCCTCGACGCGGCCGCCGTCGACGCCGTCCGGCAATGGGTCTACGAACCGATGGTCATTAACGGCCGGCCTCGCCCCGTGACCTTCACTGTGACCGTCAGCTTCGTATTGAAATGAAAAGAGGGACTGTCCCCCTAGAAGGGGGCTGTCCCTCTTTTCCGTTCCCGCTGCGATAGGGGACATGCCCCGCTTCTCTCGAAGCGGGACGTGTCCCCGCTTTCTCAGGGAGGGACTGCCCCCGCAGGGGACTGTCCCTCTTTCCGGCCCCTCGGGGGGGACTGTCCCTCTGAGTTGACAGGGGAGACCGTTTCGTTTAATTTAATCGAGCCTTCTTAAGCCAGCGTAGCTCAGTCGGTAGAGCAGCTGATTCGTAATCAGCAGGTCGGAGGTTCGATCCCTCTCGCTGGCTCCACCGATTCTCCCGAGCAGCGCGTTCTTAATGTATCTGTCGAATTGTCGTGTCCGGCCTTCGGAGCTCCTTTCATACTTTGAATTGGCTCCCCGGCCACCGGCCAGACTGGCGCTCTCGTCACTTCCGCGGGAAGACGTACTCGCCTCCGGGATCGCGCTGCCGCAGGGCCGTGACCTTGCCGTTCTCCATGAGGAATTCTAAGGTCACGTCGGCGAAGAGCTTGATCCGGAACACGAGGCCCCTGTACGGGACGAGCTCCTGCTCCGTGCTGCCGGGGACGGCCAGCCAGAGCGTGCCGCCCTCCTTGAGGACGACCTGGAACTTGATGCCGTTCGGCAGCTCGTAGGACCCGGCCAGCCGAGCCAGGGTCTCGGACGATAGCGTTGCCGGCTTGCGGACGAATGTCACCTCGGCTTCGTCAAGCGAGACGACGGCCTTGTCGACGTCTCCCTGGGGATTGGTTTGGAAGTTGATGGCCGTCCGGCCGTAGGTCTCATCGTTGGGCGTCTCGAAGCGGTTGTAGTGGAAGTGGGCGAGGGGCAGGCGGATCTTGTGGAAGTCCATGGCCAGCGCGGCGTCCTTGAGCTCGATCTTGAGGACGCCGTAGGCCGGATGCTCATATTCGCCGGCGTAATCGGCCAGAGCGTGGGAGGGCTTGGTGTTCGGGACGCGGTCGGCGCCGGCCTTAGCCCGGGCCTCGGTGCCAGCCTTCTTGCTCTTGAGCCGCAAGTCGAGCAGGCGCTCGCTCCAGGGCGTCTGGTCCAGGCCGAGGAGACGCTCGTAGACGTTGTAACTGACCGTGTCGTAGAGCGAGGCGCAGTGGTCGCCGATGACAAATACGAGGACGCCGAGCTTTTCCTTCGGCAGGAACGAGACCTGGGAGTGGAAGCCATTAAGGTCCCCGCCGTGGAAGGTCAGGAGATGGCCGCGGTAGGAGACGGTCCCGCGGCCCATGCCCCAGGCGGCGTTGAGCGCCTCCCAGAAGCCGAGGACTTCGGCCTCTGTATTGGGAAGGGCCATGGTCGGCTCGAGCGTGGCCTTGAGGACGGCCGGAGGGAGGACCTGCTTGCCGTTGTACTTTCCATCGTTCATCAGGGCGATGAGCCAGTGGGACATGTCCTGGATGTTGGAGATGATGGCGCCGCAGGGGGCGACCCCGCCGATATCTTCGTAGTAAGGGATCTTGTAGAGCTCGAACGAGTCGCGCTTCTCGGTGAAGGGCACGCCGAAATCGGGCTGCTTGGTCATGTCCGCGATGGAGTAGACCGTGGAGGTCATGTCGAGGGGCTTGAAGATCCGCTCTCGGACGAACTCCTCCCAGGTTTTCCCGGACTGCAACTCGATGATGTAGCCGACGGCAGCGTACATCAGATTGTTGTAAAGGAAGGTCTGGCGGAGGGGCTCCTGAGGCTCCAGGTACTTGACCTTGTCGAAGAGCTGCTTGCGGGTGTCATCCGACTGGTACCAGATCGTGTCGTGCCGGGTGATGCCGGTCCGGTGGGCCAGCATGTCGCGCAGGGTGACTGTGGTGTCAAGCTCGTTGTTGTAGAACTTGATTAAGGGCACGGACTCGCGGATGGGCTTGTCCCAGGTCAGCTTGCCTTCCTCGACGAGCATCCCAGCAGCGATCGCGGTGAAGAGCTTGGTGTTCGAGGCGATCTGCTGCAGGGTTGCCGGGGTGTAGGGCAGCTTCTGGCCGTAATCGCGGAAGCCGTAGCCCTTGGCGAAGACGAGCTTGTCGCCCTTGACGATGCCGACCCCGATGCCGGGGACGTTCCAGTCCTTGAGGACCTTGGTCATCCAGACGTCGAAGTTGCCGAGCTTCTTGACGACGGTGGGGTCCGGGGACTGGGCCGCGGTCCGGGCCGGGATGGCCAGGACGATCGCGGCGATCGCCACGAGGCCGATGAGACGAAGGAAGAGACTGTGTTGACGGGTGAGGTTCATTGAGGAAGCTCCTTGCGGCCGGACGGTCGGCCCCCTTTAATAATGATAAGGGGATGATAGGACCGAGCTCCGCCGGTTGTCAAGAAAAATGGACATAAAGTGGACGAGATTTCGAAAAGTAGTTCCGTAAAGGATTATTCTGTTTACAATTACGGCCGCAACGGGCATGATTCGTAATCAGCAGGTCGGAGGTTCGATCCCTCTCGCTGGCTCCACCCATATTCCCCGAGAAAATCAGCCGCTTAGGGCGGAGTGCTGCCCCGTCTTGCTCTCAATCTAAGTCTCTCAAAATCCGCATATTTCAACACAATAGTGGACATTTTAGTGGACACTTGGATTTTGCGCTAACGGGACCGGGCGGCTAGCCTAGGGTTGAAATGATCGTCAAGCTGGGCTTAAGCTAGCTCAAGATTAACGGATTTCTGATCCGTCTGTCGCCTGTTCGAGTCAGGCCAGGAGCAGTCCGTTTTCCCCTGAATTTTTCATTTTTCCTTTAAGCATCATTAATAGGACGTCACGAAACTCATTTTTAAACCAAGCTGGGAAGGAACGATTTCACATAGCGGATTTTATCCTCGTAGCCTAGTCGGTGAGCGGTGAGGGCGACAAGTAACACGGTCATATGGGCGATCGTACAGTGATTTTTCGTCGCCGCCAAGCCGATCACCGTGGGTCGCTGCATTGAGATCGCGAGAAGGCGGGAAAAGATCCGCTCTACCGATGTCCTCTGATTATAGATAAGTTTGAATCGCCTTGTTCCGTAAGCGATCTGATCACGAACGCTGGGGCTTAGGCGGATGAGATAGTTACAGCCCTTGTGGTTAATGAACTTTGGATGGGCAGCCGGGCAGAGAAGATATTGCCCCCGATACTTCTTCCCCCAGTGAAGAGGGCAAGCGTATTGGATATAGGTTCTCCCCTTTACGGTCATCTTTCCCCTTCTGTGCATTTCCAGGAGGCCGGGACAGAAGACGATCCCTCTCTTGATGGTGAAGGAAGTTGGGGGAGCATATCGGCGGTTTCGGGGAATAATAGGCTCAGCTTTCATCTCGATAAAGATATAGGACAGGATCTCTTCGGTATCGTAGTTGGCATCCCCGATGACACATTCTGCGGAGAGGGGGAGAGATTCTTGAGCCTCCCTGAGAAGCGGAACGGCCTGTCTTTTTTCGTCATGGTTTGCCGGAAGAGTCTTCTCATGAAGAGGAAGTTCCGAGACCACGTCATTCAGAATATGATTTCTATATCCCCAGAACCAAGCGATCTTCGTTTGAAACGCTTGAGGGTAATGGATGAGAACGCCCAGCCTGGCGTCGGGGTCGCCCGGAAGTTGGCGCGTCTTATCGAACCGGTTTTGAGCCGAGGCTTTGAAGTTATTTTCCTTGACGTTAGCCTTGATCGAACAGGAGTCCAAGGCCAGGTGCTTTCCCGTGATCACACCTTCCCCGATGAGACGGCGCACGAGAGTGAGGCGAACGGCTTGAAGATCGGCATGAGATAAAGTTCTCAGGAATTGGGAGAACCGCTCTTTGGAGGGAGCTGGCCGGCCCGGGTGAAAACCAAGGACCTCGGCCATGACAGGGTTGTTCTCAAGTTCAAAGACAAGGTCGGTTAACGATGGAAGACCTCGAAGGTTCTTATAGATCAGAGCTCGCAGAATGGCGTCCCTGGAAAAAGGAGGGCGCCCCGTCGCCTTCGGAGGATCCGGGAGCGGGGGCAGGTTTTCAAAGAGCTTTTCATAACGGGCTCTCGGAGGCAGGTCTTCGGCCTTGAAAAGAGAAACATTTTTCATGGGCCCCTCGAGTTTCGTGACGGTCGGTGATAATCGGCCGTATCGAGGGTATCAGAAAGGCGGAGGTTAGGAGAACTAACGTATTCATTTCAAAAGATGATGAAGTGGATAAAAATGGGGTTGTCACGAAAGTCGTTGTTACTAACTGGCTGGTTTATTGGCTCCAAAAGGCACCAAAAACGCGCCCCCAAGCCGGAAAATACCCATTTATGTTGTTGATATAAAGTGAGTTAGCAGTGGTTAGGAAAAGCGAGAGTTTAGCTCTCGTAAGTTATACATATATAATGATTTAGAGTTTCGTGACGACCACCATCATTAAGCCAGATTAGCGATCTGAGCCGTCCTTGACATCGCATCCAGTTATGATTTATCATTTTTCGTAATAAGAAGGTGGGTCGATAAACGTTCATAAGTACCTCTCGGCCCGTCCGTCTTTAGCCTATGCCGGCTGATGTGATGAGATAGTAAGATCGATGGCATTTTCATCTGAATCGCGCCTTGGCCCCTACAAGATCGTCGGCTCACTGGGCGCCGGCGGTATGGGCGAGGTGTACCGGGCGTGGGACGAACGGCTGCAACGGGAGGTAGCGATCAAGGTGCTGCCCAAGGCGGTTGCCGGCGATCCCGAACGTTTGGCACGCTTCGAGCGGGAAGCGAGAGCGTTGGCGCAGCTATCGCACCCGGCCATCCTGTCGATCTTCGACTTCGGGAAAGCGGGCGACACGACCTACGCGGTCACCGAGCTTCTCGAGGGCGAGACTTTGCGGAAGCGTCTCGGGCACGAGAAGTTGTCGTGGCGACGGGCCGTGGAGATCGCGACCGCCCTTGCTGAGGGCCTGGCCTCGGCCCACGGCGCCGGCATCATACACCGCGACTTGAAGCCCGAGAACATCTTCCTCACCCGCGACGGGAGGGTGAAGATCCTTGACTTCGGTCTGGCGCGGATCGAACCGGTCCAGGCGGTCGAGGGGCGCACGCTATCGCTCGCGCCGGACACCACCCTGCCCGGGGCCGTGCTTGGCACCGTCGGCTACATGGCGCCGGAACAGGTGCGCGGCGAGCCCGCCGATGTCCGCTCGGATATCTTCTCTCTAGGCTGTGTCCTATTCGAGATGCTGACCGGTCGAAAGGCCTTCCAACGGGACACCGCACCCGAGACGATGACGGCGATCCTGAAGGACCCGGTTCCGGAGGTGGCCCTCTCCGGCACCGACATCTCGTCCGAGCTCGACTGCGTCGTCGGCCACTGCCTCGAGAAGAATCCCACGGAGCGCTTCCAGTCGGTGAGAGATCTGGCCTTCAGCCTCCGGGAGGTGGCGAAGCCGGCCGTTCCCGCCGCTCGGATGGCTCCGGCCGCGAGAAATCGCCTGTGGGTCCCGGGAATCATTCTCGCGGCGCTAATCGTAATGGCGGCCGCGGTGTTCCTGTGGCAGAGGGGGAACCTCGGAGCGCGGCGCGGCGCGGGCGGGCCGGCCGGGGACGAGCGCGTCGCAGTGCTGCCCTTCGAAAACCTGGGTGCCGGCGACGATGCCTACTTCGTCACCGGCGTGACGGACGAGATCATGGGACGTCTCGCCTCTGTGCGTGGACTTGCGGTCGTCTCACGGGCAAGCGCCTCCCAGTACGCTGGGACGACCAAGAGCACTCGGCAGATCGGCAGCGAACTCGGGGTGAGATACCTCCTCACCGGCACGGTGCGCTGGGCGCGTGGGCAGGGGGCCGCTGAAAGGGTCCGGATCACGCCCCAGCTCATTCGCGTCGCCGACGACACCAGCCTGTGGACCGAGATCTACGAGTTCACGATGGACGATATCTTCCGGATCCAGTCCGAGATCGCCCGTTCGGTCGCGGCGCAGCTCGACCTCACGCTGCTCGAGCGCGAACCCGGATCTCTCGAGGCCCGACCGACCGGAAACATGGAAGCGTACCAGGCATTCCTACGCGGTAGGTTCCTCGCCGGGCAGCCTCACTTTACGCTCTCGACCTGGCTTTCCGCGGTCGGCGACTTCGAGCATGCGGTTTCTCTCGATCCCAGCTTCGCACTGGCCTGGGCAGAGTTGACGAAGGCCCATTCGCGACTCATCTACTTCTGGTACGACGTCTCCGCTCAGAGGCACGTGCAGGCCCGCCAGGCCCTGGCCCGGGCCCGAGAGCTCGCTCCGGGCTCTTCAGAAGTGGATCTGGCGACCGGCTACTATCATCTCTGGGTCGAGCGGGATCCGGACGCCGCTCTCGTCGAGTTCGAGGCCGCCTCCCGCGGACTGCCCAACAGCGTCGAATTGCAGTCGGCCCTGGGCGAGCTGTTCCGCCTGCGTGGCGACTGGCCGCGGGCGCTCGCCGCGTTCCGGGCGGCCAGCACACTCAGCCCGCGCGACGGCTCGGCGATGGTCGAGGTCGCCGAGACCTTGTGGTGGATACGGCGCTATCCCGAGGCCGTCGAAGCGGCCGACCGGGCCATCGAGCTCGCTCCCGACCAGGCCTGGTCGTACCTGTCGAAGGTCTTTGCCCTCTGGAGCTGGAAAGGCCGCGACGGCGTGGCCGAAGCCCGCGCGGCCCTGGAATTCGTTCCAAAGGATCACGAGTGGGCCGAGTGGACCTGGTTCGCTCAGGAGGAGATGGAAGGACGATACGCCGAGGCTATAAGCCGCATGCAGGCGGATCCGGAGGGTTGGATCCGTATCAAGATCCAGGCCGCCCCGAAGGCTCTCTTTGCAGCGGCCCTGCAGATATCGCTCGGGGAGGAGGAGCGAGCCCGGGAGGGATTCGAGGCTGCGCTCCGACTGCTCGAGGCCCAGGTACAAGTCACCCCCGAGGATGCCCGCTATCACAGCTCTCTCGGCGTCGCCTACGCGGGTCTGGGGCGCAAGGACGAGGCGGTGCGCGAGGGGCTGCGCGGGGTCGAGCTGCTGCCGATGTCGAAGGATGCCGTCTATGGCATACCGTATGTCATCGATCTCGCCCACATCTACACGCTCGTTGGAGATACCGAGAAAGCAGTCGAACAGCTCGAGTTCCTTCTGTCTCACTCGGGCTGGATCAGCGTTCCCTGGCTAAAGGCAGACCCGCGCTGGCGCCAACTGCAGGGCAATCCAAGCTTCGACGCACTTCTGGCTAAATACGAGTTGAAGGAATAGCGGCCGTAGGTGAGCACAATCTGAGCGCAATCAATTTTGCAGGCCATCTAATGTAATTAGTATCAGTGGCTTGTAACGCTAGAGCAGTTGGTTCGTAATCAGCAGGTCGGAGGTTCGATCCCTCTCGCTGGCTCCACCGATTCCATTGACTTCCCGCCCGTCCCTCTGTTAATCTGAGGCCACGCTAGAGTAGGGGAGTTCGTTTGGCCATCAAGTGTCCAACGCGCGATTCTGAGAATGCCGATACCCAGCACTTTTGCGGGGAGGGCGGTACCGCGCTATCAAATCAGCTGAAAGGAGAGAAAAATCATGATCGAGAGAGTTCACCAACATATTATTGAAGAACTCCAGCAGAACACACGCACCGATACCATCTTTATCATCACATCGATCTTCCTCAATCTTTTAACTTTGGCCGTCAATTCGAGTATCGCCCAAGGGAAGAGCGCCAGCCGCACGATCGTCATGCTCATTTTTGTATCTTTAACGATTGTGGTCAATTTTGTGGTCATCATAGGTATCCTCAAAGGCAAACAGACCAGGTCCAAGCTTCTTATAGGGCTGATCAAGATGTATAAAGACCAAGGCGTGGACGGTTACTATGATTCCTCGCTCCTGACCAATTACAACATGAGGTATAATCTCTTCATTCTCGTTGTTGTCTTTCTCGGCCTCATCGCCATTTTTGTTCCCTTTATTGCCTAATGAACGAGAGAATCTTGCTGGGATTGCGCATTCTGACGACTCCGGCCATCCCGAAGTCCATAATACTTGGAAGCGGCTGGCCGGACTGAAGGGAGGAACCCGATGCCAAAAACAAGCCTCGGAAAATGGGCCGGTAGATTATTAGCCGTATTTGTTGTGCTTATTGTTGCGCTTATTCTCGGCATGGAACTTGCGGGATTGATGCCTGGGACCCCGCTCGTTCTCACGCTGGGAACATGCATGATGTTATCGGGGATTGCCGCTTTCGTTACCGGGATTGTAGCCCTAATCAGGTTCAAGGATCGCTCATTCGTCGTGATACTGGCCGTAGTCCTTGGATTTTTTGCCAGCCTCATTTCGATCATGGAGGTCGTGGAGAGGATTATCTGGCGCTCAACGCATTAGAGGGCAGAGCGAAATCCTATTCGAAACACGCCAGAGGCTGAAGACGCCCAGAAGTGGCTGACCGGGCTGAAGGGCAACTGATCGATTCGATGCAGCGTCGCAGGTGAGCACAATCTGAGCACAACCGATTTTCTGCCTCACCTAATTACATTATTTATCAGTAAGTTGAAAAGCTAGAGCAGTTGGTTCGTAATCAGCAGGTCGGAGGTTCGATCCCTCTCGCTGGCTCCATCCATCTGCTCCCAATATAGCAGCGAATTCGACACCGAGCCGTCATTAAGGGGGAAGCCGGCCCCAAACTTTAATACTGCCTGCGTTTGTTTCTGAGCGCAGGATTTGCTACAATAGATTCCTCTATGATCGTCGTGAAGCACTCCATCAAAGAAGCCGCGGAGGCAAATCTCCGGGAATTGAAGTCCATGACCCCGGCCGAGCGCCTCGATCTCGTTCAGCGTCTCAGGGACTTGTATTATGAGTTCAAAAATGAGGATCGAAAAGGATTTCAAAGAGTTTATCGGATCGTTAAACAACAATAACGTCCGGTATCTGATCATCGGCAGTTTCGCCCTGAGCTATTATGCCGAGCCCCGTTATACAAAGGACATTGACATTCTCGTCGAGGCCACGCCTTCGAACGCGGATCGCGTCATGAAAGCCATCCTCGAATTCGGGTTTGCGGACATCGAGCTGGGGAGCCGTGATTTCCTCGAGCCCGAACAGGTCATCCAATTGGGCATCGAACCGCTGAGGATCGACCTCCTGACATCCCTGAAGGGCATCGTTTTCGCAGATGCATGGGAGAGACGGACGGCGGGTCATTACGGCGACATTCCCGCTTTCTATATTTCCAAGCAGGATCTCATCGATCACAAGAGACTCGTCGGCAGAAAGCAGGATCTGGCGGACATCGATAAGCTGATCAAAGCCTAGGCCGGACCGGATTGAGTTCCCAGACCTGGAAACGCTCTCCTTTGGACCGAGAGCAACAGAGTTTGCGGACCATGAAATGCCCCGGGTATCACTTGGAGAACACGGCCGGTCTTTACGATGTCGCCACCGGCGCCCACGAGCGGATCTCCGAGGTGGGCGAAAAACCCCGGAGCCCTGACTAATGACTCGATCTACAAGGGCGGAGGTCCGGATCCTCTCGGGGCCGCCGGTGAGCACGATCTGAGCACAATCGATTTGGCTCCCCACCTAATTATCTTTATTATCAGTTATATAAAACGCTAGGCCCGTTGGTTCGTAATCAGCAGGTCGGAGGTTCGATCCCTCTCGCTGGCT
>Ga0315293_10003915_pt1 | contig 14281 bp, 9 predicted proteins | sample YL17G13_20_MG_FD_203071 | JGI IMG/M metagenome (GOLD analysis project Ga0315293, IMG submission 203071) | Sediment microbial communities from Yellowstone Lake, YNP, Wyoming, USA - YL17G13_20 | ecosystem: Environmental > Aquatic > Freshwater > Lake > Sediment | place: USA: Wyoming | collected... | reverse complement strand
GATGCGGGCCTGGCCACTCCCCTGGTAAAGCGGCCCAACAGCTTCCTGTTCCGCTCCGATCCCTCCGACGTGGCACGCGTGGAAGACCGCACCTACATCTCCTATCCTGACAAAGAAGAAGCCGGTCCCACCAACATCTGGATGGCGCCCGACGAGCTGAAGAACACCATGAAGGGCCTGTACGCCGGCTGCATGAAGGGCCGCACCATGTACGTGATCCCCTTCTCCATGGGCCCGGTCGGTTCCCCCATTGCAAAGATCGGCATCGAACTCACCGATAGCCCCTACGTGGTCTGCAACATGCACATCATGACCCGCGTGGGAACCAAGGTGCTCGAAACGCTGGGCTCCGATGGTGAGTTCATCCCGTGCGTGCACTCAGTTGGCGCGCCGCTGGCAGCCGGTCAGAAAGACAAGGGCTGGCCCTGCGCGCCAATCGAGAAGAAGTACATCAGCCACTTTCCCAACGAGAACCTCATCTGGTCGTACGGATCGGGCTACGGTGGAAACGCGCTTCTCGGCAAGAAGTGTCTGGCACTGCGCATTGCATCGGCCATGGCCAAGCGCGAAGGCTGGATGGCAGAGCACATGCTCATTCTCCGCCTCACCAGCCCTGCGGGCAAGCAGTTCCACATCGCAGCCGCGTTCCCCTCGGCGTGCGGCAAGACCAACCTGGCCATGCTTCAGCCCACCATCAAGGGATGGAAGTGCGAGTGCATTGGCGACGACATTGCGTGGATGAAGATCCGCCCCGATGGACGCCTGAACGCGATCAATCCTGAAAACGGGTTCTTCGGCGTGGCACCGGGAACTTCATACGACAGCAATCCCATGGCCATGGACACCATCAAGCAGAACACCATCTTCACAAACTGCGTACAGACCGACGACGGCGATGTGTGGTGGGAGGGCATGGGCCCGGCGCCCAAGCACGGTATTGACTGGAAGGGCAAGGAGTGGACACCCGAGTCCAAGGAACTGGGCGCACACGCAAATGCTCGTTTCACCGCGCCGGCCGCACAGTGCCCGGTGCTCTGCCCCGACTGGGAGAAGCCCGAAGGCGTACCCATCGACATCTTCATCTTTGGTGGCCGTCGCGCAAGCACAGTTCCGCTGGTGTTCGAGTCGCTCTCGTGGTCGCACGGCGTGTTCCTGGGCTCCACCGCAGCATCGGAAACCACCGCAGCCAACATTGGCGCAGTGGGCAATCTGCGGCGCGATCCGTTTGCCATGACGCCCTTCTGCGGATACAACATGGGAGACTACTTCCAGCACTGGCTCAACATGGGTGAGAAGCTGGGCGCCAAGGCTCCGCGAATCTTCTACGTCAACTGGTTCCGCAAGAGCCCCGACGGCAAGTGGCTGTGGCCAGGCTTTGGCGAGAACGCCCGCGCACTCAAGTGGATGTGCGAACGCGTTGAGGGCACGGCCAAAGGCGTGCAGTCGCCCATCGGCATTTTGCCGGCAGAGGGTGAACTGGACCTGACCGGACTCTCCATCAAGGCCGAAGATCTCAAGGAACTGCTCAAAGTCGACCCGGCTGTCTGGAAGAAGGAGGCCGAAAGCATCGAAGAGCACTACAAGAGATTCGGCGCCCGCTGCCCGGCGAAGCTCTGGGACGAGCTGGCAGCCCTGCGCGCTCGACTTGGCTAGCATCAGCGATCATGACGTCGATCGGTTCCCTGTCCAACTGACGGGGAATCGGCTCGACAGTGTCGAAGTCCTCAGACTATATTAGGGAAACGTCTTGGCCGACCGGGGTGCTCTCCGTCTAACCGACACTGAGACGGAAGCGGTCGGGAGAAGCCCGAGACCCGACAGGCGAACTCTTCCGAAAGGAACTGTGGACAATGCCTTGGTTTACCCAGAAAACCGAAACGCCCAAGAAGGCTCGCGAAGAGATCTGGATAAAGTGCGAGCAGTGCCGGGCGCATATCTTCAAAGAAGACTGGTCAAATACCCACAAAGTCTGCCCGAAGTGCAACTACCACGGCCGCATCGATGCGTACGAGCGCATCGGCATCACGCTCGATGCAGGTTCGTTCAAAGCGATCAATGCCGATATCATTCCCACCGACCCGCTTGAATTCACCGACCCCAAGGGCAGCTACAAAGATCGCATCACCGAGACCCGCAAGAAGACCAAGCTCAACGAGTCGGTGATAACGGGCACGGGCACGATCAACGGGCAGAAGGTGACGGTAGCTGTCATGGACTTCCGCTTTCAGGGCGGAAGTCTGGGCAGTGCAACCGGCGAGAAGATCCTCCTGGCCGCAAACTACGCCCACGATCACGATACGCCCTACATCGTATTCTCGGCCTCTGGTGGCGCGCGCATGCAAGAAGGCGTGCTCTCGCTCATGCAGATGGCAAAGACCTGTGGCGGCATTGCGCGACTGGGTGAGAAGGGCCTGCCCTACATCTCGGTTCTCACCGACCCAACCACTGGAGGCGTCTCGGCCTCCTATGCCATGGTTGGGGATGTCAATATCACCGAACCGGGCGCGCTCATCGGGTTTGCCGGCAGACGCGTGATTGAGCAGACCATCAAGCAGAAGCTGCCCGACAATTTCCAGACCGCCGAGTACCTGCTGGAGCACGGCTTCATCGATGCGGTTGTCAATCGCAAGGACATGAAGGACACGCTCGGCAAGATCGTGTCGTACGGCATGGCCAGGAAGTGAACAGCGGGGATGGGTACAGTTTCCCGCATGACCACGTCTGTTGATGCGCAGCATCGAGACACGAACGCTCTCTTCCACCGGGAGGACGAATACATGGAATCCCTTCTCGATTTCGAAAAACCGGTCGCTGACCTCGAAGCCATGATAGAGAAGCTCAAAAAGCTCTCTGTCGAGCAGAAAGGCGACTTTACCGAGCAGATCACCCAGCTCGAAAAGAAGCTCATCGAGCAGAAGAAGACCGTCTACGAGAACCTCAGCCCGTGGCACATTGTGCAGATCGCCCGCTTCAAGGAGCGGCCACTCCTGCAGGACTTCATCCCGCTCATCTGCAGCGACTTTGTCGAGCTTCACGGCGACCGCCACTTCTCCGACGACCATGCCATGGTGGGCGGCTTTGCCACCATTGGCGACACCAAGGTCATGCTGATCGGCAACAACAAGGGTAAGTCCATCAAAGAAAATGTGGACCGCAATTTCGGTCAGGCCAAGCCCGACGGCTATCGCAAGGCTCTGCGCCTGATGAAACTGGCGGAGCGGTACGGCTTGCCCGTGGTCACACTGGTTGACACACAGGGAGCATTCCCGGGTATCGAGGGAGAGGAGCGCGGCCAGCACGAGGCCATTGCACGCAACCTGCTGGAGATGGCCCGGCTTCAGGTGCCCATCGTCAGCGTCGTGACAGGCGAGGGCGGCAGCGGCGGCGCCATTGGTGTTGCCGTGGGAGATGTGGTCATGATGTTCCAGTACTCGATCTACTCGGTGATCTCCCCCGAGGGCTGCGCAGCCATTCTGTGGCGCGATGGCAAGGAAGCTCCCAAGGCGGCTGAGGCGCTCAAGCTCACAGCACCCGATCTGTTGCGGCTCGGCGTTATCGACGAAATCATTCCCGAGCCTGCAGGCGGCGCACACCGCAACCCGCAGCAGGCGGCGGCAAGTCTCAAAGAGGCAGTGCTGCGGCACCTGAAGAAGCTCTCGACACTTCCGGCAAAGAAGCTCGTTGACAAGAGGTTTGAGAAGTTCTCGGCCATGGGGCAGTTCGGCCGGGAATAGCCAGCAGTCAGCGGTCAGAGAGCAAGATCGCCGATCCCCCCCCCGGCGGCGGCAGCATCGACGGTTCCACAGAGGTCGGTCACCTCGCACTCGCGCGACCGGCCAATGAGAGACGAACATCCAGGAAAGGAATTCGACAATGGCACACGACATGGTCAAGCCCACCAAGCGGGAGAAGGAAGACCGCAAACTCCACAAGATCCCTCTTCGCTTCACCGACACAACTTTGCGCGATGCGCATCAGAGCCTGTGGGCCACGCGCATGCGCACCGACGATATTCTGCGCATTGTCGATGTGATTGACAATGTCGGCTACTACTCGCTGGAATGCTGGGGTGGCGCAACCTTCGACGTGGCTTTGCGCTTCCTGCGCGAGAATCCCTGGGAGCGGCTCCGTCAGATCAAGTCCAAAGCCAAGAAGACTCCCACGCAAATGCTCCTGCGCGGCCAGAACCTGGTTGGCTACCGCAACTACGCCGACGACGTGGTTGACCGCTTCGTGGCACTGGCCTGCGAAAACGGCATGGACATCTTCCGCTGCTTCGACGCTCTGAACGACACCCGCAATCTCGAAGCAGCCATCAAGGCGGTCAAGAAGCATGGTGGCCATGCACAGGGCACCATCTCCTACACCATCAGCCCGGTGCACACCATCGAGAAGTTCGTGCAGTATGCCCGAGAGCAGGTTGCGCTGGGCGCCGATTCGCTCTGCATCAAGGACATGGCCGGCATCCTCACGCCAATCCAGGCAGAGCGCCTCGTCTCTGCGCTGATCAAAGCGGTGAAAGTACCGGTCCAACTGCACTGCCACGCATCGTCAGGCATGTCGGTGGCCACATACGTTGAGGGCGTGCGCGCAGGCGCGGGCGCAATCGACTGCGCCATTGCGCCCATGGCGGGCTTCTCTTCGCAGCCGCCGGTTGAGACCATGGCCGCGATCTTCAGCGAGACCAACTACTACTCCGATCTTGACATGGAGGCCCTCGACCGGGTGGCCAAGTTCTTCGACGAGCTTGCCCCACAGCGCCGACAGAGCTCGGCCGGCAACGCCTACATCGACCCCGGCATTCTGGTGCACCAGATTCCCGGCGGCATGATCTCCAACTTCCGCTCGCAACTCGAAAAGCAGGGCGCACTTGACAGACTACCACAGGTACTCGAAGAGGTGACCAAGGTGCGCGAGGACCTTGGCTGGCCGCCACTGGTCACGCCTACCAGCCAGATTGTGGGCACGCAGGCTGTCATGAACATCCTGGCAGGCGGGCGCTACAAGATGGTTCCCAACGAGGTGAAGGACTATGTGCGCGGCCTCTACGGTCGTTCGCCGGCGCCCATTGACCCGGCATTCGTGCGGAAGATTCTGGGTGATGAGAAGCCCATCGACTATCGCCCGGCCGACAAAATGGAGCCCATGTTGCCCCATGCGACTGACGGTCTTGACCACACGCTCATCGAGCACGAAGAAGACATCATCTCCTACACCATTCTGCCGGAGCCGTCGCTTGAGTACTTCAAGTGGCGCAAGCTCGCGCCCGAGCAGCGCCCCGAGACGCCTGCCGATCTGGAGCTGAAGAAGTTGAAGGACTCCTCGGCCAAGCCGGCGACCCTGCCCGCCGCCGCACCGGCTCCTGCAGCAGTGAGTGCACCGACAGCAGCGGGCCAACTCCCGAAGATGCTGAGCCCCGAGGACTATCAGGGCCTGGGCGATATGCTGGCAAAGAGCGCGGGGGTTTCGTTCTCCGAATTGACGTTCAAGAAAGGCGACTTCGCAATCACCGTCCGCGGCACAGGCGTCGCGGCAGAACCCGTGAGTGCACCGGCAGCTCCTGCTCCGGCAGTTGCACCGGTCGCAGAACCGGCTCCTGCTGCAGCCGCACCGGCGACCCCGGCACCCCAGCCGACCCCTGCACCAGCCCCGCAACCCGAGGCCAAGGCAGCGTACGCGTCAACCATCAACTCGCCGTTGGTGGGGACGTTCTACACGACAGGCGGTCCGGGCAAGCCCAAGCTCGTCACCATCGGTGACATTGTCGAGAAGGGCGGCAAGGTGTGTATCGTTGAAGCCATGAAGCTCTTCAACGAGATCGAGGCTCCCTGCAAGTGCAAGATCGTCAAGATGCTTGCAGGTGAGGGAGAGGGCGTGGTGAAGGACCAACCCATCGTGGGGATCGATCCGGTGTAGCGCTCTGACGCATCTTGCGGCGTGATATACGACGCCTGGATGGGAGCCGTGGCTCTCCGTCCGGGCGTTCTTGTCTGGAGCGCACAGAGCGTCGGCAAGGAGTGCGGAGATCTGCCAGCTCCTCGCACTGCGGGCCAAGGAACCTCGTCCCAAAGTACTCGTATGCAGATTGCAGGATACGACAACAACCGACACCGGCGGCCCGTGATGGACCTGTGGTCGTTGGTCTTCGGATACACCGAGACCCGGAACCAGCCCGCACTCTCCATTGACAAGAAGCTCCAGGTGGACGACGGGCTCTTCTTCATCGCCATGGACCAGGACATCGTGGTGGGAACAGTCATGGCCGGATACGACGGTCACCGCGGCTGGATCTACTCACTCGCGGTCGATCCCCAACACCGGGCACAAGGAATCGGAACGCGGCTACTCAACCACGCGGAACAGGAGCTGCAGAGGCGCGGCTGCGTGAAGGTGAATCTGCAGATCCTCAGCACCAATGACTCGGTCAAGGAGTTCTATCTGCGGAATGGATATGCGGTGGAGCCGCGAATCAGCATGGGCAAGGTGCTGGTGTAGGGCTGTGGCCTCCTGGTTGTCTGGAACGTGCGCGAGGGTCTGCACTGTCGCCCCACCATGGAGTGAACCGGCCTGGACATCTGCCGCACGACCCCTCATCCCCTCATCACTCCACACCGTCCCCGTCCCCTCCACGCCGCACCACCTGACGCATGATCTGCGCCTCAGCGAAGGAAACCGATCCGTTGCAATACTCCACAATGGTGCGTAACCGCCCGGTGTCAAGGCACTCGAACGCATGCGCAAGGAGCTTCTGCTTCTCTGGCGACACGAGTAGGTCGAGCTTGATCGGTCTGCCCTGGCGGATCGCATCGCACACGTGCCCCGCAATAGTCCCCTCCACCAACCCGCGCTCCAGGGAGATCTCCGCGAGCGTTCGCCCCTGGTCAAGCAGCTCGAAGGTGGCACGGGCTGAGGAGCCGACGCGGTTTGCACGTCGTTCCTCCTTCTCCAGGCGTCGCTGTTCGCGTCGGGAATCTCCATCCTCGAAGTCTGCGTCATCATCCCGCCCGCCGCGCACCAGATGCGGATTCTCCGACAGGTACGACCGGATGACGTCCATGAACGCGGCGCCGTACCGCTCGCGCTTGGCCTCGCCAATGCCGCTGACGCGCAGTAGTGCGGCATCCGACGTTGGGTACCTGCGACACATCTCGTGCAGCGTACGGTCTGAGAAGACCACGAAGGGCGGCACGTTCTGCTCCCTGGCCAGACGACTGCGCACCACGCGGAGACGTGCGAAGAGTTCCTCGTTATAGGCCGAGTCGCGTTGATCGGTGCGCATGACCCGCGATTTGCGGATCTCCTTGCGCAGAAGCGCCATGAATGCTGCGCGGCCAAAGAGCACCCCTTCGCCCTTGGGAGTGACCTTGAGCACCGGGTACGGGTCTCCCTCTTGAGCAAGGAGCCCCTGTGCCAGCAACTCATCCACAATCGACCGCCAGTGCCTGCGCTCTTTGTCCTTGCCTGCGCCAAAGGTCTTGAGCTGGTCGTGACCAAGTTGACGCATACGCTCCGAGGTCTCGCCCAGCACCACATCGGTCACGTGCTTGCCTCCAAAGCGCTGCCCTGTGCGCACAATGGCCGACATCAGGATCTGCGCGTCGGTGGTTGCATCGGTGCGCACAACGTCGCCCACGCACACGTCGCAGGATTTGCAGTTTTCGACACCGAGGTCCTCGCCGAAGTAGCTCAGTAGTTGGGCGCGGCGGCAGATGTTGTGCGTGCCGTACGACACCATCTGGTCGAGCTTCTTGCGCGCAACAGAGCGTTGCTCGACGTCGGGCATCTTCTCGATGAAGAACTTGATCTTGGGAATATCTCCCATGCCCAGGAAGAGCACGCACACCGAGGGCTCCCCGTCACGCCCTGCGCGACCGGTCTCCTGGTAGTAGCTCTCGATGTTCTTGGGCAGATCGCCATGAATCACGTAGCGCACGTTCGATTTGTCAATGCCCATACCAAAGGCGATAGTCGCCACAACCACCTGCACCTCGTCGCGGCTGAAGGCGTCCTGGTTGCGCGTGCGCTCCTCGCGCGTGAGGCCGGCATGGTACGGCAGCGCCTTGACGCCCGCGGCGGCCAGATCGGCGGCAGTGGTCTCCACGGCCTCACGCGTGGTGCGGTAGATGATGCCCGACTCGCTCTCGTGTTCGCGCACAAATGCCAGGAGCTGATCGTCGAGATCTTCCTTGCGCTTGACTTGGTAGAAGAGATTGGGCCGGTTGAACGACGCGCGCACCAGCATGGGAGAGCGCAGGCCGATGCGTTCGGCAATGTCGTTCTGCACGCGAGCGGTTGCCGTGGCCGTGAAGGCGGCGATGGGCGCCTGAGGGAACTCACGCGGGATGAGCGACAGATTCATGTAGTCGGGGCGGAAGTCGTGTCCCCACTCGGAGATGCAGTGCGCTTCGTCAATGGCAAAGAGTGACACGTTGACGCGTCGCAGCGATGCCATGAAGTCGCCCAGGGCAAAGCGCTCGGGCGAAATATAGAGCAGCTCGATATCGCCATGTTCCAGACGCCGGGTTGTGTCGGCCCGCAGTCTTCCGTCAATGGAGCTGTTGAGGAGGGCTGCCTTGATGCCCATGTCAACGGCAGCGTCGACCTGGTCTTTCATCAATGCGATGAGGGGACTCACTACCACCACGGCGCCTGGGAGCACCTTTGCCGGCAGTTGGTAGCAGAGGGACTTGCCGCCACCGGTCGGCATGACCGCGAAGACATCGCGGCCCGCGAGAATGGCCTCGACGATTTCCTGCTGGTTCGGGCGAAATGAGTCGAAGCCAAAGACCTGCTTGAGGACTGTGGGGACGTCGGCTGCGAGCGGGGCGGTGCGTACGGGCGTGTCCAGAGGGAACTCCTTGGTGTGCGAACCGTCGGCGGCGTGCGCGCGAGGGATCCTGCTGCACTGCGTCTTTGTCAAATCGGTTTCCGGGGGACGGGTGCCGTCACTACCACTGACTGCGATGGGCGAATTGTCTATGGCGTCACTCAAGCACTTCCCAGTGCCCGCCCCTCTGTGGCCCGACGTATCTCAACTGTCCAGCCTCAGCCAGCTTCGAACTCGCGAGTTCGACGGCTCTCTGCGACCTGCCGACTACTGCCGCAACTTGGGACAGCGTCAATTCCGGATTCTTCTGAAGCAACTTGAGTATTTTCACCGGAGTTTTCACGGCAGGTTTCACCGCAGGTCTCACCGCAGGTTTCACCGTGGGTTTCGCCGAAGCTTTCGGGACCCGGAATTGACTTGGGTTGGGCTCGACCCGTGCGCCTTCGGGCACCGGGAACTCAACCCGATGTCCCGCGTTACCGACCCAAAAATAGTTCCTCACTCGGACGGAGGGCTCGGTCGTACCATCTTCGGCGCGAGACTTGCACTCCGCGCCCCCTTCACCCATTTTTCAGAACCACCATGGACAACCAGCACTCACTCCTCGCACTGGCTCGCGATCTGGCAGGTAGCATCCGCACCTACGCCACGGACCCACGCAACCGCTGGAAGACTGTGGCCATTGCGGCGGGATTCTCGGCACTACTGGTGTATGCGATCCTGAGATCCACCGTTCTTGACGCATCGGACTTGCGCAACGGGTACCTGCACCCCACTCGCGCTGTGCTCTACTGCGGAAAAGACATCTACCGCGACTTTCCCAACAACTCGTTTCCCGCATTCTTCTACTGCGTGGTGGCACCGTTTGCCCAATTCACCGATGGCGTGGCTGCGGTGCTATGGTATGTGCTGAGTGTGGGGCTCTTCTTCGGGATCAACGGGCTGGTCATCCGAATGCTCAAGACCACGTCCCCTCCAGGCGTCACCGGATCAAGCACCGAAGCAGCCGCAGACCGAGCGCCGCACCGAGCCTGTCGAGGTGTGCCGGTCGTCTCGACAAGTACAGGGCCTCGGCCTGACGACCGGTGTGTCGAGGCCACCGGCGGGAGGAGCAGCACAGCGTCCCGGCCCGGTCCACGCATGTCGTACTTCATTGCACCACTGCTGTGCAGCGTCATTCTGGCCGACAATCTCTATCTCGGCCAGTCAAACATCATGACGCTGTTCTTCGTGTGTGCGTCCTTGTACTCCTACCTTCACGGCAAAGACGTGCGCGCAGGGGTGTGGCTCTCGCTGGGCATCTGCTTCAAGGTGACACCGGCACTGTTCCTGCTCTTCTACCTGATGAAATTGCGCCTGAAGGTGCTCGCAGGTGTCGCGGCAGGGCTCGTGGTGTTTCTGGTGATCGTGCCGGCGCTCTTCTTCGGGCCCGTCAAGAGCCTGCACTACGTATGTGGCTGGTCTGAGATGATTCTCATGCCCTACGTCAAGGGTGAGCGTGTGAAGTCGGTGAACGTCACCTGGAAGCATACGAATCAGTCGCTCGACGCGTTCCTGCACCGCACTTTCACCGACTACGCAGAACGTAAGTACGGCGGGCTCCACCGGACCCTCGCGCTGGTGCGGCTGTCCGAGCCTGCGGTTAACCGGTTGTCCAAGCTCGTCAAGGTCGGGCTGGTGGCGCTCCTCGTGCTCGTGCTGGTGCGGCTGCGCGGCTGCGGCATGGCGTCGCTGCCGTGGGAGGGCTCGATATTCCTGATGACCATGCTCTATCTGTCTCCTATCAGTTGGTCAAGTCACTACATGGCAGTGCTTGTGCCGTATGCAGTGATGGTGCACACCATCATCAATCTGCCGAAGAAGGACCCCGGACGGCGGATCCTGTTCTGGGCACTGGCGGTGGGAATGGGGTTCTCGGTCTTCAACCTTACGCCCACGCTGCAAAGCTACTCGTTCCTGTTTGTCGGGAACGCGGTGGTGTTTGCGGGGCTGCTCGCGTATGCGCTGGTGTTTGTGCCCCGGCGTGCGGGCCGTCAATCCTGAGCGCCCGGGGAGTGCCCCGACTGCGCCTATGGGCGGAGGCCTTCAGCCCCGGACCCCGACCTACCCTCCAAACGCCCCCGTTCGCAGATAATTCCCCCGACCTGTAGGCCAATCGGGATTACCGGCGGTCGCGGACGGAACGTCCCAGATCTGCACACCACCAGAGCCTGAACCCAGCGCGTCCTTGAGTGAGATGATGATCTCGATGACTCCATCGTTGTCAACGTCAGCAAGCGTGGGGGCAGCCATGCTACCACGTCCGGCGATCTCCACGCGGTGCAGCAACGCGCCGTCACTGTTGAGGATGAAGAGGCGGGAGACATTGTCAGCAATTGAGTACGTCGTGAAGACAACCTCGGGCACACCATCGGCGTCCAGATCGCCGGCCACAGCCTCGCTTGCGCCCACAAACGGCGAGCCGGTTGCATCGAACTGCACACGCCACAGCACCTCACCTCTTGACGAATAGCAGCGCATCCATCCGTCGTAGGATGGCACGATCACGCAGGGAGTCGATCCACCGAGTCGCGAGATGCACGGCGCAGGTGCGACCTGGGTGATGTTGTCCTCGTAGCCCCAGTACAGCGGACCACCAGTGGTGAGCGGCGGGTCGAAACCGGTCACTCGCGTCATGTCGGGATTGAGCACCCACAGACTGTTGCCCAGGTTGTTGGTGATGCCCGCACGCTCGTGGTCGGAGTAGAGGATGATCTCGGGGAGACCGTCGCCATCCATGTCGGCGAATGCGGGAGGCGAGTCGGTGAATTCATCACGCTGGTTGCCGTCCTCGCCCCAGCCCTGCTTTGCCAGGTCAAGCCGGTGGAACATGGGCACGCCCGCCGAGAACGTGTCGGCGAACATGGCATTGGCGCGCCAGGGCGTGCCGTCAGCCCGGTATGGACCAATGGAGCATCGATCATAGGTCGACACAATGTCTCGCACACCATTGCCGTCGAGATCGGCGATACCGATGTTCTGGTTGAATCCGCCATAGTCGCCGGGGTCGCGGCCGCTGCACTGGGGCCATCCGGTCCCCTGCGAACCATCGATGCTCCAGACGTTGGTGACCGAACTATCCGACGTATTGACAACGAGGATCTCGACTGTTCCATTGTTGTCCAGGTCTGCCGCGGCGATTGACCGGATCTCACTGGTTGATCCGGGAAAGCTCCGCGGCCATCCGGCGTGGAGCGTGCCTGTGTGGTCGTACACTGCAACCTTGTTGCTGTAGCAGATGGCAATCTCGCCCATGCCGTCTCCGTCGAGGTCACCCACGACCGGCGAGCAGTACATGCGCGACTCGCCGTGCACCTCGGCAGTACCGCCATTCTCCCCCACCGCCGCGCGCCACATGGGTGTGCCCGTGGAGCTCCAGACGTACAGCACGCTGTGACGGGAAGCGATGATCTCCCGAGTTCCATCATTGTCAATATCGAAGACCGCAGGCGAGGAGTACCAGTTCTCATCCCAGCTTGCCGGCAGTGTAGTGCGGAGTGTTGGCGTTGACACTGCGCTGGGAGTCTCGTCCGCCGTATCGAGTCCGGCGATGGGATTGTCGTGCGTGCAGGCCAGGAGAGTCAGCGCGGTCGCCAGAAGAACTGTTGGTACCGGGGAAATGGGACACCTCCGCGCAGTGATGGTAGTGCCCATAGGAGATACTTCGTGCCGGGCGGATCGGGGGCGCAGCGGGATGAGGAAATCTCACCTCTGACTGCTGGCTGCTGACTGCTGATCGCTGGCTGCGGCCCCCTCAATCAGACCCCAGCAGCAGGTTGATCTTCTTCAGCTCTTCGGGCACGTTCGTCTTCACCCATTCGGTGCCCATATCGGCAATGTCCTTCTTGTGCAAGCACGCGTCGTCAACCAAGGGCGATGGCGCCACCACGTCGCCACCCATACCGGCCTCGTACCACAGCCAGTCAGCATAGTGACACATGCAGATGATGTCGCGGTACTCTGTGGCGTGCGATGGCTGGTGGTGGAGCATCATGGGTTCGCGCAGGACAAGCGGCAACTCCCACTGGCTGGTGAGCCACTCGGCAACGTCGGTATGCGCATAGCCCAGCAGCCTCTTCTCAGCCTCGAAGAATGGAATCTCCCGCTCCTGGGACAGGGCAAGCGCTGCGTGGAAATCGTCGTGCAGGTACTGCTCCATGATCACCTTGCCGATGTCGTGCAGAAGCCCGGCGCAGAACGCCTCATCCGGATCGAATGCCACCTTCTTGTGAAGCCGCGCTGCCAGCATCCTGGCAATGATGCCCACGCCAAAGCAGTGTCGCCAGAATGCCTCGCGGTCAAAGGTCTTGGAGTCGCGATCTTGCGGGAAGAGATCGAAGACGGTAATAGTGACGACCACGGTGCTCACCACCCGGAATCCCAGAATCACTACTGCGTTTGACAGACTGGTGACATGCCGCGGGATACCGTAGAACACACTGTTCGCCAAGCGCAACACGCGTGCGGCGATTGACGGATCCTGCTGAATCAGCTCTGCCACGGCTGACGCCGACGCCTCCGGGTCACTCACCATGCGCATGAGCCGAGAGGCAATCTGCGGCAGCGTGGGGAGAGTGGTGATGCCCTGGATTTTCTGCTGGAGGATATGGTTTCGGCGAGCGGTCATGGCATGCCCCGGTAAGGTATGGAGTGCGCGGTTCCGCGCACTCCATACCTTACCATCAACGCGCTACAGAGTCAACGGAGGGTCACCGCGGCAGGGCCTTGCGCATGGGCACCCCGCCTGTACCGCAAGCCCGCAGCACATACATGCACGGTTGACAAGTACACCAGGAAATCTCGTCTGTCTCCGCCTTTTTGCATGGCACAGGATATATTGAGTATGTAACGACCAGGACGCAACCGCCCCGACCCCTCCACGACCTCCTCCGAAACAGCGTTGCTGCCGACACACCATTTCCTTCTCGACTGACGGCCGGCCCTGGAAAAGGCCGACGGGATTCGTCCGGCGTACTGCGGCATCCATTGACAGGATGAGTGCTCTGCAAACACACCCGACATGCTGTGGCCATTTCATCCCCCCAACCCACAAAGAAAGAGACAATGCGCCTCTATCTCATCAATCCCGACAACCCACTGGTAAGCGTCGTTGACAGCAAGCAAAACCGATGGAACCGCTATACCGTGTGGAAACCGCTGGGGCTTCTGGTGGTCGCAGCACTCACGCCCAAGGACTGGGACGTATCGGTGTTTGACGAAAACGTCGAGCACCGCGACTATTCGAAGCTTCCGAAACCCGATCTTGTAGGCATCACCGCATTCACCTCACAGGCCGACCGCGCCTACGCCATTGCCGCCGAGTTCCGGCAGCGCGGGGTGCCCGTGGTTATCGGCGGCATTCACGCCACCATGTGCGCGGCCGAAGCTGGCCTTTGGGTCGACTCCGTGATTGTT
>Ga0315293_10003914_pt1 | contig 14281 bp, 9 predicted proteins | sample YL17G13_20_MG_FD_203071 | JGI IMG/M metagenome (GOLD analysis project Ga0315293, IMG submission 203071) | Sediment microbial communities from Yellowstone Lake, YNP, Wyoming, USA - YL17G13_20 | ecosystem: Environmental > Aquatic > Freshwater > Lake > Sediment | place: USA: Wyoming | collected... | reverse complement strand
GTACCTTGTACTGAAGTTCTAGAGACAGTATAAGGACCTATTGAAAGTTGAGCGTTTAATGGATTTTTATATGGAAATGACATTAATCTTTTTTATTATAATTATTTGAAAATTAACTTTTAGTATCCCCCTTGAAATAAAAATTATTTGTGGATGGTGTTGACGGTGGTAATAACATCGATGAGGAACAATATAATACACGATAAACTCCCGCAGGAATTGCCGCCCCTGAAGTTACTGTAATGTTAGTACTTGAAATTGTGGTTGCCGGAGTTAATAAAAAGTCAAAACTGCAAGGGTATGACATATATCCAACACCTATTGTCATATTATCCATAACTCCTCCAACACCCGATAATGGTATCCAAACAGAATAAAAATAATATTCATTCGGGTTTATATTTGAATTACTAATTGTAATAGTTTCAAATGTGTATTGGTTAACAGAACATCCGTATCCGTCTGTTTTTACTCCTGAAGATTGATGAAGTGATCCATTAAATGATGATATTGGTGTCATAAAATTACCGTCAGAACCTAAAGTAAATCCTGAGTAAGAAATATACTTATCCATCATATAACTATAATAAGGGTTTGCTGGGTCTGCCCATCCGCCACTACTATACCCATACCAATTAACATTAGTGTCTATAGTAACACCATCACTTAAGTAATACATATAACTACCTAACTTATATGTTGATGTTGATGAACCACCAGTGTCTTGAGGTTCAGGAACCACATAAGCGAATATTGGAGGTACTGTAGGTGTAGGTGTAGGTGTAGGTGTGGGTGATGGACATGTACCACAATCTGCATTAATTCCATAAACTAAACCATTCCAAACAATAGTTGATGGTCCTGATGTGGGGGTGGTAATTACATAACAACCACCATTAGTTGCACCAACAACATAAGCAATGTCATTATTTTGGTATATTGATGGTATATAAATTACCTCACTAGTAAAACCAGTACAAGATATTGCGTTTGCGTATGTGTATGATGTTGTAGACGTTGGTGTTGGTGTTGGTGTTTTTGTTTTTGTTGGTGTTTGAGTTGGTGTTGGGGATAATCCTGGTGTTGGTGTTAATGTTGGTGTTTGGGTTGGAGTTTTTGTTGGGGTTTGACTCGGTGTTTTTGTTGGGGTTTGACTCGGTGTTTTTGTTAAAGTTGGAGTTAGGGTTTTTGTTGGGGTATTGGTTGGGGTATTGGTTGGGGTAACAGTTTGAGTCCGAGTAACAGTTGGTGTCGGTGTTGGTGATAATCCTGGTGTAACCGTTGGGGTTGGTGTTAATGTTGGTGTTGGAGTTGGCATATCACAATAAACAATTTCAAATTGTTCACAACCACTTACATCAATTACTTTAAGACCAATTGCTGGAATATTATTAAATTGAGGAGGTATGTTTAATATTATTGTTGGGGGAATTGAGGTATTTATTACTGAAACTAAAACACATTGATTACCATAAACATCACAAGCAAAAATTGTGTATGGATATGCTGACCCAGTTATGGAATTTATTTGGATTTGTGTCATATCTTATAAATAGTTCAAATAAAAAAATAAATTAAAACTACCTTGGTATTACCGTATTAGTTGGTGTAACAGTATTAGTTGGTGTTGAAGTTAATGTTGGAGTTACAGTTTTTGTAGGAGTATTTGTTGGTGTTGAAGTTAATGTTGGTGTAACAGTTGGAGTTACAGTTTTTGTGGGGGTATTTGTTGGTGTAGGAGTTGGTGTTGAAGTTAATGTTGGGGTTACAGTTTTTGTAGGAGTATTAGTTGGTGTAGGAGTTGGTGTTGGGATTGGTGGATTAAAATATGTTAATATATTTATAGTATAAAATATTTCATCATAAGAAATAAGATCAAAATATGTAAATTCTGATTCTCCATTTAACAACGAATAATCAGTTCTACTAATATGTTGGGTGGTACCGTAAGATTCACCGATTGGGATATATATTGATTCTGTTATCTCAATAAAACTTCCTGACCTTAAATAAAGTTTATCTTTAAAGTATAAAATAATATCAGTATCCAATAGGTTATTAAGATATAACTCGTAAAAAGAGTTTATAGTTTCTGGATATATTCCTGGTGAGTATGTTGCAACTAAATCAAATTGAGATATTGAAAATGGTGGAATTGCAGGTGTTAAAGAATCTGTACATATATCCATAGCGGAACCGTTTAGTCCACCCGGACCTGCAACAGTTAATGTTGTAAATGGTGATGAATTACTTATTGTAAAAATACCGTTACCGTGTGTGGAACCAGATAAAAAACCTGGATAACATGTTGGTGATGTGTTTGCTGCTGTTATAGTGTTACCACTAATTATTCCACAACAATATTGACAAGATGAAATTACTGGTATCCCACTTCCCATATTTGTTGTAAACGTAAATGATTCTGATTGAGGGGTAGTAATACTATTATATGCATATAATCTTATTACAATATCATTAACGGGGACACTAAAAGTTAATGTGTAGGTAAATGGTTGACTCTGCATTCCAAAATTACCCAACCAAACAGATCCTGTTGAGGCATCTGGTAATGGAAGTGGACATATAATTCCGGGTCCCCAGTTATTAATCGCACCAATACTTCCGGTACCGGTTGCAGATATTACTATACCATTATGTGTTACAGAATTACCAAATTGAGGTAATAATCCTGCGGATGTACAAGAAGCACAAGCCGGTGTTGGTGTTGGAGGTAACCCTGATGTTACGGTAGGAGTTGGTGTTTTTGTTAGTGTTGGTGTTACAGTATTTGTTGGTGTTGGTGATAATCCTGGTGTTGGTGTCACGGTTGGTGTCACGGTTGGTGATAATCCTGGTGTTGGTGTTAATGTTTTTGTTGGTGTTGGAGTTTTTGTTTTTGTTGGTGTTGTTGTTGGTGTCGGTGTCGGATAACAATACCCACTTGTTACACTCGGAGTTAATCTCGGAGTTTTTGTTGGTCTTGGGGTTTTACTTGGTTCAGGACAACCACAAGGATTTGTACAAGTTGCACTTGGTGTTGGAGTATTGGTTGGAGTTTTTGTTTGTGTGGTGGTAACTGTTGGGGTTGGAGTCGGAACCTTACATGGATCAAAAGTTGGTGTTGGTGTAATTGTTGGTGTTACTGTAGGTGTTTGAGTTCTTGTAGTTGTTACAGTAGGTGTTGGTGTAGGTGTTGGTCTTGGTACTTGTAGTATGTTTGGACAATTTGTTCGACAATTACCATCGTTACCTAAAATTAAAATTGTATATGTACCATATATTTCTCTTGGTGGAGATAGTAATGAGGCATTAAAGAAATAAGGTAAAACAACATTACCTAAATTAATAACAATATTTTCATTGTCAGGTTTAAATAAAACAGTTGCAATTTCACCATTATAATTAACACTTGCTATTAATATAGTTTGACTCATCTTTGTTTAAATATAAATACAATCTAAAATTATTTTAAATAAAACTTATACGAAATAATTAGGATCATAAATAATTGGGGGGTTTGCACCTACTTGACGATAAATTAAAACTGGAAGTAAATCCAGCCAACCAGTCGCCCATCCTTTATTTCCAACATATATATCAAAACTTCTTGGATCATTAGTGTCGGTTCTTACTCCCGAGTATTGAGTATACATGAAAGCATAAAAATTAAATGGATTTTCAACTAATGACGGATCACCTTGTACCATTGTTTTTACTCTTGGGCTCCAATTAGCAGCTTCACAACCTGCCACTGAACCCTCCGTTTTAAAAAATCCGTCGCCTGATATAAATGGTCCATTACCACCCCAATTACAAGTTGTTGCGGTTAATGATGGGATTATTGTTAATGGGGAACCAGAATATATGTATGTTATATTAGAATACCAAGGAATCTCCATGTTGGTAAATACATTGAAATTCATCTGCCCAGCAGAACTTGATGGTCCAACTCCTCTATTTCTTGCAAATGGATTTATACTTCTTAATGCGGTATTAGAAGTTGAACTATAGTTAGGGTCAATATTATAACTTGGGGTTATTTCGGTATTTATAAAACTCTGTGTTGTTGCCGAACAAGGTGAAACACAAATAGGTGCACCTCCACCATAATTATTTGTTATTAAATTCATTATTATTATCATTTGATAATTCCCCGGAGCATTTGATGTGGTTACCACTGATGATGGGTGGAAATTCCAAGATTTTAATGTGAATTGGTTATCAGCACAATTAGATGCTATATTTACCGGTTGGTAATGATCAAAAATAATAACTTTGTAATAATCAAGTGAGGTAGATAATGGAGGAGTTGGGGTCCATGATATTGTTGATAATGATGATAAATATGAATTGAAAAATGAGTCTCTATCTGTTTGATTACTACACGTAATTGTAATAATGTTATTTACTTTAGTTACTGTAACAGTGTTTGGTGAATTAGTGGTACAAAGTGTTGTTGTCCCATTTGAATATATGTTACATCCACCACCAATTGGCGACAAAGGTTGTAATACTGACCCAAAAGATAATGGTGTGTTATATGTCAAACCAAAATAACTTGATTGACGATTTACACATGTACTATTTCCTGGGTTACAACTCCCGGTATTTTTTGTATTTAAATACGGATTACTAAGTCCTGAAAAATCAGGATGAAAATATTTAAAAATATCTTCCGTTAATAAGGTAGACTCACTACAACCATTAAGTTTAAATAGAACGTATAACCTATTACAATCAAAATTAAAAACAGGATTTATTGAGGATAATATTATTTCTTGACCATATGGATATGTGTAATATTGTTGAACACACGTTTCACAATTAAAAGTTTCCAAACAAGTAAAATATAAATCCCAACTTGTTTGATTTTGGGTTTGATTTGGGATAACCTCAATTATTAAATAATCTCCACTATTAATAACAAAATTACTTAAATTTAATACTTTTGGAAAATAGTTGTTGTACTCGCCGCTGCTACCAAATTTATACAATTTAGGTGTTGAGGAAACCCTATAGTCAATACCGTTAGCAAATGAAAATGTACTACCTGTACAAGTTACAATTCCCCCAACAGTTATATACTCAACAACAAGTGGTACATTTCCGTAGTTTGACCCAATGAATGATATTTTTAAAGTGTCGGGAATAAGATTCCCTCTAAACATAAATGGAAAATATTTTTTACTTGGATCCATGTCAAAATATGCGTACATACTTCCCGGTGGAACTGCAGATCCAGGTCCTGCGGTAAATTGTACTCTATGTTCATAATTTCCTGTTAATGTCCCATTACTACAATTAAAAGACTCAATAACAACTTGTTGTGCGGAAAAACAATCCATTATTGCTGAAGTTGTACCAGATATACCACTTGAGGTGTAAGTTGTTCCAGCAATTGTTACCGCTTGAAGTATTGGTGTATATGTATCTGGTGGTAACATTGGTGAGTTAATAACCGTCATTGGGTGGTTATAATTATAAGAACCAACAAATGAATAAAATGTCCCAAATCCAGATTTTAATGCAATATTACCTAATGAGTTATACCAAAAAATTGTATATGCGGTAATGCTTCCACAAGATCCCGTTAAATTACCACAGATTAATTGACCAATAGAATTTTGAACGTAAGTTGATAACCCTAAACTACAAGGTGGTATGCACAAATTTATTGATCCAGTACTTGGTGTTATAGTTGGTGTTATAGTTGGTGTTGGGGTGAATCCAAAAGAGGTGGTTGGTGTTGGTGTTAAAGTTTTTGTTGGGGTATTGGTTGGTGTTTTAGATGGGGTTGGTGGAGGATCTGTTGAGGTTGGTGTTGGTGTGGGTGTTATAGTTGGAGTTATAGTTGGAGTTATAGTTGGTGTTGGTGTTGGTGTTGTAGGGAATTCCACAATTAAATCACATGGACATGGAATATTAAAATCACAGTATATAGAAAATCCGGAAAAATAGAGACTATATGATCCCTCATAATTATCACTCACATAATCATATGGTAATAAATGAGTTCCTAAATTTATTGTCCCTCCACTACATGGAGAAAAAATTATTTCTGCAGTTTGACCACTATAATATGGTGAAGTTATTCGTGTTATCATTTTAAATATAAATACAATCTAAAATTATTTTAAATAAAATAATTACTATCAACAACATTACCACTTGGGAAAGATGCATTTCTCTCATATATTACGGTTCCGTTTAATAAACGTAATTCATAATATGTTGGATTAAGAGGGTCCGTTAAAACAAAATAATACTCAAAAAACGGTTTTTCAAAATATTGAGACTCGTTTCCATTAGTTAAATCAATTTGATTTATAAAATTCATCCAACTAAAGTTACAAGTTGTTGCAGATAAAGTTGGTATAAAAGTTAATGGACTACCCGAATAAGGTAATGTTCTTGTAGAATAATACGGTATTGCTAACCTTCCGGACCCTGTATAAGCACTTGGTGTTGTTGGTGTTGTTGGAGAATACATATAATTATAACCGACAAATGGTATGTCCCACTTTAACCCATTTGTTGTGGTAATATTAACATCATCCAAAGGGTTGAAATTATTAACAGTATTAACTATATTGTCTGCAACTGAATAACAATTAACACAATTTAATTGTGGATATTGATTTGTTATCGTTGATGAATTTATGGTTAATACCCAAGCACCAATACTTCCACTTGTTGTTAAAATTGAACTTGGGTGAATGGTATACGTAGTAACATTATATTGTGCGTCACCACAAGTACTATTAGTCGATAAAGGTTCAATATTTTTAAGGGTAATATATTTATAATAATTAATATTAGTTGGAGATGGAGGTGTTGGGGTCCATCCTGGTAAACTATTATATATTGACATATATGTGTTATAAAAATTATCTCTAGTTGTTAGAGAAGAACAAGTAATTGTTATCGTTGGTCCTGATTTTACAAAATTTATAACTTCACCAGGATTTGTAAGACAATTAGGGGTAATTGCAGTTCCTAACGGTTGACAAATAGGGTTAAAAGATAACCCCCCATTAATAATGAATCCACTTAATCCTTGGTACGATGATTGACCAATTGTAGTATAAAAATTAGTATCTAATGATTGACCTGATACTGAATGCATATATTTAAAAATATCTTCACTACCATATGAAGGACATCCTATTACATCTGCGGTAAAAGTAAGTACATTACATATGTCTAATGATGTATTTATTGAAGACTCAAGAATTTTAAATATTGGATTTGTCTCCAAACAACTTTCACAATTAAAAGTTTCCAAACAAGTAAAATATAAATCCCAACTTGTTTGAGTTATTCCTGTGTTTGGAATAACTTCTAATATTAGATAATCACCATTATTTATTGTAAAATTAGTTAAGTTAATTGGTTTGCCATAGTATGCGTTTAAATTAAAAGTCTGAATTCTTTTAGGTATTGTAGAAACCCTCCAATCGGTATTTCCAATAACGTATTGACCAACTTCAATATATTCAACAACAATTGGATCACTATAATTTGTTCCATCTTGATTAACAAAAGTTATTTTAAATTTATCGGGAACTACTTCTCCGTTAAAAGAGTATGCAAAATAAGGTTGTGTTGGGTCTAAATTAAATGTAGTTGACAATGAACCTGGAACTACATTGGATCCTGGTGTAGTGGAGTATGATTTTCTACATTTATAATGACCAATTTCGGTGCAGTTTTCACAACTGAATGATGATACGACAACATCAATATTATTAAGACAATCTAAATTTGATATTGTGGTACCACTTAAACCTGTTGAGGTATACGTTATTCCCGCAATTACAATTGCTTGTAATACTGGTGTATATGTTCCCGAAGGTATTGGAGGAGATGAAGATCCTGTTAATGGGTGGGTAACGGTATATGTTGTGTAACCCGGAATTAATGGACCATAACCACTTACTAATTGGACAATTCCATTTAAATCATACCAATAAATAACATAAGATGTTATAAAACCACATCCACCTGTTATACTACCAACAACTAATTGACCAACTGTGTTTGAACTATAACTGTCAAAACCTAAACTACAAGGAGGTAAACATAAGTTTATAGGTCCATTACTTGGTGTTGGTGTTGGGGTAGGTGTTAATGTAGGTGTTAATGTTGGTGTATATGTTGGGGTTGGAGTAATAAAATTATCAGGAAAAGTAAAATTACAACATTCACTAGACGCCGTAAAACAAACAATATATTGACCATAAACATAATCCGCAGTATAATAATAAGGGATAAGTTGAATACCGATAGGTACGGTACCACCAGTTTGAGGATAAAAAGTTATATCTCCATATTGATTTAAATAATTAAGTGAACTTATAAGTACTGTTTGCATTTTATATTTATATATATTAAGGACAAATGTTTTATGGTGTAGGTGTAGGTGTTGGAGGTGGACAAGCATAACAAAAACTAAAAAATTCACAAGTATTTGTACAATGATTGTAAACATAACCATCAGGACAAGAAAATCCAGTATCAAGATATTCGTTGTAAGAATCTTGTATTACGTTAGCGGAAGTTATTCCACTTGAAGTAAAAATAATATTTAGGTCACTTAATGTTGATGCGGCAATTAATTCATTTAATGTGTTATCATATATTTCACAACCAAAACCTGCAACACTTTCGTTGTTCCACCCAAATAGTTCTAATATGTGGGGACCTGAATTTATAGTTATTGGATAAACATTCCATCTCTTAAAAGGAAGATTAGCCCCATACCATTGAGAAATTGCTAATCTTGTATTTACAATAACAGTTCCATCTAAAGTTAATTTAAAGTGATTATCACCAGCAATACCAATGTAATATGTTTTTGTAGTCGACACATCTAAACAAACACTAAACCCAACCCAAGTATCCTCTGGTTGACCACTACCATTTGTCCATAAACCACATCTATTCATAGGACCACTTGCGTTTGTTGATGTTGTATTTTTCCATAAAAATGGCGTATTTATTATTGTATATAAACCATCAGTAATAGAATTTGTATACCCACTTACAGTATATCCAGGGTTATATACATAAGTACCAAATTGAGAACGGTCCTCGTATTGTGATGGGACTAAGGTATATGGGTTTGATGGTGGCGTTGCAGGAATTGATGAAATTGAATAACAAGTTGTTTCATTATACGCACTATATGATGGTCCGCAACTCGAACAATTGTCAATAAAACAAGATGGGGTAGCTGTTGGTGTTGGGTTTGGTGTTGGTGGATTTGGTGTTGGAGTTGGTGTGGTTCCAGACATTACTTCATAATCTATATCGCAAACAGGGAAATAGAAATCATTCGTTTTACATTCAATAGGGTTACAATCAGGACAATCAGGATCAAACATACTAAATTTGTCCTTTAATATTTTAAAATTGTGTTTTATTTCGGGAGCAGTTAATGGATCAACATACATTCTAAATTGTGAAATACCACCTTCAAAAGTACCACCAAAATTTTGTTCTAATAAAATATTTGTCTTCATTCCCGCAAATGTAGTCCCACTAAGAACATTTTCAGGAAATAATTCGGGGTCTTGGATATAATCTGTATAAGGTAAAGTACATGATGAAAAAATTAAATTTTCATGTAATCCTTGAGTTCCACCACCCCAAGACATATTAAATGGTACCCCAATTTGTCTTTCTTTATCAGTATCTAATGCTCTTGGAATAACTTCTTCAAAGTTTTCAATTGTGAAGAATGGTTTTCCATTAACATATATTTTTAATTTACCCATTCTATATTCTAAATCATTTAACCATTTTTGGTTAAGTTTTACCAATTCTATTTGTTCGGGGTCAATACTACAATTTTCATGAGTATATGGAGGTTTTATTAATTTAGTGGTATCATTCACTAATGAATCCAAATATTTTAATTCTGTTATATCACCCAATCCTCCTCTCCATTGTAAATCACAAGTATCAAGCCAAGTATATCTTCTCCATACAACATCAATCAACATCCATTTTTCTAAATCAAAAAATGAATCACATCTTGTTAAACAATAATCATAAATTCCATTTGGGGAACAATAAGTATCAATTGTATATCCTGTCATTTGTGTTATCCCTGTTGTTGCACAACTTCCTGTTGTAACACAATCACCGGTAAATCTTAATACTTTAACACATATTTTTGGATTTTTTGGGTCTCCTGAAAATTTAACAGAAAACGCATTAGATAATGAATCCCATAAAGGATCTTTTTCACAAGTATCTTCTATTGATGTGTAACCCGTGGTTGCACAAGTAATACAATCAACACATTCATCACACGTATCACAATCAGGACAAGGTACATCACAAGGAGGGGTTACTTCACAATAAACGGGTGATGGGGTTGGAGTTGGAGTTGGTGTAGGGGTTGGTTGACAAGGTTTACACAATAATGGAACAATTGGCATTGGTGTTGGGGTAACTCCCGTTATAAGAGCACAAGGGTGAGTTTTACATTCCCAACCACATGTACCACAAGGTTCCTCACCACAATTACAACCGCAATAACGTTTTTGTTCTTTACAGACATTACACCCATAATTAATATGGTAATCGTGGATTCCGTCAACAGATCTTGGTGGGTAAACAAAAATACATCTACTATTTGTTACTCCTGTGTTACAACATGCACAAGTCACTAAACAATCTGTTAATCCTGATGTTACTCTTGTATAACCTGTAAAACATTTTGGATGTCCATCAGCATGGTGATAAAACTTATTTTCGGCTCTTGTACCTAAATAAAAAAATGTATTTTTATTCTCAGGATAAATTTCATTTAATGTTGTGTTACCTAAACTAGGAATTCTATCGTTAATAATTCTTGGTTTTAATACCATTTCCACCGACCAACCTTTATTGGTTCTTTCGGGTAATGCTTCATAATCATAACCAAATAATTTATAAAACCCTTGATAGAAACCACCATATAACTTATGGTATTTACCAACATTAGGATCTACGGTGCTTTCAATTTCATATAAAGTATTTTTAGGTATTCCTGAAAATCTATTATATTGTGAAGTATATCCCGTAACTTGGAACATCTTCATTCTTCTATCAAAATAAGTTCTTTGGAATTTTTCTGTTTGATTAAATAATCCATTAGTAAATGTGATTGTTTGACCAACTAAAGATGTTACTAAACCATTATCCATTCCAACTAAACCTATGTCACAAGCACTCTGAGCACTAAAACAAGTAAGATCTAAATTATCTGGGTTATAATAGTTTTCAGAAACAACTAAATTTCTATAATCATATTGACCATATGTAAGTGTTAAATTTTGTGTGGTGTTTGAACTATTAAGGTCATAATAAACAGGTAATCTATTTCCATATGTTTGGGCAATAAGATATGGTGAGAATACAACCTCTTGATTGTAATCTACCTCATCAGAAGATATTGACATATCTGACGCATCTAAAGCAAAACTTATTTTTAGTTTTGGATATGCGTACTGATTAATGTTCTGTTGTGCCATCTTTTTTTAAATAAATACCACAAATGAAGTATTTATTATAAAAAATACTTATGATAAGTAAAATTAGTGAAGGACTTAAAAAATATAAAAATGCTGCAACTAGTGAGGCAAAAGAAACTAGATTGTTAGTAAAAATATTAATGTCTGCAGCAAAAGAATATAAAAAAGATAGAAAGTTTAAATTAGACACTGAAGAAGTTCAATTTATTAAAGATCAATCTCAAGACATTTTAAAATTAATTCCTTTAATTGTACTTCAAATATTACCTGGTTCTATGGTCGCAACACCATTTATTATTGAATTAAGTAAAAAATTAGGAATTAAGTTAAATAGTAAAATACCCAAAAAACATCAAGAAGAAAAAAATGATGGAGAAATATCAGAACTTGTTAATGCTGATGGGTCAATGGTTGGAAAAAGCACACCAATACTTCAGTTAGATATGCACCCAAGAAAAACAATGGATCAAACTATTGTTGCAACAAGACAAACAAATAATCCAATGGTTAGAGGATACCGAGTTTACTACGGTGAATCTGAAGAAAAGGATGATGAAAAAATATTAGATGAGGTGGATTACTCTGATGCCTTTGGATATGAAGAAACGGAAGATCTGTCAACATATGATGATGCTGATGAGGTGTTATCGGATTTAGGAATAGAAGACCCTTTTGAAAGAAACGAAAGGTTAGAGGTTTTAGGTTTTGATCCACAATTGGACAAACAATTAAAACAAGAAAAAAAAAGAGGACAATGTAAAAATTGTTTCACCAAAAGAAGATTGTCCGAATTGGAAAATCAAAAAATGGTTAAAATGATTGATGAAATATTATTAGATAAAAAACACAACTCTAAAGATGTGTTAGTAAAATCTAAAGATGATGATGAGGAAAAATCTCCAATAAGTAAAATATTAATGAGAAATATTGAATCAATTAAAAAAATTGCAGAAAGAGAAGGATTATCATTAAATAAATTAATCAAACATTTTAAAGAAAGTGAATAAGGAGCTATACGATAAAGTAATACCACTACCAAAAGAATTGGTGGAATACTTACAGCAATGTTTTGATCAGGTCCCAAACTCGGATGCTTCCGTTGAGGGTCACAAAAGAAATGAATTTTTGCGTGATAAAAAACAAGCAACCTTTCAACAATTAGAAAGAATTGAAAATTGGTTTAAATATTATGATGGTCAAAAAGAATCTGCGCCATATATATTAAACGGTAGTGATTACATGAGAAGTTGGGTAACTCAAACTATTGATGGTTTAAGAAGAGGAACAACGACACCTGAAATAGTAAATGATGTTATGCCTGATGATGTTAATGATGATCTTGTTGATGATATGGGATGGTTATCAAATATGAATAGAGACGTTAAATCACATAAAGATGTGAATGATGATATAAAAATAACAGAAACCTTAAAAAGGATAAACGACATAATGAAAAAAATAATTTAATATGCCAGTTACAGAACCACTTAATTTTAATCAACCCGACAATGAGTTATCTCAAATTGCGGTACAACAAAGATCTAAATTATTCCCAAAGAATGATTATAAAGATACTAATAAATATTCTGTCACAAATCCTGACGCAATTTCCGATGGAGATGATGCGGGTAAAGGAACTGGAATATTTTTAGATACAGCTAATGGAGGATCTTCAATTGATATTCTTGAAAGAAAGAATGAAATTAAAATAAATGAATATCAACCAAATAAGCCTTATTCGACACCATCGGCATAATGAAACTTTACAATACTTTAAAAGATGTTATTCTTGAGGTAGTCGCCGTTAATTCAGTTACAGACACAATTAAAAAGAAACAAAAAATTGTGATGTACTATGATGGTGACGAACCAGGAGGTAAAGGTTTGCGTTTAATTGAACCAGTATGTTTTGGGTATAGTAAGTCGGATAATCCGGTATTAAGAGCTTGGGATTTAGAAGGAGCTTCTCATACCGCTTACAATGGAGAACAACCTTTACCTGGTTGGAGATTATTTCGATTGGATAAAGTACTAACCTATAAACCATCGGGAGAAAATTTTACCTCACCAAGACCTGGATATAACCCTAAGGGTGATAAAAGTATGAATAGAGTTATTATTAACTCTGTTTTTGACCAAAATGAGGAAGAAACAATTGAAAGTTCTATTAATGATATTGTAACAGATGTAGTTAATTCAATGATAAATGTAATAATTCAAAAAAATGGTGAGGATTATTTAACTAACATTGATTTATCAAAAGCAGCAGAATCGTATAGACAAATTTATCAAGAGTTGGAAAAAAGATTAAATAGAAAATTAAGTGATGAAGATAAAGATAACTTTAGACAACAAATACAAAATTTAATCCAACAATCACAAAGTCTAATAATAAATAATTTAAAATAAAATGGGGTCTGAACAAGAACTAATCGAAAAATTAATGATTTCCAAAAAAATTATGGACAAACATAATAATATGGGTAGAGGTCAATCACAAGGAAATGACCTAACAAGTCCTATGGTGGAAGAATTTACACCAATAAAAGGACAATACAATTTACCACAAGAATTTTTATCTGAAGAAAGTACAATACCAAAACAAACTAACAACGAATTACCAACATCCGAAAGAATACTCAATTCAAGATTACCAGATGAAATAAAAAGATTAATGATGGAACACCCAATACAACAACCAACTATGGGTACATCTACAGGTTCTGTATTATCTAACGAATTGATTGAGAAAGCAA
>Ga0315293_10003913_pt1 | contig 14282 bp, 12 predicted proteins | sample YL17G13_20_MG_FD_203071 | JGI IMG/M metagenome (GOLD analysis project Ga0315293, IMG submission 203071) | Sediment microbial communities from Yellowstone Lake, YNP, Wyoming, USA - YL17G13_20 | ecosystem: Environmental > Aquatic > Freshwater > Lake > Sediment | place: USA: Wyoming | collected... | reverse complement strand
ACCACATCGCTTAACAACGTCAACGTATCCTTGTTGGCATTGAATGATGCCGCATAGCTGATCGCGTGCCCTTCGTTATCCCAGTAGTTTGCGCGAGTCTGCTGTTGGTCATGATAAATGACCATAAGGTCATCGTGTGTCACTGCTGGTTTGTCGCTGGTCGCCGCAATCACCGTGTGGTTTTCTCGAACGAGGATATTGTCCTGCAGATACATAGAAAACGTAAACTCGCCACTCCCTTGTTTTGGATCACCGGTACTGTCGGCAACCCAGGTGCCTACCAGGAAGCGGTAAGCTTCCCACCGGTCGACTGCCTCAGCCTTGGGAGCCGGTGGCTGAGCAATAGCTATTCCAAACCCAATCACTGTCGCGAACACGGCTAACGCGACAACACGCGAAATCATTCTCAAATCACTCATAACCACTCCTGATCTTTTCTTGATTGGTCGCATGTAACTCTGAGGCAAAGTAAAGCGGTTTCCCGCGGTGATGTCAAGGGGATGGCGAGACCTATGGAGCGCTGCCTAATCACATTTAGTTGACAGGTCGAGGTATTACGCTACAGCAAGCTCGTAGATGCCCTAATTGCAGCATGGCGGTACCCATGTAGCCGCACGGACAAACCTACTTGCCCCTAACCTCAATTGAATCTGCAGGGATGACCCCCGCCCGCCACTCGACTCCGCCGTTATGAAACACTGCTAACCGCTTCGGCCTGTTGGGGGCACGGGGACTTACGCACTGGCGAAGCGCCCCCTTGTGATTCGGAAATACGCCTTCGGCTTCAACGACGTCAACCGGGTAGTAATCCAATACGTTGAGCGACATGAAGAGCTGTTCTCCGGATGATCCCGATAACACGTTATCCGTGCAGTCTTCCCACCAGAAGAAGATCGCCGCCGTCGTCTCCGGCATTTGAAGCACGTGGCTGTTCGAAAGAACGATCTTCAGAAGCGATGCCTCGCGGTCATACCCGTAGCACTGCGATTTCATCGGATCGCCGATCATCTGGGCCAGTGCCACTGCCTGCCAGACTGATCGCGGCCGCCCCTGATCGTCGCGGACCGGCATCTCTTTCGCACTGAAGTACTCCCACCGGCACGAATCAAGTATCTCCCCTTTGAGTATGCTGACAATTCGAACGTAAGGGCTGGCCACGCCGATCTTTAGATCAAATCCGGCGATGGTTCTTTTGGAAGTTTGCAGCATGACCAGCAATGTGTCATTCACCGGTCTGCCAACTACGCTCACTCGCTGGATACGCACGAGTACATGAGAACTCTCGTCGACCGTATCTATCGACGCAGCCGGCAGCGTCGCTTTGACGGCCTGCTTCGGCTTCACCCCGGAATCGGCGGAAACAGGAGCCTTGGGTTCCTCCCGATTCAGCCTCGGATCACCCTGCGCCCTTCCCTCGAGAGAAAACAATGCCGCAACGAGCAACGTGACCGCAAATGCACCTGTGAATCGTACCATGTGAGTTCCAGAAATAAAAAAGCCCGCCCGGAAGGGGCGGGCATGAATATTGACAAGGTTACTTCACAACCTTGAACTTGTATGGTCCCTTCCACGCCGGAACATCCGGCGGCTGTTCGGCGGCCGTTACAAAAATCCACTTGCCGCCCGGCGCGAAGAACGCGCTGTCAACAATGAGCGTGCCGGGCGTCGGAACGATCAAATCAATTGAGTACCCCTTCTGGACCGGCTGCTTACCCCAGTTCCCCTTCATTACCATAGTCATAATCCCTACGACATCCGGGAGTTTGCCGTCCCAATCGGAAAGCACCGGTTGATTCAGCACCTTAAAGACCGACTTGTCGGCATAGATTCCGTGTCCTTTGATATCTCCGACGCTCGGTGTGAGTCCCTTACCGCTATCGGCTGGGTGAACAACCGTCGCGATCGACTTATCCGGCGAACTGATCTTGAACCCAAGCGAAAGCCCCATCCTTGGCTTGTCGTTGTCGAAATAGATGTCCAACGTTACTTTCTCGCCCGCCTTGATGGTCGAGTCATTGACCTTTCCGGCGCCGGACAACTGCATGCTGACGGTTGCCGACATGCCGGACGCCATGAACATCAGGCAACAACCGACTACCATCAGACTGAAAATGAACTTTGCCATGTGTGTCTCCTCTATTGAGATTTTGATTCCACTGTCAACTCGGTTTGCAGAGAGCAAGTCTATGCCACAGACCTGTCGCTGTCAACTGCTTTGTATATCGGCACTTTGATAATACTCATACACACAAGGACTTAATCGGTTCCCTTACTTCAGCTTGACCACCCTATGTCCCGGCCGCGCAATAGTCGCGTTTCGCGACGTGCTCCTGCCTAGCCTCCGAACCCACAGCTAGCAGGAAACTCGCTTACTTTTGAAACCGGACATCAGTACCCTTGTAGTTCTCGATACGGTCGATGGCCTTTTTTCGTTTGACTGAGGCCAGCGCTGCCTCTATTTTCGTGGGAATCTAAGAAAGGGATCTGTATGAACAACACGGCTGTCGCCAGAGCACAATCCTTTCCTCTCGTGCTGGTTACATCTTCCATTGCCAAGAAATTCGTCATGGCCCTGACCGGCTTCGTAGCGTTTGGCTACGCGGTCGGCCACATGATCGGCAACCTCCAGATTTTCATCGGTCAAAACCAGATCAACCTGTACGCCAAGGCGCTCCACTCGATGGGGCCGCTTTTGTGGTTGGTGCGCGGCGGTCTGATCGTCTGCATCGTCCTCCACATCTGGCTCGGGATTCAGCTCAGAATCGAAAACTGGGCCGCTCGACCAGATTCGTATGCCCGCAAGAAGTCGGTCAAGACCGGACTTTCCGCTCGCACCATGATCTGGACCGGGGCGATTGTGTTCGCATTCGTCGCTTACCATATCCTGCACTTCACCGTCCGGTCAACCGACCCCCGGTTCGAGCATCTCCTCGATAGTCTCGGACGGCACGATGTCTACTCGATGGTCATTCTGGGATTCCAGAATACTTGGATTTCTGTTTTCTATATCGTCGCAGTCGGCCTGCTCTGCTTCCATCTCAGCCACGGCATCTGGAGCATGTTCCAGTCGCTTGGTTGGAACAACAAGCGGTCAGAGCGCTGGCTGAAAGGATTCGCGGTCATCTTCGCGACCGTGATGTTTCTCGGCTATATCAGCATTCCGCTGGCTGTTTTCACCGGCTATCTGCAACTGCCAGGAGGTGTAACGTTATGAAACTCGACGCCAAAATCCCCTCCGGTCCCCTGGCCGAGAAATGGGACAAGCATATTGTCGATCTCAAATTGATCAACCCCGCCAACAAGCGGAAATACAGCGTTATCGTGGTTGGCTCAGGTCTCGCCGGGGCCTCCGCAGCGGCATCGTTGGCAGAATTGGGCTACATCGTAGCCTGCTTCTGCTATCAGGATAGTCCGCGCCGTGCCCACTCCATTTCGGCGCAGGGCGGTATCAACGCCGCGAAAAACTACCAGAACGACGGCGACTCTATCTACCGCCTCTTCTACGATACCGTTAAGGGCGGCGATTTCCGCGCCCGTGAAGCCAACGTCTATCGGTTGGCTCAGGTCTCCAATGCGATCATCGATCAGTGCGTCGCGCAGGGGGTGCCGTTCGGTCGCGAGTATGGCGGATTGCTCGGCAACCGCTCCTTTGGCGGCGCGCAGGTTTCGCGCACGTTCTACGCCCGCGGCCAGACCGGACAGCAATTACTGTTGGGTGCATATTCAGCACTCTCCCGCCAGATTGGCCTTGGAACGGTCAAGATGTACAACCGTAGTGAAATGCTCGACCTCGTGCTGGTCGATGGTCACGCCAAAGGAATCGTCGTGCGCGACATGATCTCCGGCAAGATCAGCTCGCATGCCGCCGACGCCGTAATTCTCGCGACCGGCGGCTATGCCAATGTGTTCTACCTTTCGACCAATGCCAAGGGCTGCAATGTCACCGCCATCTACCGCGCCCACAAAAAGGGAGCGCTGTTTGCAAACCCCTGCTTCACACAAATTCACCCGACCTGTATCCCGGTCTCCGGTGACTATCAGTCAAAACTGACCCTCATGTCGGAATCACTGCGCAACGACGGCCGCGTGTGGGTCCCCAAAAACAAAGGTGACAAACGAAACCCCAACCAGATTCCGGAGAACGAGCGGGACTACTATCTCGAACGAAAGTATCCTGCCTATGGCAATCTTGCCCCGCGTGACATCTCTTCGCGAAGCGCCAAAGAAGCCTGCGATGCCGGACACGGTGTCGGCGAGACGGGCTTCGGCGTCTATCTCGATTTCACCGATGCCTTCAAGCGGGTTGGCAAGGGCGTAATCGCCGAGCGATACGGCAACCTGTTCGAGATGTACGAGCGGATTACCGGCGAGGACCCGTACTCTGTCCCAATGCGCATCTACCCCGCCCCGCATTACACGATGGGCGGCTTGTGGGTCGACTACAACCTGATGAGCAACGTGCCGGGTCTGCACGTGCTCGGCGAAGCGAATTACTCCGATCACGGCGCGAACCGTCTCGGCGCCAGCGCCCTCATGCAGGGACTGGCGGATGGGTATTTTGTGATTCCATATACGATCGGTGACTATCTGGCCAACCACGGCAAAGTGAAAGTGAACACCGATCACGCCGAGTTCAAGAAGGCGGAATCGGAGGCTGCGGAGCGGACAAAGAAACTCCTTTCCATCAAAGGAAAACGCTCGGTCGATTCGATCCACAAGGAACTTGGCACCGTGATGTGGGAGTACTGCGGTATGGGGCGCAACGATGCCGGACTCAGGAAGGTACTCAAACGGATTCCGGAGATTCGAGACGAATTCTGGAAAAACGTCACTGTCCTCGCCACTAACGAAGAAATCAACCATTCGTTGGAAAAAGCGGGGCGCCTGGCGGACTTCCTCGAGTTCGCTGAATTGATGTGCATTGACGCGCTCGACCGCCAGGAATCCTGCGGCGGCCATTTCCGCGAAGAATATCAAACTCCCGAAGGCGAAGCTCAGCGCAACGATCAGGATTATTGTTTCGTCTCCTGCTGGGAGTACAAAGGGCCGGGTGCGGCGCCGGTGATGCACAGGGAGCCGCTGTCGTTTGAAACCATCCATCTGGCACAAAGGAGTTACAAGTAATGAAACTGACTTTGCACGTCTGGCGTCAGAAGAGCCGCGACGACAAGGGCCGGCTGGAGATAATCGTAGCCAACAATGTCAATTCGCATATGTCGTTTCTGGAGATGCTCGATGTCGTCAACGAGGAGTTGATCGCCAAAGGCGTTGACCCGATTCATTTCGATCACGATTGCCGCGAGGGAATTTGCGGCATGTGCTCGATGGTAATCAACGGCGTGGCGCACGGGCATCTGAAAGGAACCACCGTCTGCCAACTGCACATGCGGTATTTCAAGGACGGCGATCATATCTATATCGAACCGTGGCGCGCGAAAGCGTTTCCGATTCTGAAGGATTTGGTTGTCGATCGCTCGGCGCTCGACCGGATTATGCAGGCGGGCGGGTTTATTTCCGTCCGGACCGGCGGCGCTCCCGACGGCAACGCCATTCCGGTTCCGAAAGACGACGCCGAGAAAGCTATGGATGCTGCCGCTTGTATCGGCTGTGGCTCCTGCGTGGCGGCCTGCCCGAACGCTTCGGCCATGCTGTTTGTCGCTGCCAAAGTCTCGCAATTCGCCTATTTGCCGCAAGGGCAGGTGGAGCGGGAGAACCGCGTGAGCGCGATGGTAGCGCAGATGGACGCCGAGGGATTCGGTTCTTGCACGAACCATTATGAATGCGAAGCGGTCTGCCCGAAAGAGATTCCGGTCTCGATGATCGCGAAGATGAACCGGGAGTACGCCCGCGCCCTGAAAAAACAAACCCTCGGCGAAAAAGCCAAAGTCTGGGCCGGCGCGTGATGCTCTGATTTCGTAGGGCAGAACCGCCTCTGGTTCTGCCGTGAATTGTCGGGCGGGTCCGGCTTCCGAACCCGCCAGTCTCTCGTATCAAACCCACGGCAGAGCTGTGAGCTACCCAGCCTTCCGGACCCGCCATTCTTTCCGAGCAAACCCACAGCAGAGCTGTGGGCTTAGCGGCTGGAAGTCATCATGAGGTGCTGCGGAATCAACTGGTTGACACAGACCATTGGGAACAATATCATCTTGGAACAAATCAAAGATAGGAATTGGGCTAAGAGAGCCAATGGCGACTCACGAACATACGATCAATGACGCATTAGCAGCCCTCTTGAGAGAATCACGCCGGGTTTGGCGCTCTTCCGACGTAGTGAGGTCGGAAAACACTGAAATGTTGAAAGGGAAGGCTGGTCGACCCGACATTCTTGTTATTGAGGCGAATGTTTCGCCTGTTGTAATTGAATCTGAATCGTCTCCGGCGGCCTCCGTTGAGTCAGTTGGTCTCGCAGGTCGAAACCCCTGCGGTTTTGACGCTTGGGTCTGCAAACGCACTGCTGCAAACCTTACGTACTTTTGGGCACGAGTAACACGCGAGGCAATTAATCGGCTATTCTGAAAGGGGAAGCATGGATCATCTGTGGTTAGGTAATACATTTGCCCTGATAGGCGAGCAGCCGGTCAGATACTCTGTAACTCTCATCCCACTTCGTGCAAGCAGCAGCGATCGCACACTAAGAATTCCTGTTGCGTACAAGTTCAGTCCGAGCGAGGGCCCGGGTGAATCACACCAGGGGGATCTCTACGTCCGTGTATATGACGACGTGTTCCGCGAGGAACCAAAAGTCCGTAGCAATCTACATCGCTACGTAATCAGGTTTGCCATAAGAGAACTCAGAAGCAATCTCAGTAGTAGAGAAGTATCGCTGGAAAACGACGCTTTTCAGGCGGTACAAACCCAGGGCCGCTTAGCCGGAACTGAACTCCGAGACACGATTATTCGGTTCTACTATCGTGTCAATGCTAAATACCCACTGGAGGGCCTTTCGTGGCCAGAAATATTGGAGAATTATAATGCGGACGAGAGCGAGGTTCAGCGCTGGATACGTTATTGGCTTGAAGCCGAAAGACTGAAGGCTGCTAGCAGTGTCAAACGCTACGATAGAGACGGCATGAGCACAACGTCGTTTTATATTAACCCCGCCAGGGTTCAAGAGGTTGAGCGAGAACTGCGAGTGACCTCCTCTGCAGTCGATGACAACAACCAAGCCTACAACCACTTCAAGATCATTACCATTGAGCCCGACCAGCTTCCTAACGGCTTCGTGTTCTACATGACAGAATTCCGAGGCGAGAGTCTCAGTATCTTCGAAAACACTGTTAAGCCATACTGTAAGGACGAATTCAATCTTGATGTTGTTATCTCAAAGGAGGACCGCCTCCCCAACCAAATCGATGACAAGGTGATTTCGCATATACACAAATGTCGCTTTGCGATTGCAGACATTACCACTCGAAACCCTAATGTCATGTATGAGATTGGCTTTGCTCACGCCATCGGCAAAGATGTGATAATCGTGTGTAACAGAAATGCGCCATCGAAGGAAGTATTCGATATTCGGAACATTGATACTGTTTGGTTTTCCGACACGAATGAGTTACTGCAGGAGTTGAGAGAGAAGCTGGAAGCGATCCTTTCTCTTCACGCCAGACTATAGAGCTCTTCGTGCTTCGTCGGTCAGGCCGGGTGGCCCACCGCTTCGCGGAGGGTTTCCTTTAAGTGGTCGAAACCGCCGTTGCTTCGGCAACCAAATTCATAAATATCATGCGCACGCACTTGTCCGTCATTTTGTTCACTCTGGCCGCCATCACTATTGGCTGCGGACCGGGGAGTCCCGGATCGAAATTGAACCGATCAGCCCCGGCCGAGGGCCGGTCTGTGAATGATCAGATCAATTCGCGGCCGTGGGCGAGCATTTTCGATACGTCGTACCTCTACGCCGCCAATGCCCGAGCGCCCCTTGCCATCCGAATACCACGACCATATCAATCTGAGGACACCGTCTCCTTTCTCCACCCCTCCGCAGTGTACTACCCCAACCGCTTCTGTGGCTATCGGTACTGGGTGGCATTCACGTTGAATAATGGATTACACACCAACGAGTATCCGTTCATTCGATGCAGCAACGATCTGGTCACGTGGGATTCATTCCCCGGTTCACCGGCAATGTTGTTCTTTCCTTTGAACGATTACCGCGATGCTCACGGTTTTGTCCCGGCGTATTGGTCCGATGTGTTTCTGTTTCCGGCGGCAGACAGAAAGCTGTGGTGCGGGATTCGGGGTTGGTACGAGGCCACCGGTCATGTGTGTCTGTGGGTCACTTCAACCTCCAATGGGGCTGCATGGTCCGCTCCAGTCAAGATTTTCGAGGATAGGTTCGGGATCGCAAAACAACGCCAGATGGATGTCTCCCTGCGTCTTGAAGGACACATCCGGCGCCTATCGAATGTGCGCCGTCAATGCCCAGAGTTATGGTCGTATCGTGCGGTTAAGTGCCCCAAAACCGGATAGCGGGTGGGCAGTGCTGGACACGGTCAAGGAACATGGCGCGACCGGCCTCTACACCGCCTTTCCAACCGGACCTTCAACCAACACACAATATGACGATTCCATTTGGACTGGGAAGTACTGCACGTGGCATCTGGGTCTTGTGGATGTCGGACGAAATCAGATGCTGGTCCTGCTGACAGCGCGGCGAGACAGCGTCAACATCACCGATCATAGCTCCCTTGACAGAACCGGCACTCTTACCGGCAAACCGGGACACGCGATCTTTGTGGGCGTCATGACTGATGGCGGAGCCGGCCTCAAACTCCGGTATGCCCCGCTCCTGCTCAACAATCCGGTCACGGGAGCTTTCGACTACGCGTACCCGTACCGGGCTTGCGGGTGGGTGGAGGACATTGGAAAGCAAAAGGTCATTCGAATGCTCTACACCGGCTTAGGCAGAAACTCGTACAAAGTTGGACTTACGAGCATCCAGATAAGAGACAAGAATGAGGTCATCGATTCCACCTGACCGATCACCCGGATCTCGTAGTGCGCAGAGGCAGCCGATTCTAACTGCGGCCGGTCCAATGATTATTTTTTCCGGTTAACTGGACCCAGCAACCCTGTCCGGCCGTATTGTGCGACCAGACAATCGCTATCCCGTTCCTACAAAATCAATGGCCTTTTGAATCAGATTTCTCCCCCGGGCGCACTAGTGAAAGGAGTATTCTGTATGCGCGCGTCCGAAATCCTGAAATCGTCGAAACCAATGCGGAATCCTCCAAACAAATGGTCCGGAAGTTGTGGGAGCCCTCTTTGTTATTGCCCAAAACGAACCCAATTGTTTGTTGTGCGGCAACTACTTAACATGCAAAACGAACCCAATTCGAAGCCAATTCAAAGCTGTCTTGGGCGGTTCGAGACGGAGGAGGCGCATCACGGCTTCGGCCAGATCAACCTGAACCGCTCGCACACCAGTGGCATGTCTTCCGCGGGCTCTCGGCTGATCGTGGCGAGTTCGCGACTGAAGCACTGCCAGTGCGCGGTGCGCCAATACGCAAGCGAACGATCCCCTTCCCCTTCGTCGTACGCGAACGAGGCGTCCACTTCATTGAACGGGTGGATCGTGATTTCGGTCGTCTCAATGATGCAGAGCGGATCACCGTCCCAATTGGTAATGATACTCAGCCCGCCGACCTCCGGCAGTCTGGCCCCCTCTGCCTCGTATAGCCAGAGGAGACTACTAGTGGCGGTTTTGACACTCGCCTGCACCAGTGCGCCGAGTTCGTTGGCATCCTGTTCATTGTCGCAGAAGTGCCACGTCTCGTACCGGTTGGACGATTGCTCTCCCCCAGATGGCAGAGACGAGGAATACGATTGCCAGAATTCTTCTAATAATGCATTGTTGTCCATTCTGACCTCTACTCAAATATACGGCCAATACGGACGGCTACCATTCAAGAATCCTCCGTGTCGACAGGACGGCCCGGCTGCCCCACCGTTTACGGTGGCTTACTCTTTCAACACGCCCCCGCAATTTCACCATCTTTTTGCATCAAATACTATCCTCCGCCGCATATGTAGTAGGAGTAATGTATGTGCGTGCGTCAGAAGCGAGATTTCGAGCAGTCGATCCAAGGCTCTTGCGCGGGAATAGGCAGACAGCGATACATATTTTAGCCAAAACAAACCCAATTATCCGTTGTGAGGCAACTACTTAACATGTAAAACAAAGCCAATCCAAAGCCAATTTAGGACAGGTTGATGGAGCAGGTGTTGTAGCGTCAGTCTAAACCCGTTCGCGCGCTCAAGAGATGCGTTGTCAACTGTCGGATACGGTTGACCTGCGGTCTGCTTATCGCTCCGGCTGGGAGGTGCGGACCCAGAGCAACAGCCTCTTCCCGCTTTCCGTCAGCGTGACCGAGTGAAGCCGGTAATATTGGTGGAAACCTGGATTATTGAACAACTCTTCATCGGTCGGGAATTTGGGTTTGGCCGTCCCGAGACTTGAGCCGAATTGGATGATCTCCGGCTGTTTCGCGAGCACGTAATTGCCGTCCCCCTTCTCGTGACCCGGTAACCCGCTTCCGATATCGGCAACCTGCTTGTGTGCGATATGCTCGTCGTTCATGCCCAGCATATCAATCGTCTTGAAGCCGGAATAATACGGGATGCTGCCGGCGGTGTTGGTGGCGATGACCGTCTCGGGAGAGCAGTTGGCCTTGAGCCACAGCCCGGCTTCTTTCCCATTCAGATACACGTGATCCGCTTGAATATGATACATAATCTGCGGGGCGGCGAAGGTCTGAACACCGTTGTAAGCACAGAGAACGCCAACGGCGCTGATCAGCAACCCGGGTTTTCGCAAGAGTCGCGTTATTGCGGCGCCGGCAAGCAGGCACAAAAGCGGGAGGGTCGGAACGAGAAACCGGAAAGCGGGCATGCAGTCACCGCCGACAAGTATCGTGTATGCCGCAGTGATCAGGATGACTGCCGCGAATAGCCGGGCCGGATTTCGCCAACCGGATCGAAGCATGGTAGCCACTCCGATGACCGAAAGGAGCAACAGCGGGATGGACCACACGGCCATATCCCCCACGTATTCCAGTCCGCGCATAACCTGGGCGCTCGTATAGCCGACTTTAGCGAAAAAAGTATTCGGCAGGAGATAACCGTAGTAGGCGGTTCGCCAGATGTAGTACGGCACATATAGCAGCGCGGCCGGTATGGCCATACTCAGGACCATTAAGCTTCGGCTTCTCATACTTCGGTAAAGACAGTGACCGAAGAGAACCAGCACCAACAGCGCGCCATCGGGTCTGGTCATAACAGCAAACGCCATTATTGCGCCGGTAATGACTAAGAGCTTGCCTGACCGAGATGACTCAGTTGCCTTGATGTACGTTAGCGGAGCGAGCAGCGAAAGAAAGACGAACTGATTGACCTCCATCCCGCTGCTGGGCCAGGGTGCGAACAGGCCGCTGGTGGCCAGAAGCACGGCAGCCACAGCCGCAGCCTCCCGGCTGACAGCCGAGATGAATCGATAGCTGAACAGTAGCAGCAGTATTGTCCCGACAGCGAATACCGATGCCAGCAGTTTGGAGAGATTGACTACATCCAGTCCAATCATTCTGCCGCACGCGAGAAGAAGCGCCCACAGAAAGGTGGTGGAGCCCTCCACTCTCTCACCGACATTGTAAACAAGCCCGTGGCCGTCGGCCAGATTGACAGCGTAGCGAAAGGTGATAAAGGCATCATCGAGCATCCACGGATAAACCCACACCGCGTAAGCAGCCAGAGAAATGATTGCAGTAATGCCGGCAGCCCATTGGATGAGATGAGAACGGGCGTTGCTGTCAGGCTTTTCTGGAGGCATCAGGTCTGCGACATTCTGCTTGAATAATAGTTATTGGCAGTTTACTTCCCGATACCGCGTATGTCAAGAAAGGTATAGCGCGCCGCGATGCTCCGTATTACAGACGAATGTGACTCCGCCATGCTTACGGGTGACATCTTGTACGCCGTGTTTGTAGGCTTGTGTGCAGAAGGAGTAATCTATACGCTCGCATTCGAAATGCTATTCACCGCTGACTCGGTTGTGTCGTTGGGTGTGAAGAGACGGTCGTGAACACATACTTTTACAAAGCGAACCCAATCCGAACCCAATTGCACTCTGGATAGCGGCCTTCCTCGTTGAATAGCTCGTATGCAGACGCCGAAGCGGCGGCAAGAGCGGAGATTCTGTAACTCGTTATCCCAAAAGGGGTCACAGGGGCATAACATCATTCCTTTCATGGCATCAGCCTTGCATTGGCCCGATATGGAATGCGATTGACGAACCTAATGCCGAGAGGCTGAGAGGAAGATGAATCATGAAGAAGATGTGTTTAATGCTGATGCTGTGCGGACTGATGAGCGTATCGGCCATGTGCCAAGAGCGGGCCCGTTTGCTGATGCCGAAGGACGAAGCCACAGCCTTTAGAAAGTCCTTCATGTGGACCTTTGTCCCCGCCGCAGTCGGTGGCGGTCTCGTTCTTAAAGGAGTGCAAGGGAACATGCACGGCAACGCCCAAATCGCCTTTATTGCGGCGGGCGCGTCAATTGGCGGTTTTGGTCTCTTGATCGGTCCGTCGGTCGGTTACATTTATGCCGAGCGACCGCACCCGATGTCCGGCATGGGACTGCGGCTGCTGGTAGGAGTGGTAGGTGGCGGGGCTGTTATGATAGTCGCAATTGGAGAGAGTTTCTCCGGCACCGACTTCAGCGGAACGGCCGCTATTGCCACCGCATCCGGCGCGGTCATAATCGGAAGTGTTATCTATGATATCGCGACTGCAGCAAGATCAGCTGAGAGATATAACAAGAAGCACGGTTTTTCGAGCTGGCACGTGCAACCGCAGTATTTCGCACAACAGGAGGCAATGGGGTTAAAGCTCTCGGTCAATTTCTGAACGCGGGGCTGGTCGTGAAACGCTGTGTTAAAGACTGATCTTCATCCCGTCATGCGCGACAACTATGTTGCCGATTCCCTGTGCATACGCCTGCTGCTGGATATCCCATGCCTGCGCCTCGGACAGCAAGTGAGTGATGATGAATTCCCCCACGTGCGCCTGTTTCGCCTCGGCGTAGAATCGTTGCCATTCGATATGAGCGGCCTCGATAATCACATAATCACAACCGCCCCAATGCGGGATGAGATCATCAAGAGTTCCGATATCCGCAGAATACAGCACGCGTTTGCCGTCATGCGCAATCATGAAACTGTGGCACTGCCCCCGATTGGAGTGCGTGCGGCTGTCAAGGGCAGCGCTGTGTTTACTCAGGTGCGTGTTGCCGATTGCCGTCAAGTCGAAATTGCCGCGAAAGGTAAACCCGTCGCCATACCCGATGATTTCCAGAGGACACGGAAACCGATCGGGGAATAGATATGTCGCTTCGAGCAAATTACGGCACGGCTCCGCGAATTCGTCCGGGACGTATATTTCAAACGGCTCCGCCCGTCCTGTCAGATAAATCGCTTCGGCGATAAGCAGAAGGTCGCTCATGTGGTCCGGGTGGGTGTGGCTGATGAAAACGCGGTCAAGGACTACGAAGTCGTTGCCATAATCGACGAACCTCTGATACACTCCTCCCCCGCAATCAAGCAGCGAGAGACGGCCGTTTACTTGCAGCAGCAACCCGGATTTGGCTCGATGCGGAATCGGCCCGCCACCGGCCGTACCGAGAATTGTGAGATTCAAGGTCGAAACCCCTGTGGCTTCGACACCCTTCTGTGAAAACTTATGCATCACCCGTGACCACTGCTATGGCAAAACCGTCGTACCCTTTGCTCCCCACCGTCTGGATAACCGAGCCACTCACCCGCTTGTCACTGGCGAGCTTCTCGCAGAACCGGCGCATCCCGCGCACGTTGGGGTCATCGGTTGCAGCATCAGCCAGCGCTCCGTGCCGCACCACGTTGTCCACTACAATCAAACTCCCGAGGCGTGACAGTTTGACTGCCCAATCGAAATACTCCCACGTATGTTGCTTGTCAGCGTCGATAAATGTCAAATCGAATGGCCCGCAGCTTTCAGCCGCAAGTTTCGGCAGCGTGTCGATTGCGAGACCACAACGCACGTCGACTTTGTCCGCCAATCCCGCGTTGGCAACATTGGTGCGCGCAACATCGGCATGCTTCGGGTCGGCTTCAAGAGTGATCAGGCGACCTGCTCTCGGCAACGCCCGCGCGAGCCAGATTGTACTGTACCCGCCCAAGGTACCGATTTCGAGAATCCGCGTCGCCCCAACCGCCTGAGCTAGTATCATCAGCAGCTTCCCCTCGACCGGCGAGA
>Ga0315293_10003912_pt1 | contig 14283 bp, 10 predicted proteins | sample YL17G13_20_MG_FD_203071 | JGI IMG/M metagenome (GOLD analysis project Ga0315293, IMG submission 203071) | Sediment microbial communities from Yellowstone Lake, YNP, Wyoming, USA - YL17G13_20 | ecosystem: Environmental > Aquatic > Freshwater > Lake > Sediment | place: USA: Wyoming | collected... | reverse complement strand
ACGGACGACACCGCCGCCTTTCAGAAGGCCCTGGACGCCGCAGGCCAGGCCGGCGGCGGCATTGTCTACGCCCCGCGCGGCAACTACTTCTTCGCCGGCCACCTCAGCGTGCCCGGCGGCGTGACCCTGGAGGGCGTCTGGAAATCCGTCCCCTCGCACACCGGCATCCGCGACCGCGGCGGGCCCAAGCCCACCGACGACGGCACCACGCTCCTGGTCACCGAGAGCGCGGGCAAGGAGGACGGCCCGGCGTTCATCACGCTCACCCAGAACGCCACGCTGCGGGGCGTGGTGCTTTACTATCCGAACCAGAAGACCGACGACGAGCCCGTGCCCTATCCTTATGCCGTCGCCATGCGCGGCAACAACCCCGCTGTATTGCAGGTCGAGCTCTTGAACCCCTACAACGGCATCGACGCCACGCGCAACCAGCGCCACCTGATCCGCGACGTCCAGGGGCAGCCGCTCCGCCGCGGAGTGCTGGTGGACGGGATCTACGACATCGGCCGCATCGAGAACGTCCACTTCAACCCGTGGTGGAGCCTGAAGCCCAAGCTCTTCCAGTGGCAAATGCAAAACGGCGAGGCCTTTATCTTCGGGCGGACCGACTGGCAATACGTGCTCAACACCTTTTGCTTCGGCTACAAAGTGGGATACCGCTTCATTCAGACCAAGGCGGGAGTGTGCAACGGCAACTTCCTCGGCATCGGCGCGGACGATTGCCACACGGCCTTGGTCGTGGACGCCTGCGCCCCCATGGGCCTGCTCATCACCAACGGCGAGTTCGTCTCGTTCCACGGGCCGGACCCGACCATGATCGCGGTCTCGCCCGCCAACCGCGGCGCGGTGCGGTTCGTCAACTGCGCGTTTTGGGGCCCGTGTAACCAGATCGCCAAAATCGACGGCCGGGGCACCGTCGGCTTCAGCGATTGCACCTTCGTCCAATGGGACAGCAAGAAGGAAGGGCGCCACGCCCTGCAAGTCGAGGGCGGCAGCGTGCTGGTGCGCGGGTGCGAGTTTCAGCAGGACCGGGCGCAGATCGCGCTGGGCGAGAAGGTCCGCCGCGCGGTCGTCAGCGACAACCTGTTTACGGGCGCGGTCCGCATCGACAACCGCAGCAAGGGCGCGGTGAAGATCGCCAACAACGCCGGAGAGTGAACGCCGCGCTGCGGCGGGCGCAGAAGGTAGCCCGGCCACTCCGTGACCGGGCCCCGGTGTCGCGGAGAGACCGTGGGGGGTTCTTGGTCGCGCGGGTGCGAGCCGCGTATAATCTCCCCGGGCGTCCGGTCACAAACACGAGGGTACGGCGATGCCGCCCGAGCCGGGTAAGACGTTAGCGGCGCAAGATGCCAAGACCGACGCAGCCGAATCTCGCCGGACCCGCAGACGATGGAGCGGGCAGGAGTTGGCGACTGTCCCCTTTTCCGGCCCTTTCCAGGATCTGCCGCGCCTTGGCCGCCGCCGGTGTGGTCGGGTATTGCTCGATCACTTGCCTCAGGTACTCTCTCGCTTTGCCCGCTGCTCGGGCGGAGTTGTGCTGCTTCTGGTGGTCCAGGTGCAACTGCGCCGTTGCGAGCAGTCGCTGCGCCTGGGCGATCTGGCCCGGCAGCGGGTGAGGTTGCGTGGTAGGGCTGGTCGTGGGCGCGGTGCGAGGTTTGGGTTTCTCCAGCGCAACGATGCCCCTTTCAAACCACGATGCACTAGGGAGATCGTGGCCGAGCCGCGGCACCTCGATGAAGGTGACGCGAGTGAATCCGTCCAGCAGCAGGCTCTCCCACTGTCCCCGATCCTCCGCGGGGCTGTAAAGCGAGTCGATCTCGCCCCGCATCAGCACCAGCCGCAGGTCTTTCTTGATCTGGTCGAGCGGACCTTTCCACGTCGGCGTCAGCCGCTCCACCGTCGTATCCCATCGTCCGCTCTCATTCCTGCGCGTCATGTAGAATCGCCCGCCCATCAGGAAATAGCCGCCGCGGAAGACGTCCGGAAAACCGCACACCATGGTCGCGGCCTGACCCCCACCGGCCGAGAATCCTGCGGCGTAGACTCGATTTTCGTCGATTTTGTACGCCTTCTTCATGTTGTGGACGGCGTCGAGGCGTAGTTGGATGTGGACAAAGCCCCAGCGGCCGCGCGTGTTGTTGGCCGAGATCCAGATCAGCTTGCGGCGGCTGAAGACCTCCTGCCAAGCCGGCGGCACTTCTCCCACGCCGTTCCACAGAAACAGGCCGTACGCGACATCGCCCCTGTAAGCGGGAGGAACGAAAACCTCGAAGGACTCGTTGGCCAGATCGTATTCGACGTTGGCTCGCATCTTCGGGGATAGGCTCTTCGACTGAGGGTCTACATCGATCCGGCGCAGGATCTGATCGCGCGCGCTCAGAGGGCTGCGCTCCGTGAACGTCAGATGCAGGCGCCCCGTGGCCGCCGATGGTTTCGCTAGGGGTGCTTGCGCCGCCGTCTTCGCGGGCCGCGCGCTCGCCGTGGCAAGCAAGGTGGTCATCAGCAAGAGAAGCATTTTGTGGCTCATCCGCTACTTCCCCGACAGTTCCACCATGCGCTGTGCGGCAATTCGGCCAAGCCACAGCCGCCCAGCAGGGAGCCGCAGTTGCTCGTCCTTCACAGTCGAATATCCCACAAGACCGAAAGAGAAGCAACCCTCGTGCTTTCCGGCGAGGATTATGCTCCAGCACAGGGACCCTGGAACCGCACCTGCGCGTGCCGGTGCGGCAGCCACGTCATGCTGAAGCATAACCTACACGTGCTGCGATAGCCGCTGGAGCACCGTGCCATCCGGGCTGTGGAGCGTCACTTCCAGCGGCATCTGGCCGGGGAGGCTGTGGGTGGCGCAGCCGAAGCACGGGTCGTAGGCCCGGAAGGCCATCTCGACCATGTTCAACAGCCCCTCGGTCACCTGGCCCTTGTGGATGAGCCCTTGGGCGGCCTTCTTGACCGACATGCAGATGGGGGCATTGTTGTTGGTCGTGCCGACCACGAGGTTCACCTTGGTGAGGATGCCGCGCTCGTCGGTCACGTAGTGGTGGGTGAGCGTGCCGCGCGGGGCCTCGACGGAGCCGACGCCCTCGGTGGGCGTCTCGGTCGGCAGGACGCGGTACTGCTTGCTCGTGATCTCCGGGTCCGTGGCCAGCTCAAGCCATCGCTCGGTGGCGTAGAGCAGCTCGATGAGCCGGGCCCAGTGGGTGGCCAGCGTGTGATGGACCGGCTTGCCGCCGAGGGTTTCGTAGAACCGTTTGTACTCGGCCTGGGCAAGCGGCGTGGCCATGCCGTCGGCCGCGTTGAGGCGCGAGAGCGGCGTGGCCTTGTAGACGCCCGAGTCGGGCCCGTCGACAAACCCCTTCCAGCCGACCTTCTTGAGATACGGGAACTTCAGATAGCTCCACGGCTCGACCCGCTCGGCGACGTAGTCGCGGTAGTCCTTGGCGTCGTACTTGGCGTGCTCGCGGCCGTCGGGTCCGACGACGCGGATCTTGCCGTCGTAGAAATTGACGCGATTGTCGGCGTCCACGGTGCCCATGTTGTAGGTGCGGTGGACGTAGACGTCGCCGGTGATGAGGCTGACGTACTCGGAGTTCTTGAGCACCACGTTCTCGAAGACCTGGAGCGAGAACTTGGCGAACTCCAGGGCGTGGCGGCCCAGCTCCTCGATCTGCGTGCGCTGCTCCTCGGTGATGCCGCGGCTGACGCCGCCGGGGAGGCCCCAGTTGGGATGAACCCGCCGGCCGCCGATCAATTGGATCAGCTCGTGGCCGTCGCGGCGCATCTTGAGCACCTTGCCGGCCACGTCCATGCCGACTTTCTTGACCACGCCGAGGATGTTGCGCTCGGCGGGCGGGGCCTTGGGCCCGACCACGAAATCCGGTCCGCCCAGGGCGTAGAAGTGGGTCGTATGGTCGGTGGCGAAGAAGATGCTGTAGAAGAGCTCGCGGTGCTTCTTGGCGGCGGGCGGCGGATCGACGTGGAACACGGCGTCCAGGGCTTTGGTGGCGGCCAGATGGTGGGCCTCGGGGCAGACGCCGCAGATCCGGGAGGTCAGGTTGGGCATGTCTTCCGCCGGCCGGCCCACGCAGAACCGCTCGAAGCCCCGCAGCTCCGGGATTTGCAGGTACGCGTTGGCCACTTCGCCCTGGTCGTCGAGGAAGATGTCGATCTTGCCGTGGCCTTCGAGCCGGGTTATCGGGTCGATGGATATGCGCTTCATGTCCGATACTCCTCGCTACGCGCTCCTGGTTCCCACGCTCTGCGTGGGAACCCGATTTCCCGACGCTCCGCGTCGCTATGGGTCACACCTCTCCGTCACGGCGTCTTGCCGGCGATCCTAGCAACGCAGAGCGTTGCCGAATTGCGCTCCCACGCGGAGCGTGGGAGCGAGGGAAATTGACAAATGCAAATTGCAAATTACCAATCTGCAATCTTCAATTTTCGATCTGCAATTTCTTCTTCCGCCGCAGCAGGCTGTGCGCCAGGCTGAACCGGTAAAACGTCCCGACCGGGTCCGGGATGCCCTCCTGGATGATCCGGTCGATCTCCTCGGGTTTGTCGGAATCGATCACCGAGGCAATCGCGCTCATCAGCCTCGCCCCGTAGTCCAATACGCCGTTGTTGGGCCCGTAGCAGCCGATGCAAGGGGAGTTGACCTGCGGGCAACGCGTCCCACAGCCGGCCCGGGTCGCCGGCCCGCAACACAAAAGCCCCTGCTCCAAGAGGCACGTTTCCTCGTCCGGGATGATCTGCCAGGTGCGGTAAAACTTCTTGATCTTTTTCTCGGACCGCTTGCGCGGGCAGTCGTCGCAGACGGTCGTGTCGGAGCCGATCACCGAGCCGGCGGGCGGGAGCTTGCCCTCGAGGATCGCCACGACCGCGTCCCAGATCCGGTCGGCCTCGGGCGGGCAGCCGGGGAGGTAGTAGTCCACTTGGACGGTCTGATCCAAGGTTTTGAGCGTGTCGTAGAAGACGGGCAGGTGGAGCGTGCCCTCGTGTACTTTGGTCTCGGGCTGCGGGCGCACCCCGTTGGGGTTCTCGGTGCTGAAAGTCTCTTGGTAGCAGGTGTTGAAGATCTCTTCCTTCCCGCTCAAGTTGGCCAGCCCGGGAATGCAGCCCTCCTGGGCGCAGGAGCCGAAGGCCACGAGGACCTTCGCCTTGCGGCGGAGGAGCTGGGCCATGTATTCCTGCTCGCTGGTGCGGATGCCGCCGTTGAAGAGGCAGACGTCGATCGAGCCATCGGGCATTTTCTCGACGTCGCGGACCTTGGCGTCCACGGCCACCGGCCAGAGGACGATGTCGAAGGCGGCGGCCACGTCGAGGATCTTCTCGTTGAGGGCCAGGACGGCGATTTCGCACCCGCCGCAAGACGCCGCCCAGTAGAGGGCCAGTTTCCCCTTGGGTTTCTCGCTCATGGCAGGACCTCCATCGCCTCTTCGTGTTCCTTGACGATGTTTTCCAGGGCGGCCTGGCGCTCGCCGTTTTCTTCCCAGTTGCCGGGCCACCGCAGCGGGCCGAGCCGGCGCACGTCCTCGACGAGCTTGTCGATCGCCTCGGCCAGTTGCTTCCCCTCGGCCGCCGACGCCCAGACCAGGCGCACGCGGTCCTCGTCCATGCCCATCTGCCGCAAGGCGTGCTTGATCATGTGGAAGCGGCGCATCGCCTTGTAGTTCTGCTCGATGTAGTGGCATTCGCCGGGATGGCACCCGGCCACCATCACGCCGTCGGCCCCCAGCGACAGGGCCTTGAGTATGAACGTGGGATCGACCCGGCCGCTGCACATCACGCGGATGATGCGGACGTTGGGGGCGTGCTTGATGCGGGCCGTGCCCGCCAGGTCCGCCGCCCGGTACGAACACCAGTTGCAGAGGAATCCGACGATTTTGGGTTCAAAGGCTTCGTCACTCATCTTTGGCCCTCTATGTTCTCAACAGCCAAACCGACGGCACGAGAACGAATGCAGAATGCAAAATGTAAAATGCAAAAGGCAAAATGTGGTCGCACGGCTGGATCTTGCGAAATGGTCTGTTACCCCCTCGTTTGACTTCCGGTTTCGCCCTTCGCCGGAGGCTCACAATCCGCACTCTGCAATTTGCACTTCTCAATTTGCATTTTGCATTTTACATTTTGCATTCTTCCGGCTCACGCCACCCCCGCCGTCTCGACCTTTCCCACTTTGGCAGATCCGTTCCCGCCGGCCGCGTCCCACAAAATGCCTTCGATCTCGGCGCAAATCTGGGCGTTGCTAAAGTGCGCCCCGGTGATCACGCCGCCCGGGCAGGCGGCCACACAGGTGCCGCAGCCCTTGCAGAGGGCCGTGATCACGCGGCTCACCTCCTTCTCCTGGTCGAACTCGATGGCTTTGTAGGGGCACACGTTGTTGCAGATCCGGCAGCCGGAGCAGGCCTCCTCGTCGATCGAGGCCACGATCGGCTCGATCATCACTTCGCCCTTGGTGATCATGCCTTGGATGCGGGCGGCGGCCGCGGCGCCTTGGGCGACGGACGCGGGGATGTCCTTTGCCCCCTGGCAAACGCCGGCCACGAAGACGCCGTCGGTCATCGTGGCCACCGGGTCCAGCTTGGGGTGCCGCTCCGTGTACCAGCCAGCCGCGCTGCACGAGATGCCGACTTTCAGACCCAACTCCTTGGCGTCGGCCTGCGGCTGGAGGGCCCCCATCAGAACGACCATGTCGACAGGGATGCGCTGCTGCTTGCCCACCAAGGTGTCTTCCACCTGGACAATGAGCTTGCCTTCTTCGCCGGGCTTGCGGGCCGCGTCGGTTACTTCGGCGACCTTGCCGCGGATGAAGATCATCCCTTCCTCCAGCAGCCGCTGGTAGAACTCCTCGTAGCCCTTCTGGTTCGTGCGCATGTCGATGTAGAAGGAGTAGCACTTGGCGTTGGTCCTCTCCAGCACCAGGTGGCCGAACTTGAGGGCCGCCATGCAGCAGACCGCCGAGCAATACTCGTTGTGCCGCACGTCGCGGCTCCCCACGCAATGGATGACGGCGATCTCCTTCGGCTCGGTCTTGCCGTCGCGCAGGACGATCCTGCCGTTGGTCGGGCCCGCCGCGTTGCAGAGCCGCTCGAACTCCATGTTCGTGAACACGTTGGCCAGCCGGCCGTAGCCGTATTGCGGGATCTTCGCGCAGTCGAAGAGCTCCCAGCCGGTCGCCAAAATGATGTTGCCCACCTCGATCTCTTCGATGGTATCCTGCATGGTGTGATCGATGGCTTGCGTCTGGCAGGAGTATTCGCAGACTTTGCACCCGCCGGTCTTGAAGTTGACGCAGGTTTCCTTGTCGATGACCGGCACGCGCGGCACGGCTTGGGGGAACGGCGTATAGATGGGTTTGCGGTTGGCGAGCCCTTGATCGAACTCGGACGGAATCGGCGTCGGATGCTGGGCGCGGATGCGCAACAGCTCGATCGCGCCCGTCGGACATATCGAGCTGCAGGCGCCGCAGCTAATGCAGAATTCCGACGGGGTGCGGAAGGGCGTGGTTACGCGCCGCCTCTCACCGCGCCCTTCAAACGCCAGCGCGCCGATCTTCATCACGTCGTCGCAGAGCCTGACGCACATTCCGCACAGGATGCAGCCTCCCTTGCTGACGAAGCTGCTCGGCATGCCGTCCGTCGGAGCCAATCGCATCTCCTCGCGGATCTTGCAGGCCCCGCAGGTGCGGCAGGGACTCTTTTCGCCGCGGGGGCGCTCAAATCGGCAACTGCCCACGCCGACGTCGTAAGCGATGTCGCGGATCACGTCCGATTCCGGGCAGCGCGCCAGCATCAGCTCCGCCAGAATGCGGCGTATCTTCAGCACGCGCTCCGAGTGGGTCTTGACCTCCATTCCTTCATCCACCGGGTAGATGCAGGAAGCGCGATAGCGCGTGGCGCCTTTGTATGTGACCTCCACGATACAGAAACGACACGCGGCATAAGGCGGGAGAGATTCGTGATTGCAGAGCGTTGGAATGTGGATCCCCGCGTCGCGAGCCACCTCCAGAACGGTTCGGCCCCGCTCAGCCTTAACTTCTCTGCCGTTGATGACTAGGTTTATCATGACTGGTTCCATGACTAATTGCGAACGACCGCCTTCGATTTGCAGACGTCAAAGCAAATCCCGCACTTCGAGCACTTCTCCGCAATGATCGCGTGGGGTTGTTTGGTCTTTCCTTGGATGGCCCCCGCCGGGCATTGTCGGGCGCAAACCGAGCAACCGTTGCACTTTTCCGGGTCGATGCGGTAAGTGGTCAGCCCTTTGCAGACGCCCGCCGGACACCGCCCCTCGCGGATATGCGTCTCGTATTCATCGCGGAAATAGGCGAGAGTGGTCAGGACCGGATTGGGCGCCGTCATGCCCAACTGGCATAGGGAGGCGTCCACCACGACGTCGGCCAGGTCCTTGAGCAAATCCAAGTGTTCCATCGTCGCCTTGCCGGCGCCGATGCACTCGAGGATTTGCCGCATCTGCGTGATCCCTTCCCGGCACGGGGTACACTTGCCGCACGATTCGTCCTCGAGGAACGAGAGGAAGAAACGGGCAAAATCCACCATGCAGTTGTCTTCGTCCATCACGATCATGCCGCCGGAGCCCATCATCGAGCCGGCTTCCACCAGTTGGTCGTAGTCGATCGGCAGATCCAAATGGCGCTCGGCCAGGATCCCGCCCGACGGGCCGCCGGTCTGGACCCCCTTGAACTTCTTTCCTCCCTTGATTCCGCCGCCGATGTTATAGATGATCTCCCGCAAGGTGATTCCCATCGGCACTTCGACCAGTCCCGTGTTGTTGACCTTGCCGACCAATGAGAAAATCTTGGTGCCTTTGCTGCCGCCCCAGGGATTCTTGGAAACGTCTCCCGTCCCGATGCGGGTGAACCAGTCGGCGCCGCGATTGACGATCAGCGGGATATTGGACCAGGTCTCGACGTTGTTGAGCGTTGACGGCTTGTCCCAAAGGCCCCGTTCCACCGTGTGGACGTGCTTGGACCGCGGCTCGCCGGCCCGGCCTTCGATGGAAGCCATCAGGGCCGTCGACTCGCCGCAGACGAAGGCCCCGCCGCCGCGGTTCACCTTGATGTCCAGGCTGAAGTCGGTGCCGAGTATCTTCTCGCCCAACAATCCCAGCTTGCGCGCCTCCTCGACGGCCTTGGTCACCAGAAGCACCGCCATCGGATACTCCGTGCGGACGTAGACGAAGCCCTCGCTGGCCCCGATGGCATAGGCGCCGATGATCATCCCCTCGATCACGCTGTGGGGATTGCCCTCCATGAGCCCGCGGTTGGCATAGGCGCCCGGGTCGCCCTCGTCGGCGTTGCAGATCACGTACTTCAGCTCGCCCTCCGCCTTGCGGCAAGAGGCCCACTTGACTCCGGTGGGAAAGCCCGCGCCGCCGCGCCCGCGCAGCCCCGATCGTTTGACTTCTTGAATGATCTCGTCCGGCGTCATCGTGGTCAGCGCCTTGACCGCGGCACTGTACCCTCCGATCCGTATGTAATCCTCGATGCTCGTCGGATCGAGATCGAAGTTCGCGCCGAAAACGACGGGGGTTTGCTCTTTGTAGAATGGAATCTCCTCTTTCGTCCGATACGGCCGGCCGGTCTGAGGATCCTTCATAAAGAGCCGCTCGACGGGCTCCCCCGCAAGAACGCTCTTTTCCACGATCTCCTTCACGTCCGCAATCTTCGGCTGCGGGTAGAAGAAGCCCTGCGGGCGGACGATCACGATCGGCTCCCGGTCGCAATAGCCCAGGCATCCGGTGACCCGCAACCGCACCTGTCCATTGGTGCCCGCTCGCGCCAGTGCCCCGGATATTTCCTCGACCAGCTTGGTTCCACCGCGGGAAACGCCGCAGGTGCCGCACGAAACGACGATCGCTTTCTGCGGCTCGCTGGCGTGCAGCTCCTTGCGAAGGTCGGCAAGGTCGCCGGGGTGCAGTAGACGTTTAGGATTCATGGGTCATGTCTCCTCAGGCTTCCGCGGGCTCCTTGGGATCGAGGCGATTGATCATGCGATGGACCTCGCCCGGGCGAAGCGTGTGGTAGTCTTCGTCTGCCACGACCACCGGCCCCATCGCACAAGTGCCCAAACAGTTCACCGTTTCCAGCGTGAACTTCCCATCCGGCGTCGTTTGGCCCGGTTCGATCCCCAAACGGCTCTTCAAAGCCTCCAACAACAGCGGCGCGCCGCGCACGTGGCAGGCCGTCCCAAGACACACGCGGATCCGGTGCTTGCCCCGCGGCGTGAGGCTAAACGCCTTGTAGAACGTAGCCACGTGGTAAACGGCCAAGAGAGGCACGTTCGTCTTCCGGCTCACGTAGCGGAGCGCCGCCTCGGGGAGGTAGCCGACGTCGCGGTTGATGTCCTGCAGTATGGAGATCAGGGCCGACTCCTCCGGCCGTTGAACCTCCAGAGACCAGTCGATCACGGCTTTGACTTCCGGGTCCAGTTCAGGTTCCACCGGCAGCCCGTAGCTTTGGCCGTCGCCCGCGGCGCTCTCCGGATATGGATAGGGACGGTATTGGGTGGGGCAACCTTCGATGCACCGGCCGCAGCCGTTACACTTCTCCTCGTTGACGTAGCGGGCCTTGCGGCGGACCTTGACCTTGAAGTTGCCCACCGAGCCGCTGACTTCTTCCAGCTCCGAATACGTCATCAAAGTCACGTTCTCGTGCTGCCCGACTTCGGACATCTTGGGCGTCAGGATGCACGCCGAGCAATCGAGCGTGGGGAAGGTCTTGTCGAACTGGGCCATGTGGCCGCCGATCGACGGCTCGCGCTCGACCAGGTACACGTGGTGGCCGGCGTCGGCCAGCTCGAGCGTGGCCTGCAACCCGGCGATCCCGCCGCCGACGACCAGCGTGGCGGGATTGACCTTGACGGACATCGGCTCCAGCGGCTGCTGCTGCTTGACCCGCCCCACGGCCGCGGAGACCAGGGCCTTGACCTTCTCCGTGCCGGCACGCTTGTTGGGGGTCACCCACGACACGTGCTCGCGGACGTTGCACATGTGGAAGAGATAGGGGTTCAGGCCGGCGTTCCGGCAGGCCCGGCGGAAGGTCTTCTCGTGCAGGTGCGGCGAGCAGGCCGCCACCACCACCCGGCTGAGGTTCTCCTTCTTGATGTCGTCCTCGATCATCTGCTGCCCCAGCGAGGAGCACATGAACTTGTAGTCCCGCGAGACGGCCACGTCCTGGAGGTTCGCGCCGGCCCACCGGGCGACCTCTTCGACGTCCACCGTCAGGGCGATGTTGCTCCCGCAGTGACAAACGTAAACGCCGACTTTCTCGGCCATGATCGCACTCCCATTAGTTGTCAGTTGTCGGTTGTCAGTTGTCAGAAAAGGGCTGATCGCTTACAACCGACAACTGACAACTGACAACCGACAACTGCCAACTTCACTTCGCCTCCGCCTCCAGCGCCCCCAATTTCTCTTGAAGCACCGGCTTGGCGGCCACAAGCTCCTTGCCGAAGCCCAGTCGGTTCGGGTCCAGCCCGAAGGCCACGCCCAACAGTTGCGTGAAGAAGATGATCGGCACGCGGAACTTCGTGCCGAAGAAGCTGCTCACGCGGCCCTGGTAGGCGTCCAGGTTCAACTGACACATCGGGCACATGCAGAGGATCAGGTCGGCCTGGTAGTCCACCGCGCCTTGCAGCAGCCGGCGGATCAGCTCGAAGGCCTGCGGCTCGCTGATCTGCGTCAGGTGCCCGCCGCAGCAGTGGGCCTTCACCGGGTAATGGATCACTTCGGCCCCGAGCCACTTGAACAGATCGTCCATCTTCATGGGATATTCGGGATCGTCGAAGCCGTTCAGCGGGCGGACCACCTGGCAGCCGTAGTACGGGGCCACGCGGAGCCCGGCAAGAGGCCGGACCACTTTGTCCTTCACGGCCGCTTCCCCGAGGTCCGTGCAAATCACGTCCAGCAGGTGCCGCACGCGGATCGTGCCCGCCTTGTACTGCAAACCGCCCGCCGCCAAGGCCTCGTTGATCTTGGCGTTCATCGGGGCGTTCTCCGCCATCAGCTTGTCGGTCTTCTTGAGGTTCAGATAGCAGGCGGCGCAAGGAGCGACCAGTTGATCGAACTGCCGGTCCACAATCGCCAGGTTCCGGGCGATCACGGCAGAGGCCACCAACTCGTCCTGGGTGAAATACTCCGTGGCGCCGCAGCAGTTCCAGTCGTCAATCTCCACCAGCTCGATTCCCAGAACCTCGGCCACCGCCTTGACCGACCGGTCGTAGGCGGCGCTGGAGCACTCCAACGAGCACCCGGGATAATACGCGTACTTCACGACGCACCTCCGATCTCCCTCGCTTTGGCGATGATGGCGTGGAGCTGATCGAGCTGGCGGATCTTGGTGGGTTTGAGCGACATCCGGCCGCGGATGAAGAGCGAAAGCCCCATGGGCCCCATCTTCAGCATCGCCAGCGGCTTGTTCAAGAAGTAGAACTTGCTGGCCAGCCCGAACTCGAAGCTCCGGCCGTACTTCTCCACCAGTTTTGTGAACGTGCGGGCCAGGGCCGGCCCGTCCGTTCCTTTGTACTTCTTCTCGCGGATGGAGATCCGCTTCAGGGCGTACATGATCTCCGTGATGGGGATGTTCTGCGGGCAGCGGACGGTGCAGAGGTAGCACGAGACGCAGAACCACATGGTGTTGGCGGCCAGCACCGCCTCGCGGCGATCGGCGTTGATCATGGCGAAGAGCGTGCGGGGGGTGTGCTGCATGTCGGCCCCGTTGGGGCAGGAGCCGCCGCAACTGCCGCACTGGAGGCAGTGAACGATCCGCTCGCCGCCCGGCGTGGCCTCGATCACCTCCGCGAGGAACGCGGAGCCGCGTCTCTGGCCGAGTTGGGTAACCATCGACTTCCTCCGGCGGTTGAACTCTCTTTGGAGTGCGGCGATTCATCGCCGCTTTCTGGGTGGTTTAGGCAGCCGGCGCACGATACGGCAATCGGCGAAAAACGGCTTGGCCCACACTTCCGCCCATTCCAAGAGCGGTGATGAATCACCGCACTCCAAAAGGTCGCTTGGTCTGGGCATGTTGGCTTCCCGCAAGCAACCGCTGTGCCGGAGTCCCGCCGCCCGCGCGCTTTCTCAGTACGTTCCGTCTAACTCGTGGGCCGCGTGCGGGTTAGATTCTAACAATCAGCTCTGCCAGAAAACCCGCGCCCGCCTCGCAGCCCACGGGAATCCGCGGCTGGGCCACGGATTCCCGCGGGGCTGTAACAGGAACGTCGGGTATCGGTATCGCGCGGTCAAGCCTCGGCGGTTGGCGTCACCGCGTGCTCGCCGGGACGGATTGCGCCGACCAACTCCTTGATCGCAGACTCCAATCGCCGGAACGAACGCATCCCTTGCTGACGGATCAGATTCAGATCGACCAGCCGCTCCAGCCGCGCCTCATCATCCGGCCCGCGGTACAACTCGGCCAAGAGATAACAGCGGTCGCCGAAGGCAGCACGGTAGTCTTGGAGAGCGCGGCGAGATAATGATGAATGATGAATGATGAATTCGGAGACGTGGCCGCATCTTCAATTTGCAATTTGCATTTTGCAATTTGCATTCTTCCCTGATTCCCGCGATGAGTCCCGACGCCGCCTCGGCGACGTCCCGAAACGTCAGGCGGCACTGGCCCTTCTCCCCGCGGCGGCGTCCCTCGGTAATCAGGCTGGACAATCGCCCATAACCAGTCCGATCCATTGCCAAAAGCACCACCGGCGGGGCATCCTCGGGCGTGATCTCCGCCCCGATGAGGAGTTTCAGCCCGACTTCCTTGGCCGCCACGTGGGCCTGGACCACGCCGGACAGGCTATTCCGATCCGTAATCGCCAGCGCAGCATATCCCAGCTCGGCCGCGCGCCGGACCAATTCATCCGGGTGCGAGGCGCCCTCGAGGAAGGTGAAGTTCGTCTTGGCGTGGAGTTCAGCGTACATGAGTGGTTAGGGGCTGGTACGACAACACCGGATTCACCACGGAGGCACGGAGGTCACGGAGAAGAGAGGTAGGTGGTAGATGGAATACGGTAGGTGGGGACTTCATCTCCCTATATGCTATATGCCACCTACCACCTACCTATTTCCCCTTCGTCTCCGCGATCTCCGTGCCTCCGTGGTGAGTCCCGTAGGGCCGGCTGTCGATCGTGAACAGCCACCACCGATCCCTGCCTCTTCGCGACCTGGGCTGCCGCTCGAAGTAGATCTTCATCGTCTCCCCGGAGTCGGTCAGCACTTCGAACCAGTGCTTGCGCACGTATCTCTCGCCGCTGCCGTGATGGCACGGTCCGG
>Ga0315293_10003907_pt1 | contig 14293 bp, 10 predicted proteins | sample YL17G13_20_MG_FD_203071 | JGI IMG/M metagenome (GOLD analysis project Ga0315293, IMG submission 203071) | Sediment microbial communities from Yellowstone Lake, YNP, Wyoming, USA - YL17G13_20 | ecosystem: Environmental > Aquatic > Freshwater > Lake > Sediment | place: USA: Wyoming | collected... | reverse complement strand
GCCGACAATTGGCAAGTATTACTGAAAAACGGCTTTCGCTGCACAAATTTCTGGCGGAGCAGGAAGAAGAAAATATCGTCCTGAAGTCCCAGGTTGCGCAGCTACAAACACTGGCTAACATCGGGACTATCAGCTATATGATAGCTCACGAAATCAATAATCTTCTGACTCCGCTGAAAAGCTATGCGGAGCTTGCACTTAATAACCTTAATGATAAAGATTTGGCGCAGAAGGCGCTTGAGAAGGCGGTGCAAAATTGTCAGCGTGCTGCTCAAATAATGGAGAGTATGCTTGCACTGGCAAATAACAAGACACAAAAGAAAGAAAATGCACGACTGGTTAGTTTGATTCAAGAGGTTTTTACCTGCCTTTGCAGGGATTTTAGCAAAGACGGGATAGTTGTAAATAATGAGGTTCCAGAAGATTTAATGGTGTGGGCTGTCCCCGTTCAGATTCAGCAGGTTTTAATGAATTTGATTCTTAATGCGCGTGATGCGATGCTTCCTCGCGGCGGCGTTCTGACCATTAAGGTGCAAGAAAGAGATGATGCAGTTCAAATAGAGGTCAGCGATACCGGCGAAGGAATCGAGCCGGAGAATATGAAAAATATTTTCGAATCGTTTTTCACTACTAAGGCCAATAAAAGTTTGTCATCTGAATACTCGGGCGCCGGGTTGGGGCTGGCATTTTGCAAAAAGATAATAGATGGGCACGGAGGCTGCATCAGCGTCGAATCAAAAGTCGGTGAGGGAAGCACTTTCAAGATAACCCTGCCTAAGCAGCAATAACGATGGGAGATAAAGATACCCAGAGCGTCAAGTGTCAGCGAGAAATGCAAAAATAATTGTCGCTTTAACGCTGGCGGTTCTTTCGCTTGTCCTTGCGGCGAATAGTATGACCAAGCCGCTTGGCCGCGATGAACAAATGTATTGCACAGCCGGTGTTCTTATGGCCAAAGGTAAGATGATTTACAGGGACTTTTCTTACCCGGCCCAGATGCCCTATCACCCATTGCTTTATGCGGCGATACTGCGGGTTCTGAATACGAGTTGGTATTTGCTTGTAGGCAGATTTGTATCTGTTGTTTGCGATGTTGGCGTCCTGATTTGTATTGCGGGGATATACCGGCGAATCTTTAAGGGTTTTCCGGTTGCTGGAATGCTTTTAGGTCTGGCTGGGGGTGCTTTCTATGTCTTTAATCCTTCGGTTGATTACGCCAATGGATACGCGTGGAATCACGATATCGTAATTTTGTGCGTGATGTTATCGTTCTGGTTATTTCTATCAACGGACTTTGGGAGCGGCGGGCGATACTGGCGTGTTGCAGCCATTGGCGGGCTTTTGACATTTGCGACTTGTATGCGGATAACTACTGCGCTGGTGGAGATATTATTCCTGGTGATGTTACTTATCCAGCCCGCTGGGTCGATGAAGCAAAGACTTAAGCCCCCCCTGCTATTCTTGGCTGTGGCAGGCGCTGTGGCAAGCTGGCCTATCTGGATTATAGCACAACAGCCGCGTGCATTTTTTCTAAATCTGGTAAAAATACCACAGATTTATGGCGAGTGGCTGCACAAGATAGGGATGATTTATAATAAACGGGATTTGACATTAGATGCCATAACAAGGCCGGGCTATTTTGTCCTTATTGTCCTGGCGGCATATCTTTTTGTTGCTGTGTTCTTCAGGCACAGGCTGGAAATAAAAGAGGTGAGGAATTTACTATTCGCCCCCCTGCTGACGGTAACATTCTTTATCATTGCATTTATACCGCCGACGATTTGGCAGCAATACCTTGCGATGCCGGTGCCATTCTGGATAATCAGCTTTGCGTATCCGCTATTGTATTTACGAGAATTTGCTGAAGAGAGCAGCCAGAGTAAGCGTTTCAGGATAGCAGTCGTTCTGATAATTTTGTGTGCGGTTGTGGCGGTAGGTTCACAACCGATTGTTCTATCGAGAACTTTGATGTTAGCTGCGCCGGAGGGCTGGACGCCGGTTCAACTGCACAAGATTTCGCAAGATATAGCGCAGAGGGCAAAAGAGCCGAAACTTGCACTCACGTTAGCTCCGCTTTTTGCACTTGAGGGCGGCTGCGATATTTATACTGAATTATCTGCCGGCTCGATTATTTACAGGGTCGGAGATTCTATGAGTGACCAGGAGCGTGCAATTACACATACCGTTGGCCCAAAGACGTTAGGTGAACTGATTGAGAAGTCGCCGCCGGCGGTTGTGATAGTTGGGGTGGAGATGGAGTTTCTGGAAGAGCATCTTTTCAAGACAGCCGTTAAGCCGGATTGGGAGAGAAAGGTCTATGAAAACGGCACAGTAGCGTATTTTAGGCCATAATCGACTTGTCGTTCGTGGTTCGTCGTTCGTATTTCGTTCTGTTAAGGTTTCAGGGGTCGGGTGTTGGGGATTAGAGGAGAGGATAAAGAATGATGCGATTCATCTTTGTAGCACAACGTAGCACGGGCTTCCAGCCCGTGCAAACACGGCTATGATGGCCGTGCCGCTTTCTGTATCTATAAACGTGAAGCACACCCACCATTTCAGGGTGCGATTCATCTTTGTCATAGATACAAATTCGAAGCATACCCATACGCTCTCATCGGCTGAAAAATTTGTGTCTGTTCGTGTTAATTCGTGGTTAATCTTTTATCCTTCTTGCTTTCAAAATTTTTATTGAAAAATAGGCAGAATTTGGTATAATACCAATGTGAGCTCCTGAAGTTCACGATACGTCCGCCAGGAGCGGCAAGCACGCGGAGCTCCGCACGCTAAGGAACAGCAGTTCCAAAGATAGACACAAAAAGGCACAGAATGATACTAATCCCGTGAAATCTGTACTACAATCTTTTAACTTCTTGTTTTTTCTGCTTGATTTTGCAGCGATACTGTCATAACCGCTTTGATAATAAAAAATTACAGTTAGTTTGGAATTTTGAGTTTTTGGTCATTTGAATTTGTTTAGGATTTAGAATTTAGAGATTAGGATTTTGGTTGCGGCCAAAGGCCGCGCCGGGTAATCCGTGGTTATAAAATGCTGAACTTAATCTATTTGGTGAATATTCGTGTTCATTCGTGGTTAAAATAATATATATCAGTGAAAATTCGTGTTTAACCCGTGAGATGGCGGCTTTGCCTATCTCACAGGTTGAATTCGTGGTTATTCCTTACATTTTTCCTTCGTGCCTTGGTGTCTTTGTGGCTATCGGTGTAAATCAGTGTCTGAAAAATTTGTGTCTATTCGTGTTAATTCGTGGTTCTCTTTGTGTCTTTAAGTCTTTGTGGCTATAAGTCATTTATGCAAAACAAACCCAATTTGCGTAGTAACAAAAAGAACACAACCTCCTTATTAGCAAAGGATTATGAACAAATAACTATGAACAATGAACCAGAAAAACAAACCCAATCAAAGCCAATTTTATCCGCCTCAGGCGGATTCAAACCCGACCTTGTTAAAATGGGGCATCACGAGGATATGTTTTGGATTTTTTGTTGCAAAATGGATGGGGTTTGGTTACAATATATTCAGTTGTCGCTATTAAGAAAAAGGCGGCAGTATAGGAGGGTAAAATGAGTAGTAAATCTAAAACAAGTCGGACGAAATCGACTGCTGTCCTTTCAACGGTGGTCTTGGCGGGAATTTTTGCTGCTTTTACACCGAATACTTTGGCAAGATACAGCGGCGGGACAGGCGAGCCAAACGACCCTTACAGAATCGCTACAGCCGAAGACCTGAACGACATCGGCAATCACCAGGATGACTGGGACAACCACTTTGTCCTCGTCAACGATGTCAACCTCGCCCAATACACCGGCACAAAGTTCAAAATTATTGGAAGGTGGATTCTGGGTTATCCGAATAATAAGCCTTTTACCGGTATTTTTGAAGGTAACGACAAAATAATCTGGAATTTTACGTGTCGTTCTACTGGCCAAAGGTCTATTGGATTGTTTAGCTATATTGGAAGCGATGGTCAGATAAAAAATCTCACCCTGCAAAATGTCGATGTTAATGCCATAAACGGGCACTTTGTTGGTGGGCTGGTGGGGTATAACAAAGGCATTAATTCCACGATTTCCAACTGCTGTGTCACAGGAAGCGTTTTAGGAGGATACTGGTGTCTCGGAGGGCTGGTGGGACTCAACTATGGCACGATAAGAAATTGCAATTCGACATGTAGAGTTTCAGGAGAAAGCAATGTTGGTGGCCTGGTAGCAACAAACAGTGGGGGCACGATAACCAACTGCTATTCCACCGGCAAAATTTCGGGAAATGGTAATGTTGGTGGACTGGTGGGATGGAATGATGATTCAGGGTCGATAGAGAATTGTTATTCTTTAGGTGGGATTTCAGGCAGCGTTTGTGTCGGCGGGCTGGTAGGGTGCCACGATGATGGCACGATAAGGAACTGCTATTCTACAGGAAGCGTTTTAGGAAGTAATTATGTAGGCGGATTTGCAGGTCTTGTTGGCAATTACACCTATATAACAGCTTCGTTCTGGGATATTGAAACTTCTGGTCAATTAGGAAGTGCTGGCGGAATAGGCAAAACTACAGCAGAAATGAAAACAATGAGCACCTTTACTGATGCTGGCTGGGACTTCGTTGAAATCTGGGGTATAGGCGAAAACCAGACATATCCATATTTGAGGTTTGCACCGGCTGGTGATTTGAACATAGACAGTAAGGTTGACCTTTTTGACCTTGCGATTCTGGCGTCACACTGGCTGGAAGAAAGAAAGTGAGACTGACCCCTGACCCCTGACACCTGTCCCCCGACTACCACGATATACGAAATACGAACGATGAACTACCTTTGCGTTTTTAGTCGTTTGGTTCGGAGGGTTCGTTGGGTTCGGTGTTTGCCTTTGGAGTTTGGGGTTCGAAGGAGTCGTAAATTAGTTTTGCGATGTCGTTTATTGCATCTCGGGTTTGGCCATTAGCGTTATTTGAGAGAATGGAAAATATGTAATCGCCGTCTGCGGTTGTGCATACGCCTGAGAAGGCCTTGACGCTCTGGATGTAGCCTGTTTTGCCGAGGATTTTGCCTTTGTATTTATCTTCGGTGAAGAATTTGGCGATTGTGCCGTCTATCCCCCCTACCGCAAAGGAGTTTTTATAGAGGTTCCAATTGTCGCTATTGTAGATAGATAATAGAATGTTTATTATGGCGGAGGCGCTAAGCTCATTCTGCCGGCTCAGGCCGCTGCCATCATCAATATAAAACTGGTTTTCACTGATTCCAAGCTGCAACAGAAATTCGTGAATCAAATCCTGGCCTCGTGTCCAACTGCCGTTTTTCTTGTTAGGATTGCGATGGGCGGCAATAGTTTTCAAGAGCGCCTCTGCTGCAAGACCGAGGCTGTCTTTGTTGCAGCGTGCAAGGCAATCGGTTATGGGGGTGAAAAACTCTGTAAGCAATTTGAAATTGGCTGGGTCAGGCAGAGGTTTTTCAATGATGTTACCTTTTATCTTTATACCTTCTTTTAGCAAATGTTCTGTTAATATAAAGGCGAAAAATACGGCAGGTCTTTCAATTGCGACAGGGAACGGCTCGACCTGGTCTTTACATTTGCCGCGCAGGGTAATTCCATTAGGCTGCCGGTTCCGGTAGGCGCCGATGGCGGTGTCACCTTGTGTAATCGGGACGACCTCATTGATAATCTTTACGAAGTTTGTCTGCGGCTGGAGGAAAGCATTTATTTTGCCGCCGCTATTTTTGACGCCTATTTCGATGCAGTTGCAATTGAAGTTCAAGCCGCTGACTTCGCAGGCATACCATCGGTTCAATTCTTCTTTGGGCCAGTTCGAATGGACGCGCTGGTCGTCAAAGATAGTGGTATCGACGATAACGTTGTTGATGGTTTTGACTCTGTTGCGTTTTAGCGATTCAGCGATGTCTTTGAAAATCCAGTTGGGGTCGCGGTTGTATCTGGCATCTGTAACCCTGTCGCCTAATAAGGGGTCGCCGCTTCCAATTATTACCAGGGTATTATCGCAAAGTCCGACCTTCGTTTTGTAAATAAAGTCGGGGCCCAAGTATTTCAGGGCGGCGGCGGTAACAACTATTTTCATATTTGAGGCAGGTATCATTGGCTCTTTTTCGTTGTGGGCATATATTGTTGCAGCCGAGTCGGCCTTTACGATATGAATTGAAAAACGGACTTTTTGCTGCAAAGGCCGGCTGATGATATTATCAATTTGCTCCGGCAAGCCAGCCTTAGTAAGGCCGACAAGACAGAGGCCAAACACAGTCGCAATCAATAATCTTTTTATCCAGGTTCTCATAGAGAATTTGTTTAGGGATTTGGTGGGGTAAAAGACCCCACCCTACATTGCTACGCTTCGTTCAGAATGACATCATAAGTTACAGAATCAAAAGGTTATCGAGTTCAAAACAATCACAATTTACAGGCGAATAGAATAACCATACGGGCGCAGTTTGTTAATAGGGTTCTTCTGACCTTGCATAAGAACCTATCGCTTGAGCGCAAGTATAGAAGTTCGATGCTCACTACTTGCTTGAAAGCGGAAACGGAGGCTCACCGCGGACGGTAGGAAGTCCTGATTTTATCTGGTCGATTGTAACCCCAAGTATAGTCTTAGCAATCGGGTCGAGGTCTTTTTCCGGGCCCTGCAGATGGAAGGTGCGGTGCGTATGGGTTATCGTTTCGCCCGGTTTAAGTGCGGCTGCCGGAGATGAGGTTTCAAGCTCGTAGAATGGGCCGAGAGGCTTGGCGCCGGGTTGCGAAGGACCATCATTGTATGAGTTCACAACATCGCCTCTGTAAGGTTCTTTTTGAATTTCCCACATTGAGTTGACGTATGCGGCGCGGCCGCGGGGTTTGTTATACTGAACAATAGTCAAGACTTTATTGATGGAGTCGTAACTGCCGAGAACAGGTCTGGAACGTCGCGGTGACAGGCCGATTTTGCTTCGGTATTGTCCGTCGCCGCTAAAGAATAGAACACCATCTTTTATGCTGAGGCGAGCAGGAGGGACCTTTCCGAAATAGGCATCGTTGACAATCGGGCCGAGTTTTTCTTCCTCGCCGGCCCTGAATGGGACCACAACAGTTGTTTTAGGTGAGGGATTGAACATACCGAGAATCCAGATAGAAAGCAGGCCGGTTTCTCTCTCCCAGGCATTGTCGCCGGTATTTGTCATCTTGTTGTTGGATTCAAAGGCGACCATTTTGACTGTTTTTGCCGGCGCTACGCCCAGAGTTTCGACTGCCTCTTTCTGTTCGAGGACCTTAATGTCTCTATCCACGCGAAGCTTGAAGATGGCGCCTGAGAAGTTCTCCAGTTGAATATCCTTTTTCAAGACAGCGCTATTTGCGGATTTGGAGACAAGCTCAAATTGTTCGGTGTCGATAGGGGCCGGGGTGAACCAGTGTTCGAGGTCAAATGGAACGCCCTTTTTGAAGAAGATGGAGTACTGGCCTCCCTCGGGGCCTATCCAGAAGCGGTCTTCGCCGCCATAGACGTTAATGTGCTGAGCGATTTTGCCTGATGAGATTAGCTCGCGGTTAATCCAGCCAAAGCTTAGACCCCCCTTCCCTTCTGCGGTGCTGGTCATCGAACGTCCCTGCAATTTGGGCAAGACGGCCACCTGGCTTTTACCGGATGTGTCTGATAACAGGACGACATCGGTATGTTTTTTCAAGAATGTTACGTCGTCACCGAATGTTTTCGTTGTCATTTTTGTTCCTCCTTGCTGGCAGCCTGCCAAAATAGCGATAGTTGTGATGGCAACAAACATTTTTACATATTTCATTTTTTGTCTCCTTATTTTTTTCTGTTCTTTCGCAACAAATTTAGATTTCTTGAAAAGAATTTCACATAAATAAACCTGATGTGATAATATAGCCTGCATAGAGGGAAATGTCAACTTTTGACTATTTTCTTCGAGGTATCATAGATGACTTTCTTAAAAGTGCAGATAGATAAGGATTGTGCCGATTATTTTATTTGCTTATAAATGCTATCAATTTGTGGTTTTTGCTTGACCGAATTAGATAGTTTGAATTATACTGACGAATTTCGTAAGATGTTAAGGCGCAGGAACTTGGAGTCTTTATGACTGAACAAGTTGTAAGAGTTGGGCTGGTTGGTTTTGGCACCGTAGGCAGCGGCATCGCAAAAATAATATTAGAAGATGCGGATTCGATAGCTGTCCGGACCGGCGTTCGGCTGGAGCTTGGCTGCGTTGTGGATATTGATATGAATTCGCCTCGGCCCGTGAAGCTGCCGGCGGGCGTCCTTACAAATGATTTGGATAAGCTGCTGAAAGACGACAGTATTCGGATAGGCGTTGAAATGGTCGGCGGCACTAATGCGGCGAAGGAAATCCAGTTGAAGATGCTCGAAGCAGGCAAAGACGTAGTTACCGCTAACAAGGCACTATTGGCTGAGTATGGTTATGAGCTTTACAAAGCTGCTCACAAGAATAATCGGTGTATAGCATTCGAGGCGAGCTGTGCGGGAGGGATACCGATAATTTCGGCTATCCGCACAGGGTTGGTGGCAAATAGAATCAGTGCGATGTATAGCATCGTAAATGGGACGTGCAACTATATCCTCTCGAATATGTCCATCAAGGGTGAGGATTTTTCTGCGGCTCTGACACAAGCCCAGCAAAAAGGTTTTGCAGAAGCCGACCCCACACTGGATATAAGCGGCCTTGACAGCGCCCACAAGCTGGCGATACTGGGGTCGTTAGCATTCGGGTATGAAATTTCGATGGAAGATATTTTTGTTGAGGGTATTGAAGGGATTTCGCAGGAGGATATTCGCTACGGCAGCGAGATGGGCTATTGTTTGAAGCTGCTTGCAATCGGGCAGAGAAGCAAACAAGGGAAGATTTCGCTTCGCGTGCATCCATCTTTTATTGCCAGGGATAATGCTCTTGCGCGGGTAGAAGGGCCGTTTAATGCTATCAGCGTATTCGGCAGCGCAGTCGGCCAGGTAATTTTCTATGGTAGAGGAGCCGGAATGATGCCTACCGCGAGTGCGGCTGTGGCGGATATTATCGATGTGGCTCTGGGTAACTCGGCTACGACTTTTCGGCACCTGCGTATTAGGCCGAGGAGCGAAGCACAGGCGCTAATAGAGAAAATTGGCGAGACGGTAAGTAGATTTTATATAAGAGTGATGGCTAAGGATAAGCCCGGCGTAGTAGCCAAATACAGCAAAATACTTGGCGACCACCAGATAAGCATCTCCGGGGCGTTACAGCACGAAGGTGCAGGGCCGGACAATACTGTGCCGGTTGTGATAACGACGCATAGCACGCAACAAAAGAATATGAGCGCGGCGTTAAAGGAATTAGAGAAACTGGATGTGTTCAGGGGAAAACCGGTCTGTATAAGAATTGTAGATATACCGGAAGACAAGGAAAGCTAAAAACTCAAAGCTAAAAGTTCAAAACTGTGGTATGACCAAATATGTAATAATTGTTCCTGATGGTGCGGCGGATGAGCCAATCGAGCAATTTGGCAATAAAACGGTGCTCGATGTGGCCGAAAAGCCCAATATAGATGAAATCAGCAAGCTGGGCAGACAGGGTCTGGTAAGGACAATCCCGCAGGGTATGGAGGCAGGCAGCGATGTTGCGCAGATGAGTCTGTTGGGTTATGACCCGCGTCAACATTACCCCGGTCGTGCACCGATTGAGGCGGCGGCCCACAACATCAAGCTGGGTATAGATGAATGGGTTTTCAGATGCAATCTGGTTACTATTGCCGATGGCAGAATGGCAGACCACAGCGCCGGGCACATCTCGACCGTGGAGGCTGGGAAACTAATAGAGGAGCTAAATAGCCGGTTCGGTAATGAGAAAATTCGATTTTATAGTGGTATAAGCTACAGGCATTTATTGGTTTTTAAGGGATTTGATTTTGCCGTTCAGACGTATCCGCCGCACGATTATATAGGGACGGCGATAGAAAAGATTCTGCCTCGGGGTAAAGGAGCTGAGGTATTAATTGATTTGATGGCTCGCTCACAGCAGCTTTTTGCCAATCACGACATCAATAAGGTCAGAAGGGATTTAGGCGAAAATCAGGTCAGCAGTATCTGGCTTTGGGGACAGGGTAAGAGAGCAGTTGTGGAGCGGTTTGAGAAGCGATTCGGGCTGAAGGGTGCCGCTATTTGTGCGGTTGATTTAGTAAGGGGCCTGTCGATGCTGGTGGGATTTGATGTGATAGACGTCCCCGGGGCGACGGGCTTTATTGACACAAATTATCGAGGCAAGGGGTCAGCGGCGATAGAGGCGTTGAAGAAGTATGACCTTGTTTTTATTCATATTGAGGCGCCGGATGAGGCGGGACACAATGGCAACGCGGCGATGAAGAAAAAGGCGGTTGAGGAGATTGACAAACACATTGTGGGGCCTGTCTTTGAGGCGTTAAAGAAGTATGAGAGCTGGCGGATACTGGTAATGCCTGACCATCCGACACCGGTGCGAACCTGTGCTCATTCGGCGCAGCCGGTTCCATTTGCTATGGCCGGCAGCGAGACAAGAGGGATTGTGGATGTGGGATTTAGCGAGAGTAATGCTGCTAAATCGGGACTGAGGATTGAGAATGGTTTTGAGCTGATGGAGTATTTTCTAAAAAGCTAAAGGAATTTACAGCCAAAGCCGAATTAAATATACTGTGTAAAAGTATCAACCTTACATTCCAAAGAGGTAAGTATGGCAATAATTGTTCAAAAATTTGGAGGCACTTCGGTTGCAAATGCAGAGAAGATACGCAGGGCAGCCGGGCGCGTAATTGATACGGTCAAGAAAGGCTACCAGGTTGTAGTAGTGGCTTCGGCTCGCGGGCATCAGACCGATGAGCTTATTAAGGATGCTCTGGAGCTTAATCCCAATCCACCCAAGCGAGAGATGGATCAGCTGCTCAGCACCGGCGAGCAGCAGTCGGTGTCACTTTTTGCGATGGCCCTCGATGCTATGGGTTACAACGCTATCAGCTTTACCGGCGGACAGATTCGGATGATGACCAACAGCGACTTTACGAAGGCACAGATAAAGAGCATCGATGCCCAGCGGATACATAAGCAACTTGACCAGGGCAAAATCGTTATCGTCGCCGGCTTTCAAGGCATCGATGAAAATGAGAACATAACGACATTGGGCAGAGGCGGCTCGGACACAACGGCGGTTGCGCTGGCGGCGACTCTGGGAGCTGAGATATGTGAAATCTATACCGACGTCGATGGGATTTACACTACCGACCCGCGGATATTCAAAGATGCTGTGAAGATGGATGAGATTAGCTACGATGAGATGCTGGAGATGGCGAGCCTCGGAGCCGGCGTTATGCATAATCGGGCTGTTGCTTTTGGCAAAAAATACGATGTCAAGATTCACGTAAGACACAGCGGTAAAGAAGTAGAAGGAACAATAATTACTCATGAGGTGCCACAAATGGAAGGTGTAGTGGTTACAGGCGCGACAATGCAAAAAGATATGGCCAAGATAGATTTGGTGGGTGTGGATAACGTGCCGGGCAATGCTGCAAAGGTTTTTGCCCATCTGGCAAGGGCCAAGGTAATAGTCAACGACATTGTTCAAACTGAGCTTGGCAAGGACAAGGCAAACCTGTCGTTTATGATAGGTATTTCGGATTTGGCCGCTGCGAAAGAGGCGGTTGATAAAATTGAAGATGAGATTAACTGCGAAAGGGTATTTACCCGCGATGACATTGCTCTGGTCTCTGTGGTGGGCGTTGGAATGCGAACGCACTATGGGGTGGCTGAAAAGATGTTCGGTGCGCTGGCAAAAGGAAAAGTCAATATAGATTTGATTACGACCAGCGAAATCCGCATTAGCTGCGCTGTGAATAAGACCGATGCTGAGAAGGCTCTTAACGCGGTGTGCGTGGCCTTTGAATTGGATAAACCCGCACAGGAACGGACAAAGACCTATTGACGAATAGCAGTTGGCTAAAAGAAGAAAAAGCATTTATGCGATGAGCAGACGCCGGCGAGCCGGCATAACCATTTTAGTTGTGCTGGCAGCGGCGTTTTTATTCTGGCTTGACCACGGGGTAATTAAGCCCAAGTGGCAAGCGCCATCTGAATCCAACGAATCAACAAAGGCCTACGATTTAGAGAAATACCACGCCAAGACTTTCAGTGTTGTAAATGTGGTGGATGGTGACACTATTGATATAGATGTGTCTGACGGCACATACGACCGGACAAGAGTTCGGCTCTGGGGGATTGATACGCCGGAGACAAAAAATCCTGAAACCGGTGTTATGTATTTTGGCCCGGAGGCGGCTGAATTCACAAGAAAATTGGCTCTTGGGAAGCAGGTTACGGTCTATCTCTATGAAACTCGCACGAGGGACAAATATGCTCGGCTTCTGGCATACATCAAGTTACAGGATGGCGGATTTTTGAATGAAGTTTTGCTGACTGAAGGTTTTGCGTATGCGGATACACGATTTAAGCACGATTTTTACAACAAATACAAACAACTTGAGAGTATTGCACGCACAAGCAAAAAGGGCCTGTGGGAAGGCGTAACATACGAACAACTGCCAAAATGGCTGCAGAGGGAAAAATCAAATAGCAAAAATCAAAGTGCAAAATGATTGATTCTCGATACTCGATTCTCGATACTCGTCGAACGAGTATCCACTATACCTTTTTGGATTTTGATTTTTAATTTTTAGATTTTAATTTTCTTATTATCAGGCCGCCCAGGCCAAGCAGCAAAGCCGTTGCCGGTTCGGGGACAGGCGAGCCAAGTATTGCGTAAGCAGATATATTCGCATATGAAAGAATGGTCCATTCGCCTTGGTTCACACGATAAGCAGCTGTTCCGAAAGCCATGTCCCCAAGGCTCCAATTCACTTGTCCTTGTTGCGTTCCGCCGACAAGCCAGTAAACACTATTGCTGTTAAGTATTACTTCTTCAGTAAACGTTGCGCTCACAACTTGCTGGCTCGTAGTAATACCGGTCATTTTGATAGTGGCCAGTGCATCTCCTGGTTTACCCTCATTGTCAACGTTAATGGAAAAGAAGGCAGTGGAACCAGCCAAGCCCTCATAGTGGTAGGCCGCAACCTCAAGCTCATCAGCAAAATAAGGGCCTCCTGGAATGACCGTAAATGGAAATGCTCTTTCTATGCTGGATGTCATTCCCCAGAAACAATCCTCCCAAAAGGGCGGAGGACTGATGCCTGAACTGCCAGCAATAACAGATATACTGGCGAATACCAAATGGTCAATTGTTAATAAAATAATGAAAAAAGTTACCCACATTTTCACCTGTTTGCTTCTCATTTTTTTTCCTCCTTCTTCAAAAACCGTTACTCTTTCGTAAAAAAATGTGATTTTTGTGGGGGAAAGCCTGAAATGGGGCTCCGCCGAGTCTTTCCACCACCGCTCCTTCAAAAAATAGACTACTTGATTAAGTCAAAAATGTCAAGAGAAAAGGCCGAAAAAATACAAATTTTTTGCAGAAATCCCTTTGATACTGGACGCTCGATGCAGGATACTCGCAGAATTGGTGAGTTGTTAATTGGTAAGTGGTGAGTATTTAACCAATTACGAGCATCGAGTATCGAGAATCGAGATGCGCTATAGATTGTATTCTTTGATTTTTCGGTAGAGGGTTCGTTCGCCGATGCCGAGGATTTTGGCGTCTTTTTCGACCTGCAATCATTACGGACGATTATCTGCCAACCAGTTGTTGGCAAGTATCGCAAGGTCTTCCAAGTTGACCACACAATCGTGATTTGTATCTCCAGGTGGGTATGGATGGTTCAAATCACCACATCGGGGTTCAGGACCTTGAGAAACCTTAACAGCATAGGATCCGGTCCCTGAGGATGGAGAGAAAACCCTCAGTCTGTAGGTGCCGACAACATCTATAGTGATGGTACTTGTGGACTCACCAGAATAAACACAGAATTCCGCTATCGGTTGGACACAATTATTAAGGCCGAGAACTTGCACACACTTCTGTCCACCGGATTGACTCCGTAAAGTTATATCATAAAGCTCCTGAGCATCAGCCGGAAAACTAAACCAATCCTCGTCGCTTCCCACAGTGGCAGTGTACTGGAGGATACCCCCAACATAAACTCCATTGGCCTCAATGGGCGTGGCTGTATCGCAGGTGTTGCCGTGGTCATCGGGTAGCTGGCCTAAGTCTTCAATTGACATCTCATAGTAGCCCTCTTGGTTGAAGGAAGTCGAAAAAGCTCTTAGGTCATAGTAAGAACTATCCCATGAAACAAATGTAATCGTGGTAGG
>Ga0315293_10003906_pt1 | contig 14294 bp, 1 predicted proteins | sample YL17G13_20_MG_FD_203071 | JGI IMG/M metagenome (GOLD analysis project Ga0315293, IMG submission 203071) | Sediment microbial communities from Yellowstone Lake, YNP, Wyoming, USA - YL17G13_20 | ecosystem: Environmental > Aquatic > Freshwater > Lake > Sediment | place: USA: Wyoming | collected... | reverse complement strand
ACCTACCTTCTTTGCGAGCTCGCTTACGTAGTTCCATCTCTGGGTGAACGAGAGAGAGCCGTTCTGCTTTAAGACGGAGTTGGATTCAAGGGCTTTCAGTTCAGGCGAGTAGAGCTTATCCTGGAGGGTATTTAGTGTGCTTAAGAGGCCGGCTATATCTTTAGATACTTTTTGGTTTACCTCATAGACACGCCTGAACTCTTCCAAGTTCTCTTTGTATAACGGCTTATCTTCGATGCCGTATAGGGCTATATTCTTATTCGATGTTACAGAATAGAACTCCCCTGCCGACATCTTACCCTTGGCCATTAAATCTTTGGCGGTAGACTTACGTATCTTCTCATCTGGGAATGTCTTTAGGATCGAGGTATCTATGTAGCCGGATGAGCCTTCTATCGCTACAAGCTTCAGATCGTAGTTAGTGACGAGTGAATCGAGGATTTGGGATATGGATTCCTGGGCGCCAAGGGATGAGTGAGCGTCCTGAATATTGATGATAGTCTTGTTGTCGCCGTTAGAGCCATTGAATACTTCTTTTGTCGCGGCTATATCTTTAGGCAGGACTACATTACCATTTAAATCATTATTACTAATAGGCGTCTTTACATTAAAAGACCCGCTTGTCCCCTTCGACCAAACGGGTGTGCCTTCCTGCGCCCAAACTATATCTTGATGGATGAATGCTATTGTTAATGTAACAGCTACAATCCGCATCCACCACTTATTATGGGGTGACTGCCAATCCATAATAAGTGATTTTGACCCTAATTCATCGCGGGTCGTGCCCCATGTCATGCCTTGCCAAGCTAACATTGGGAGATATCCTTATTTAATACTTTTCACTGCATCGTGCTGCTGTTACCTTAAATCTGCCTTTTTCTTTGATTTACACATATATTATACCATACCATAGGCAGTTGTCAATAGACAATATCTGCCTATTTTAAATACTAATGAAGCTGTAACTTACTAGAAATTAACACGTTACATAGATTTTAACTGCGGTTATATGGTGGTGGATTTTCGAGGCATAATCTGATGGCGTAACTCCTCTAATTCCTTCTTTAACGGTAACCAGTAAGCAATATCCTTTTCGCGCTCTCCCCTCTCTTCCTCATTAAGTTTAATGCTTAATTTATGCCCATCTTCTTTAACGGCAAATGAAATGAGCGGCCTGGTTTTTGCGATTTCTTTTGCGTACTTATTATATCGATTCGCCAATTCTATTAATATGTCAGCATTTCTGCATTCATTTAACCACCATTTTATCGTGCCAGGCGCGGCTCTATATTTTTTGGAAATAATATCGTTGTCTACCAGGCGCTTCAGCATCAACCAGTCTTTGTCCCGTTGCGTCTTCTTACTGCAAACAAGATCTTGCAGACCTATAATGTTCAAGGTGATGCCGTTTTTCAACGATAGTCTCTTGCGACGGCGCCACAATATGTCAAATTCGGCGCATCCTCTCATCTTAGACATGACATCTATGCGCAAATCTTTTATCTCTTTTGCGCCGCACCTGAAATGGCAGGCATGCCCGCGCTCAAGATATTGTTTGTCAAGCGGCGGAAAATAAATAAGCACCGCCTTCATCGCTTTCAGCGCCTTTCGCATTCGCGCGAGATTATCCGACGCGCTCAATATAATAAAATCGGAATCGCGGCTAAATTCCGCTGCACCGTAAATGATGCATGCCTGCCCGCCTATCAGTAAATATTTGACCTTGTGTTTATTTAAAACGGAAAGGACTTTGAGGATCGGGTTCGGGGTCAAGTGAACCTCCTAATGCGATGTAAAGTTTCCATAACTTTGTGGTTTCACGCATTCTCTGGGCGGGCGTAAGTTTGAGCCACGCCGCATCTTCGTCGAGAAAAGATGCTGTTTTTGAAAATATTTTTTTTATTTTTTTCATATCTCCGCCCCATCTGCATTCGATTATAGCAAAATATTGGGCAATATTCAACGCTTTTTACGCCAGGCGGAAAATGCCTTATGTCTCCGCCGTCATTGCGCTCGGCGCCTTTACGCGGCGATCGACACGGCGTTGACTGAATTAATCCAAGTCTGCAGGGCCTCCCCTACATTCTTAATAAATTTGACGAATGAGTTGATAGCCCTCGCAAGGTTTGCCAGTTCCTGAATACCCTTACTCGCATTCGCCTCATCGATGCCGTAGAATACAAGGCCCATCTTCTTTGTCACCATTGCCGGGATATTGTTTACGGCAGTGGCCAGCGCAACGGAAGTTGTCGTCTCCGGATCCGCGTTCGCGGCAAGCAGGGTGTTCGCTGTATTTTCAGCGGTCGCGCCTGCGCGCTTAAACTCTTTCTTCAGCATGCCGATATGCTTAAGGTTATTCGCCATAAGCCCTATTCCTATATTATTGGCCGGTATCTTATTGCCGTCTTTCGGGCTAACGCGGCTCGAGATAAAATCGGTCAGCGATTCTCCTGTCTTAATTTCGCTCAAGTCAATGATCATCTCTTCACTGCCCTTAACGCGAGCGACGACCTTCATCGCCTGTTCTCTCGCATCTTTATTGTCAATGAGTATTACGGCTTTCAGTAATTCGCTATTGCCTTTTGCCAGTCTGGCGATGCCCTCAAATCCCGACGAGCTCACGAAATCGCCCTTGATCATGTCTATATGCGGCGCCACGACCAACGGCCCGTCTTTGAGCAACCCCCGATCCTTCATGTCCCTGATGCGCTGGGCGAGGGCGCGCTCACGGGCGGCGGTGTTCAGGTCGTATGGCAGCTCGCCTGCGCCTGCGATCGCGCGCCTGCCGGGCTGTAGCGCGAAATATGCGGCAAGTGTCGCAAACGGTGAGAAGGACATAGGCGCGGCGCCCGCCGGTACTTCGACGATCTCACGGTTGCCGGTTGCGTTATAGATCATTACCTGTATCTTTACAACGCCGTCGCGCGGCACGGCTATTGTATCTGTCGTAGTAATGGCTATGTCGTCCCGGTTCGTTTCGCCGGGCGCAATGAGCCTGGCTTCGGCGAGATCGAGTTCGGCCGGCCCTTCGAAGCCTTCCGGGGTTCCGGTAAGTGTGAAACGATCACCCGTCGAGCGCAGGACCGACGTTATGATCTTCCCATCGCTGGACATTTGCAGGACATCTTCCGGAATAGGCACTCCCGCTACGGCCTCTTTCTCCTTAGCGGCATTGGCGTCTCCAGCGACCTGGCTTATCTTCCTGATCGGTTTCTGATGCGTATGCATGCTAAGCACTACTTTTTCGCCGGGCGTCCATACCATGGTTACGCTCGGCAGGTCGGATGCTATATCTTTGGATTCCGTGCTTACATCCACCCGCAGCGTCCCGTCCGCATTTTCGATAACCTTAACGCCGGCTTCTGAAACTTCGCCGTTCATGGCCTGTTCAATCGCTTTGACAGCTTTGTCTCTTTTTTCGGCAGACAGTTTACTTAAATCAATACCTGACTCGGCGGCATGATACTGCCAAGCGTTATCAAACGCCTCGGCGGCCGATTGCGTGACCGGCAACAGGGCAGCCTGCGCCGTAACGGCTTTCGTCTTTTCTGCGGCGGCCAGCTTCTGCGCATTGTACCAGCCGAATAACTTCTGCGCAGTGAAAGCGCCTGCGATTATAGCGACGATCCCGACGGCGGCTCCGCCTATCGCGAGCGCTGTCCCGAGCGATATCGCGCCCGCAGCCACTCCGAGCGTCAACGCGCCTGCGCCAAAGGCCGGTATGAGAACGGCTGTCATTTCCGGCAGCGTAAATGCTCTTGTCCTAGCCACGACTCTCTTCTGTGTGCCCAACGCCTGCGGCATACGCGCGGTCGTCTGCTTGGCGGCATTCCATTGTTTATTGTATCTATCAATAAGGCTATATATGAAGCCGATGATGTCTTCCGTTTGATGTCTGTCATCCACGCTTTGAAGATTAGGCTCGGAATCGACTATTTCCTGGAGTCCATTTCTAATATCACTTATTTGCGTTAGGCAATTTTCCAAATAATCATATGCGTTAAGCTTGGAAAATTTATCAAGAACTTCTTCAAGTTTAGTTTTTAACTCTGCCCTGCGCGCGCCTAATCCCAATACCAGGCCAACCCGCGGTTTCATATCTTTCAAGGCCTCTTCAATTTCATTAAACCGTAATTCGTCTTTCAGATTGCTCGCGAGCCTCTTACTTTGCTTGATCTCTTCCTGGGAAACCACTTTCTTTGCTGTGGGCACCGGCAGCGCTGGCGGGATCCGCCCTTCAAACGCTTTGTCGGTTTTCGCTGTTGTTTGCAATTTAGCTAATAGCGCTTCGGCTTTGCTGCGCGCATCAACTATTCTGCCAAAAACTTCATCAGCCATAAACTCCCGAGTTACTTCCGGCTTAAGATTGTCATGTATTGTATCTATCGTCTTTACAAACGCATCTAGCTCAAGCTTTAAGGAAGTAGGGTTATCGCTAAGCTGGGCCATGGCTTGTTCTAATTCTTCAATGGCCCTATCGGCAGCTTCTACATTTACCCTCACCGCTGTAAGAGACTCTGGCGTAAGCAATGCCGTCGCAGTAGCCGGTTCAGGTGCTCTTTGCGCTTCGGGTGTGGATGGCTCGACAGGCGCTTCGACCTCAGGCGTCACCGGCGTAGGCGTCTCGACAACTTCTTGTGCAGGCGCTGCAATCCCAAGCTCTTCACAAGCTACATGATATAGAATACCGATGGACAGCGGCCTGTTTAAAGTATCGGCTATTCTTTGCGCCATCTTAACCGTGTTTTCATCGGCCATTTTCTCCGCTATTTCCGGAGTCATTTGTCCTGATCCGAACCTCATATTCTGGAAGATAAGTTGCGGCGTTGTGCCATAGGCTTGCGCCGTATCCATCACTTGCTGCCGGGTAATCTCTCCGGGCTCTTCGCCTTCTTTTGTCGGCCTTGACGCTTCAATAATATCGTGCGCAGCAAATTCGGCCGCAAGATTCTGGGCGGCGGCAAGGATCTGAGCTTTATCATTGCTATCCTTTACCGCAACAGCGGCTTCATATAGTTGGCCTATTGAGATCCGCGCTTTTAATTCGGGTTTCAGTTCTTTGGCAACAGCAGCCATCGTCTTTGCCTCTGGCCTGGTGACCTGCTGTGGAATGCCGGCATCTGATACAAATTCTGCCTGCTCGTAAATGGCCTCGATATTCTCAATGGCTATGTCGTGCTTACCTGCCATTTCTTCTGCGCGTGCGATTGTAGGACGTTGTGGAGTTTTTCCTTGACCCGGTCTCGCTCCTTCGATAAGTTCTGAGAAGGCTAAAGATGCCATATCTGCTTCGGTGGCGGGCTTTATTCCTGACATGGCAACAGGCTCTGTCACAAATAACGCATTCAGAACAACGTTTAATCGTTTCCATGGCGTGAGCGCGCCTTTTGTCTGTTTCAGCATAGTAGCGGCTCCACCCGTTATGCCGTATAAAATGGCAGGTGTTATCGTAGAAGCGCTATAGCCGCCCAGTAGCGGTAAGCTATACAACCCCGTTGAAATAGCCCCTCTTATAAACTGTCTTGTAAATACAGCGGCAGTACCTTTCAAGCTCTTGTCTATATTTCTGTAATTAATAGTTTCGGCAATAGCTGTTACAAAGGCTTTTGTTCCGCTTATTATTACCGCCGGGATCACAAGGCCAGTACTTATAAGGACTACGCCGCCAATAGCGGTACCCAGATTTAGGGCCATCCCTATGCCGCCTTTTCCTGTAACGGCGTTGTAAATTCCCGCCCAACTCGCTCTAACGGTAACCGGCCCTATCTTAGGTATAGTGATATTAAAGACCCTGCCTGCGCCTAGATCCGGAATAATAGGCTGTCTCGCCCACGACTTCTCCAGCTCAACCCTATTTCCGCCTTCCTTTGTAAAGTTATACACATCAACCATCGAAACATGCGGCAGGAGGGCCGGGTTTTCAGCCTGCATCCTCTGCGTCCTCTCGAGCAATTTATTGCGGTCAGCAATGGTTATTGACGGACTGACGAGTAGCCTCAACGCCGCGACGCCATATCTATTTTGGTTCTTCAGGAAATCAGCCGCAGAGATACTGAGAGCCGCGAGATCCTTTTCGGCTTTGTTAACACTATATTTAGCCATCTTAGCCTCGGAAGACTGCGGGCCATATTGTTTCGCAATATCTATAAAATTATTCCTAAGGTATTCTACTTCAACTGATTTTTTCTGAAATTTTTCCGCTGCTGTCCAAACGTTGTTTTCTTCTGACCCGGCTATAGCTTTATCTTTACAGTATTGAATCATCGCTAAAACCGGATTATTAGAATTTGTTGCAGATCTTACAACATCTTCAGGAATGTCTGTTTGGGGAGCAATTGAATTAGCTGAATCCAACATTCGCCCAACTGTTATGAGTGAGTTAACCTGGTATCCCAAGATACCATTAAGGTCGATCACCCCACTATCTGATAACCTCATGAGCATCAGGGATAGCCCGCTTATATCACTAGTTTTTGCAGCTCCAGTCAGATTAAATTTGCCGCAGATAGCGTTGAAAGTTTTCAGGTCATCGGCGTTTGATGCCAATCTGTTATTTATTGCGGTTAAGCTTATAAGATATTTTGTTCCCTCAAGGTTCATTATGCGACCTGCATCCGTACTATCGGAAGACCTTATGCTGATACCGTAAATGCCATTATTGTTAGTCACATCCTGGGTAAAGAACGACGTCCGCCCCTGGAGCGTCGAGCTAACCATGCCATCCAATATATTCTTAGCTTCATTTTCTTCATAACCCTTATTCGTAAGATAAGCTATCCCTGACGCATAAGAAATGGGCGCGTTATTAGCCAGGATTTCGGCGCTCGAAACTGCCTCGCGCGCCTCGGCCCTCATCCTTAGCGCAATCTCCATAAGCCTTGCTTTAGTATCTTTTGTTGTTGCCTGGTTTAAGTATCTCATCGCGCTGGCATTACCCATCTCGTCCGATATTCTTCCCTGTATTTCTCTTACATATTGTTTTACGTCCATATTAGATTCGGACATTTTGAGCAATTGAGCGCGTTCATTGTCCAATATCTGTTTATCAGAGGCATTTATTATCTCTATATAGTTTCCTCCTTGGGCACGGCTCCCGCCGGCATCATTAATTCGGCCGGCTGTCTGCAGCGCTACTTCCTGGGCGGTAATTCCTATCTTTATGACATCCGCTTTTCTCGCGCGCGATGCACCGCCTTCTATCGCGAAGATATTACTACCTGTTGACATGCCCTGGACGATCGCTATCAATTTCTCTCCTGCATTAAATCTTAATTTAAGCACTTTTACTGCATCATTAAATGTCATATAGGTTACCGTGCCGTCTTTATTTATTATCCTGCAGGACAGCGCGCCTTCTGTTTCGCCTCTCAATAGAAGATGCGCTTGATTGCCATACAACTCACTTGCCTTAAGATAAAATTCATAGCACTGCTGCCTGCTATTGGAGGTCAGGGCAAGGGCGTCTGCGCCTCGATCTTTGCTATCGGTCATCTCTTTCAAGCCTTGCGCCAATACTTCCCTTTCTCCTTTAACAACTCTCACAAAATCATTCTTGAAGGGCTCCTGTTTTGTTACTTCTTTAGCTTCAAATCCAAACTTGCCCAAAGTCTTTTCGTTAGCTCCGCCTGTGCCGCCAGTTACCGAGCCAGGCAGTGATGTTATAAAATCGTGGACCGTCACTTTGTCATTCGATCTATGTAGAAGTGCGTCCAGAATCTTCTCCCTACCCCATCCTTCCTTGGCCGCTACGAAGGCCGCGCGCAGATTATCGCCGAATATAGTATTTGCCATCGGCATGCCGCTATCGAAATCGCATACCGCATATGTCTTAAGGATAGCGTTCACATAGTATTCACCGTCCCCCATCATCGATGAGCTTATAGCTTCTTCGACAAATCTGTCAAACGCTTCGTCTCTCTTGCCTTCTACCTGTTTATAACCGCCAAATAGCTCATCTTTTCGTAATGTCTCCCACAGCTCGTTAAGCTTTGTTTCCTCGAGAGTAAATCTGCTTCTCTCTGTAGATACTACGTCGGACTTCCCGGTATCTTCCTTAACTCTCCTCAGGCCATCTACATCCCAAACATTGTTTTGTACATTCAACACGCCGCATAGGGCTCCATACATCTTTTCTACCATACTGCCCCGGAGTTCGTAATAATGTGCAATCTTAGGCGATATCATCGCAAGCCTCTTAAATAAATCTTTGCCGGAACTCTTTATGAGCTCATTAGCAACAAGTGTATTCTGGATCTCATCTACATGGGCTCCGCCGTTCATTAGGGAGATGATGCTACTACTGCGCTGCGCCGGGTCTTTTGCCCTTGACACGTGTTCTTGCATCTCTCTTGTGGTCGCTACGAATATGCCCGATACTTTTTCCAGATCGGCTTTATTGTCTATTTCCTTACCCATTCCTCCCGCTCCTGCCGTGACTCTTTCGGCAATCTTCTTTTCTCCGCCCGCTTGACCTAAAACCCTGTATAATCCGATTGCTCTATCTCCTTTTGTCGATTCACGCTGCACTATTACTTTGGCAGCTTCTGACGTCATTATATTATCTGCAAGCTCGGGGCGCGACGCGTCAGCTATTATCACTATTCTGCCTTCCGCGCCGTATTTTTCCCTATACATTTTTATGGCGGTATAGCATCCTATTAAATTAGCATCCGTTTTGCCTGCCCCTACTCTCGCAATCAGCGTCCCGTTCCAGGAGTCACCTTTCAGGTGAGCAAATTTTGCGGTGCTTAGTAAATATGAGAATACTATTTGAGAGGGTTGCAGTTTAAAGCTTCCTACTTTTTCTCTTTCGAGAGCAACTTTCCACCAGTTATTTAAAATCTCAACCTTCCTGTTTAGATTATCATATTCGGGAGTGCCTTTTGCTTTATCTCTTTCAGTTATAATAGACCTCCTTGCTTCACGTAGATGAAGTCTCGCGTCCAAACCACTTATTCCTCGCTCAAGAGCGTCTTTCTCGCTGACTCCGGTAAGCTCTTTTTCCAATTTCGATACTAACTCCAGGCTCAAATCTTCGCCAAATATATCTCTTGCAGTAGCGCGGGTTTCACTATAGCGTATTGAATCCATTAGGCTACGCGCTTTTGATTTAACAAAACTGCCGACATCTTTGGCAACCATTTGAGGAGTTCGTTTTGGTGCTGCCCCTGTCTCTACAGGCATTTTTATTCTACGGTTAGCCTCGTCGATAAGGTTAGCGATGGCATCTTCTATAATAACTTTGTCAAGTCCGCCGCGGGCTACTTCCTGTTCCGGCAGCAACCTATCCTTATACGCCGCTATATTATTTTTGCCGATAACAACAAATACCTGTGACTCAAATTTCTCTCTTAAAGCTATGAGATCTTTAGCGCAGTCTGTTAATTGATTGAGTTCACTCTTAACGCTGTCCGGCACCTTCTTACCTTCAGTCCTAAGCATATCAATCCTGGCAGTTAATTCACCCATTCTTGCCTTCACAGCGCCTTCTAAAGCCTCCTGTCTTAATTCTTGCGTCGTATAAGTTCTTGCCTCCTTCTCGCCTAAAATTCTGCTCACTCTTTGCCCTATAGAATTATATTCTGGTATAAATTCGGTTTCAGATCTTTCATCGATAGCTAACCCGTATTTAACGCCGGCATGCTCGGCTATTATGGTCTGTAAAGGTCTGGATATTTCTATTTCGGCTAGCCTGCCTATTTCTGTTTTATTCAATCCGACTCTATCCAATACCTCTCCGAGAGTCTGTGTTCCTTCGGGTTTAATCGATTCTGCTATTCTTTTTTGATCATCAGGTGTAAATGTTGATGCAAAGATAGCGCCGAATACGGCATTGGCAAATGCCGCCATCTCAGGACGTGCCATCATCTCCGAGCCGGCAATGTTTAGTTTTAGCAATCCGGCTGCAATTTCTGTTTCTTTACCTGCTATTTTTGCTATAAAATCAATGCCTCCCTCTTCATATCCTATCCTGAAGATCTCGAGGGCAAGTCGCGAGCGGGCAACTGGACTCTGGAAACTGCTGCACGCAAATTCTTCGCTACCAACCTTAATAATATCTGAAGGATTGCCGTCTACTAATTTCTGTAACGACTTGACAAATTCTACTCTATCGCTGCTAACGGCTTTTCTGAGTCTATCGAGCGTATATCCTGTACTGTTTTTTGCAAGAGCATGCGCACCCTCTTCTAAGAATGCCTGGTGCCGTTCAAGTCCTCTTATTGTAATTTTCGCTTGGGCCTCTTTAGTATATTTAACCATCGGCATTGCAAATAAGGCGGCCCAAGAAATAGCTTCCCGAGTCAACATTGAAAATCCTATGTGGCCAGTAGATTCGGTCTGTCCTGTAGCTTTATTGGTGGTTTCGCTGGAGGCAAATTCAAGTGCTGTATCGACAGCACTTACAAACCCTGAGATCCATGCATATTGATCAAGCGCAGCCAATCCTTTACCAACATAGCCTAGGCTTGCAAGACTTCTCATCCACCCTGTTTCCTGCAATGCCACTCTACCGCCTCTAAATCCATACTCTAATCCAGCAATAGCTTTGCCAACTAGACCTGTTTGCGTAAATATCTGACTCGCGCCTTCCCCGGCAGCCAATTCAAGAGTAAATATCTTTATGATCGGCTGTATCATAAGGCCCGATTGCCACCCCTGTGGGATACTGGCAAAGAAGGCTCTCCAGCTCCATGCCGCGCTTTCTTTACCTTCAATCTTAGCCTGTAGCGGCCCCCATACCAATGTATTAAAGGTATAGAACATAGGGCTTATGATAGTGAATGCCTTCACGCCCTCCAGCGATGAAGCTAAGAGGCCGGCTCCTTGTCCGCGAATAGTAAATAGCTCTTTACCGAACAGGCCAACGACTTCCTTTTCACTGCGCGCTATCTTAGCGGCATTGGTAAAAGCTTTGCTCAAATGCTCCATTCCTCTCGGGCTAAACTGATAGGAAAGCATCAGCCCTGTTATTGCTGCCTGCGCCGCTACATATTTAAATACACTCCATCCGCCTTCTCGAATATTTTCCCTATAATGGACTGAAAAGATGCCGAGTGAAGTAGTGGTTATAATGGCTGTTCTGGCAACTGCGCCTAAACCGCTTGCCCAGAATGCGCTATTGCCTGTACCTATAAAATTGGCAAATCTCGTCGCTGTAGAAGCGACGGGCGTTAAATTGCGGCCGGCAAATAATAGCCCTTGTCCCTGCGCATCAGTTGTAAACGAAGGCGAAATACGAGTGCTCAATAATTTATATCCTGCCGCAAGACCAAGACCTAAGCCAAAATCTATCGCTGCATTCTTCCAAAAGCCGAAGCTTTCACTCCAGCCCTTACCTTCGAAGAAATATCTGTCAATGGCGCCGCCGGCCGTCGATAGCCCACCAAATCCTGCCATTGTAATAAGTGCTCTCTTCCATCCAGCTTGGGCAATATTCGCAAGCCTGACATTGATTGCTCTGCCTATTGCGCCTCCAGCAAATCCTAAGCCAAATCCTATCCCGGCGTCTCTTAATGCATTACCCCATGAATATTCATTGCCATTTGTCAGCCATCCACGCGCTATATTGATACCGGCTCCGGCAAAGCCGTTAATTGTACCACTAACGCCATAAAGCGCAAGCGTCCGGGCTGCATTAGCTTCAAAGCCAAGACCCTCTAATCCTCTCTTTATCCGGACAGTTGCTCTGGCAACACTGCCGGTCGCTCCTACACCAGCTAAGGCTCCATCGAACAATATTCCTTCAGCCATTGCGTTTCTTCCAGATGATAACATTTCGCTGGCTGAGAATCCGTTCCCGCCTATAAGGGTAGTGGCTGTGTAACCAGTCATACCGACTCCGGCCCATACTGTACCGATCTTTAACGCGCCGACACCCCATGCACCTGCTGCCGCTAACCAGCTACCCTCTGCCGCCAAAGACCCACCCCCTGTTAATACGGCAGTACTCAAAATAACAGCCGTCATCGCTGCATCCTTGACCAAACCTTTACCACCAGAGATCTCATATTTTTCAGGATTGCCAAATGATACAGCGTATTCCACGCCAGTCTCCCAGCTTGTACCAAGCCAATGACTTGAATTCCATGTATTATTTTGCCAGTTTGCCTTGACAGCCGTTCTGGCATTCGCTTCTGAAGCTCGAATATCCACGTTGAAATAACTCGCGTATCGTGCCGCGTCCTGATTATTAGAAATAAGTTTATAAATATGCTCTACACTATCAAGCTTGATGTTGCCTTTAAGAGCCTCTTTAGAGAGATATTTCATATCAACTTCTACACCAGGATGATCTTTATTTGCTAATACATAAACAGCGGTGGTTGCATTTTTGAATTCGGTGGTTGAAATTATTGACAATACCTCACCGTAATCATCTTTCGCTGCTGCTATGGAAAGCTTCTCAGCTAAATCTAAATTGATATTACTAGTCGCTCCTGCGCCAAATTGCTCACGTATATCGGATCTCTTTATAGTTACGCCGGAATCGGTCCAGTTATTCGAAAGATAGGGTAAGTCAGTACCACCGATAATATCTAAGACTTCGGTTATAGCCGCCCCCTTAGCTGCCTTGTCTCTTGCATTCATGTAATCATTGAGTTTAGTTGTAGCTATGCCTTCATCGGATAGCGATGATAGCCTTTCTCTCCGAATAGTCTCTTTTTGTGCCACGATAGCTTTATCAAGTCTATCTATTATCTGACTCCTGACAGTTTGGCTGCCCGTGACTCCAAGCTGTTTGTCCGCAAGCTCTAAGAGGCTGGGATTTAAATCTCCGAGGTCTTTGCTGAAATTAGCTAATATATCATGTTCATAATCCCACACCGCCCCCAATCCCGCGGTCTTCATAGTCTTTTCTTTGCTCTTTGTCTCGATCATCCCAAGGCTTGAGCTTATTTCTGCTATGTCTTTGGAGCTAAGTTCGCCATTTTCTACTCCGGCAATAAGCTTATCTATTGTCGCAAGCGTTGCTTCTGTGTTCATTCCAGTGTATGGAAGTTGTGCGCCGCCGAGGTCAAACTTGCCGCGGTCAAATATAGCATTTGCGTTTCCTCTAATTGCTTCAAGCCTTGCCTTTACCTCCTTAAGATATTTAATTGTATCCGTCCTTACATCAACGGTTCCTTTAAGCTTTGATAAGGCATCGTCATACATGGCTTTATTTGCTATGAACTGACACATTACTTTTCCATTATAAACAGCGATGGTTCTTTGCGTCTCATCGTTACACGTAGGATAAGTCTTCATATCAGCTTGCCAATTTTTCGCCCATTCAGTCCATGCTGTCTTAAGACCTTTTGCCGTATATTCCTTGTCTCCGATTTTAATCGAAGCACCGTCGGCCAGTATAAATTTCTGCCCTTCGGTTGCGGCGGCGTGGCCGTTAACAATGCTGATTTCGCCATCGTATAAGATGCCTTTGCCGGCGACGTGGATAAATTTCGCTTTTGCGGGCTCACCACCACCCGGGCCTTTGCCGCCAACTGCTAATACTACTTCGTATGCCGCGATATTGGCTGCGCCCTTTAGCATTATCGTGCCCTTCATCACAGAGGCATTGCCATCAGCGTCAAATTGCAGCTCTGCGCCGGCGCGTAATGTGTAGGTGCCGTCAACGGTTCCGGTATCTAAAACTCGTAATGCTTTTCGCAGTTCTATTGGCAATTCTTTCGCATCTATTTTTACGGATCTTTCTAAATCTTTTTCTATCGCCCAGCTACCGCCATCAGAAAGTCTGAGAGAAAGTTCTTTATTAAAACCGATTTCCAATCCCGAGATCTTTATCGTCATAGGATTTGCGGCGAAATCAATATTGGCGGCAATATAAACTTCATTCGTCTTAGCGTCATTCTGTATTGATAGCGTCCATTTGCGGCTATTTACCATGCCGCTTATACTTTCACCTATGTTAACCTTTTCTGCAGTGATAAACCTACCGTCAGCACCAAAAATACCGGATTTTCCAGTTATAATCTTATTTTGATTGTCCAAAACGGCTACAAATGCCATGTTCTTAAAATCAAGCGTTCTAAAGATAACAGTTGTTCCGTCGCTCATCTTTTTGTACAGCGTCGCGCCATCTTTCGAGAAGCTCGTGGCCATCATAAAGAGGAACTGCGTGTCGTCTATCTTGATGGACTCGCCGGCTATTTTGGAGCATACGTCGGCGAAGTCAGTCTTTATCTTGCCGAGGCTCAGCGTATCGTCCTGGCGGACAGCGTTACTTATGCCTTCGATGCCTGTCTTGAAGTTATTCATGGCGGTGGTATCGAATTTACCGTCTCTTGAGAATG
>Ga0315293_10003904_pt1 | contig 14294 bp, 15 predicted proteins | sample YL17G13_20_MG_FD_203071 | JGI IMG/M metagenome (GOLD analysis project Ga0315293, IMG submission 203071) | Sediment microbial communities from Yellowstone Lake, YNP, Wyoming, USA - YL17G13_20 | ecosystem: Environmental > Aquatic > Freshwater > Lake > Sediment | place: USA: Wyoming | collected... | reverse complement strand
CATATTTTTTATCTTTTTTTACAACAATTATATTATATGAGTGTAAATCACTATGATATATACCCAATTTATGTAACTTAGTAATTTTATCATTTATTTTTTTTTTATCAATATCATCTAATTTACCTTTTTTATCTTTATATTCTTGTAAAGTAATTCCTTGTATATGTTCCATAACAATCAAAGAATATAATTGCATTGTGTTTTCATTAAGAATAAAAAATATATCATATACTTTTGGTGAAATTGAATATTTATTTAATTTCTTTGATATTACGTTTTATAAAATCTTCTAAAATTGCATAAGGATTATAGAAAAATTTCTGTATCTTAATCGCATATTTTAAAATAAACAGTTCCAAACCCACCTTTGCCAATTTCTTTAATTTGGCTATATCCAAAATTAGTTATGTAGTCTGTTTCATTTATAAATGCTAATGAATTAAGTGGTAATTTATGCTTGTTCAATATTGATTTTAAGTCTGATATAAATATTTTATTTTTGTAGTGCTTTTCAAACATTTGATATAATAAAATCACTTTTGGGTCTGCTTTTAGTATTTCCTGTGCATATAAATCATTAATTTCTTTTTCCGATTTTTTGACTAATCCATCAATTTCTTTATCAATTATTTTTATAGATTCTATTATATTGAAGATAACTACCATATAATAATATTACAATATTATTTGTTAAAAAACACATTAATAGTTGCCCCAGATGTATTATTTATTGTCATCTTTTTGCCAGTCTTTTTATCTTTATAAGTGGTCCCAGTAATTTTATAATTTTTCTCACAATCAATAATATACACATTTAACTCAACGATACTAACGCAATTCACCGTTAGATTCGTTTTCAATGCATTCTTTTCGATAAATATATTAGATGTGCCTGTATTTCTGAAATGAAGCACTGCAACAGTGGAACATAAATCCTGGGGATAAAATGTATATGGTTTTTCAATAATGCGATTATACTGATATTTAATTGGCTGTAAATTATTAAACCTAAAATAATTATTTGAGAAATAAAAGTTTATATCTTTACAATTGGATCCAAACGTGAGCTCCCTATTTTTTCCAACGATCATTTGAGTTGTCTGTTGATCTGCGGCTGGATTTATAACTTTCACACCATATTTAACAATGTATGTGTCTCCAGCACTACTTAGATTATACATCCAGCGTAATGCAGATGCATCCAATGGCATTAATGTTTGAGAATATCCAGTATTAGATGTAGTAAAATCAAGAGTGTCTGGTAGAAAAAATTTAATATCACCATAGCTCATTACAGAATTATATATTGAATTATTAATATATCCAGCAATAGCTTGATAACCTCTTGAATCTCCAGAACAAATCTCATCATTACATGTAATATTTCCTATTCCTGGCATAATTGTTGATCCAAAACCACTATCATGAGGGTGGGCTAACCCAAATCCATGACCAAATTCATGTATTAATGTTAAGTATTGTGTTCCACCTTCTTTCATAGTTTCAGTTGTAGTATATGTATTTGATAAAAATAATACTACTTTATTATCGACAAAAGCTGGAACTGTATATATAAATTCTGGTCCAAGACAAGCTCCAAAAAATGAGAAATCAGCTAAAACACAAACAACATCGGAGTCCACATAAGAATTCGTAATTGACGATGTTTTATTTCCAAATGATGCATATTGTGAGAATGAATTAAGAGTTTGTGATTGATAGTAAGTAGACCAGTCTAACGAGGCAGATGTTGCAAAATTATTAAGAAAAAACTCTACTGCCTTATTTATAGAAGGATCATCTGTTGACTTCCAAAAATAAAGACTAAAATTACTTATTTTGGATAAATCAAACGCATATTTTCCGGTGATAGATGACAAATAAGGATTATTTGGGAGCTTTTTTATGACAATGGAGCTAGAAGGTATTGATTTAGACTTGAAATCAGTTGAGTTAAATTTTTGTTTAAATAAAATCTCTAATTTATTGTTTCCGCAACGTGGATGTTCCATACTTATACAAATATTAAAAAAAATGAATCATTAATTAATTAAATGTTACACTATTACCAAAAGAAAATGATTAAAATTGGATTGTTGTTTTGTATATTTATTGGAACCACTGCTGGTATCCCAATATTTTTCCCAGTGATTTCAAGATCGATTATCCATAGTCAGAAAAAGATTGAAATACCAACCGATGATTGTGGAATTTGCAATTATGTAGTAGCACACTCTGAAGAACACATCTCTAATTCAACAGCCGAAAAAGAGGCGAAGTATACCATGAAAAAGATTTGCGAGACATTGCCGAGAAAAAGACAGAGTCAATGCATGACAATGATACAAGAGAATTCTAAACGAATGATCCGCATGATTTCAAAAAAAGAGGATTCCAGCATCATTTGCTCTGAAATGCATATTTGCAGCATTCCACAGAATAACATAACAGATTGCAAATTCTGCAAGTATGCTTCTGTGCGAATTGAAGGATTTTTGAATAGAAATCATACATTGTATGATTTAATCAATTTCGCTGAGACTTTCTGTGAAGATGTGTCTGAAAATTACAATGAATCTTGCACCAATTTGATGAATATTCATTATTTTGAAATTATTGAAAGATTGATGGATCGTACGAATCCAATTGATGCTTGTGAGGCTGTTAAACTATGTGAATGGGTGGAAAAATAGTCCCCCAATTACACTAAATAATCAAAATTTCATTTGTTTTTATTTATTATAAATGAAATATTGGGTAATAATTTTTGGATTACATAATATTAAATATTCTTCAGATTTTATAAAAAATATGCAAAGGTGTAAAAATAATAAATTAAAAATTAGATTAGATATTATAATTATGTCAATAGAAAAGAAAAATGATAAATCAAAAAGTATTTTATACTTTTTTGATAATTCTTAAAAGTAAAGCTTTTTATGACAAAATAAATGGCTTAAAAAATATTATTATATCTTTTCTTACATTACAGATAATATATTTAATTATTTAGTATTCTATAATTTTTTTATTAGGTCAGTATAATTAATAATAATAATTCTAGAAAAAAATAATATTATATAAATATATTAATGAACAGTCTAACAGTTATATCTCACATATATAATGAAGAATATTTATTACCATATTGGCTTGAACATCATAGTAATTTTTTTAAAAATGGAATAATAATTGATTATATGTCAACAGATAATTCTTTAGACATAATAAGAAAAAAATGCCCACATTGGAAAATTATTACAACTAAAAATATTATAGACAATAAACCAAATTTTGAAGCTTCAAAAATTGATAATGAAGTGCAAGAAATAGAAAAAACAATTAATGGATATAAAATTTGTTTAAATACAACCGAATTTTTATTTTTTGATATTGATAGAATTAATATTTTTGATCAATTAGAAAAAAATTGTTTTCGAATTAAAACCTTTATAGGATTGTCAAAAAATGATTATCTTATTCCAAAAAATTATGAAGAATTTATAAAAAATATAGAATTAATTACAGAAAATCATGATAGAGGTAATAGATTTATTCATAATTATGAATTTGGTAAATATACCATAGGAAGACATAATATTAATAATCCAAGTGTTAATGTATTTCCAAATATATTTATATTTCATGTTGCTAATTATAATTTAAATGAGCATTTTGTTAAAAGAAGAATGCAAATACAAAATAATATACCAATTCAAGATAAAATAGTAGGAAATGGGTATCAGCATTTTATGAATAGCAAAAATGATATTGAAATATTTAGAAATAATTATAAAATGACTACAACAGATATTGAGTTAGATAAAGAAATATGTGATATTATAAATAAAAATATAATATTTAATCAAAATTTACATATATTATCCTGAATTATTTGTTTAGAACGTTGCATATTTTACACCTTTGCACATTTAAAACGCCGACTTAACGACAAAAAAAATATACAAAAATGTAAAAACTTGTGTTTAGAGATAATAATATATATATATATATATATAAACTAAATGAATTTAGATAATTTTTTAGTAACAGGAGGTTATGGTATGGTTGGAATTAATATTAATTTTGGCTTAAAACCGACCTCAAGTGAAATGAATATAACTAATTATATTTCTATAAAAAATTTTATAAATAATAAAAAAATCGAATGTATAATACATTTAGCGGCAATTAATCTAAGAGAATCTGATTCAGATGTTAAAAAAGCAATTAACACTAATATTAACGGAACAACTAATTTAGTAAAAATTGCTAAAGAATTAAATATTCCAATTATTTATTTATCTACAGGAGCAGTTTTTTCATCAAATAATACACATGAAAAATTTAATGAATTTTCAGAAACAAACCCAAATTGTATGTATGGTCATACTAAAGCTGCAGGTGAAAAAATTGTTTTATTATATGATAAAGGAATTATTGTGAGAACAGGATGGTTATTTGGAGGAAATCAAAAAAATCATTACAAATTTGTAGAAAATGCTATTAATAATTTAATTTTAGATAAAAATATTTATGGATCAACTGATTTTTATGGATCTCCAACTTATGTAATAGATTTTATAGAAAAATTAGTTTATTTAATAAAATTACAAAAATATGGAATATTTCATATTGTAAATAACGGGTATGCATCTGGATATGAAATTGGATTAGAAGTTACAAAAATATTAAATAAAGATACAAATTTAGTAATTGGGAATGAATCTACAAAAATACCTAATTCTGGAACATTTAGAAGCAATTCTGAAATTTTAGTATCTGAATTTAAATATCTAAAAATGAGAGATTGGAAAGAGGCATTAGATGAATATATTAAAAAATATTTAAATATAAAAAATGAGATAAAAAATATAATAAAAGAAGAAAAAATATATTTAAATAGAAATAAATGCAGATTATGCTGTAACATTGATATTATAATAGCATTTAAACTAGAAGAGACTCCTTTTGCAAACAATTTTGTAGAAAAAAAAATATATCAAAAATGCGTTCCATTAGATATTTGCAAATGTAATAAATGTAATCATATTCAATTAAGACAGATTATAGAACCAAAATTATTGTATGAAAATTATTTTTATGTTTCATCGACATCAAATACAATGATAAAACATTTACAAAAAAGTGTTGATTTTTTTATTAAATACTTAAACTTAAAACCAAATGATAATATATTAGAAATTGGATCAAATGATGGAGTATGTTTAGATTATTTACTTAAAAAAAATTTTAAAAATATAATTGGTGTAGATCCAGCAAAAAACATAAAAGAAAGAAATAATTTACCAATAATATGTGATTTTTTTGGAGAAAAAATCTTTGATCAAATAAATAATAAATATGGTAAATTTAAATTAATATTTGGTTTTCATTGTTGTGCACATATAGAAAATGTAAGAGATGTTTTTAATACAGTATTTAAGTTATTAGACGATGATAGTGTTTTTATAATGGAAGTTGGTTATTTTTATGAGGTTTTAAAAAATAAAACATTTGATACAATATATCATGAACATATAGATTATTACACTTGTATTGCTGTACAAAATTATTGTATTAATAATGAATTAAAATTATTTAATGCAATTAAAACAGATATTCAAGGAGGTTCTATTCAATTTTATATATGTAAAAATACAGATAACAGAGAAGTTTCTGAAAATGTTAATATTTTATTAAATATAGAAAAAGAAGAAAATATTCATGATATTAATAATTTAATTAAATGGTATAATAAAATAAAAAATATAGGAGAAGATCTAAATATGTTAGTTAAATCAATTAAAGCAAATAATAAAAAAATAGCAGGTTATGGAGCTTCTGCAAAATCAACAACATTTATGTATCAATTTGGTTTATCTAATAAAAATATAGAATATATTATTGATGATAATATTTATAAAATAAATCAATATTCTCCAGGATTAAATATACCAATAAAGTCGATCGAAGAATTAGATAATAATAAAGTTGATTATATAATTATTTTATCATGGAACTTTAAAAAAGAAATTATTAATAAACTTGAAAATTATATTAAAAGAGGAATTAAAATAATCACACCATTCCCAAATATTGAGATTATTTAAAAATATATATTTACTTATAATATAATCATGATGATAAATGCCAAAATTAAACCATATTCTTTTATCGGTGTAAATCCTACTAATATACATTTATCTAAAAGCAATGTTAATCATTTACAATATAAAATAATAAAAAAGTATCACAGAATATTAAAATTTTACACAATTAAAAATATTACCCCAAATGCAAGAAATGGAATAGTAATAAATATAGGTTCAGATGGAAAATCTTTGATTTTCCAAATAGTGTATATAAAATATTTTCTTTTCGGCAGTGTAATAATTTCATGATTCATGATTTGCTATAATTTTTATAATTATAGCATATTATCTTCTTCATTCGGATGGGGAGATAAGGGGCGAAATGCTAGTTCCCACCTCACGTAGCCGAAGACACATTGTCCAAATTGTATTCAGATACCAAAATAATATAGGATTATAAATTATAAATGATACTTTTATCCAAAGTCTCTGCTCAGCATAAAATAGATAAATATTGATATATATTGAAACTATTATTTTTATTTGGTACATAGTTAAAATATAACTATTTAATGCTCTATTCCCATAATAACTCAATAATAGAAATGGAATCAAAAACAAATATTCTGGAATGAAACAGCTGAAAAATATAGTACCAAATATATCAAGAATTATATTTGTTTTGATTATTTCTTGTAAAATAGCTATGCGTTGGGTATTATCCATTTAATAATATTCGTGAAATATTTTTATATTGTATTATATAATATAAAAATGAATAAAATACTTAAATTTTTTATTATATTAACTGGAATTATTATTATAGTTTTTATTATTGAATTTATAAAATTATTTTTAAAATTGAAATCAATGTATTATTATCTTGATAAAGATAAATGTTTTGCAATTATGTGTGAAATAGATGACATATGTAAAAAAAATGGAGTTAAATATTATTTTTCTGAGGGAACAGCTCTTGGACTATATAGAAGTGGTGATTTAATAGATTGGGATGACGATATAGATATTGGCATGGAAGAATCACAATATAATATATTTTTAGAAAAATGTTTGCCTGAACTAGTTAATCGAGGATACTATTTATTATATAATTATATACCAGCAATAAACGGCAATTTATTATCATTTTTGAAAAATAGTCAAATAATAGATATAGAGAATGTTCAGATAGGTAAAAAATGTATATCAAAAATGGGTAAATTATGTGATGAATTATTGCCTCATATCCAGAAATTAACGGAGAAAGAATGGAGAGGAATAAAGTTTCCTGTCCCAGAAGATAGTTATTATGTATATTTATACGGAAAAGATTGGAGGATTCCCAAGAAAACAAAAAATCAGAGCTGAATTCTTTTATTAAAAATTGGGAATATATCTTGGTCATGTGAAATAATAATAATACATTTTTTATATTTTGTAAAATATTTGATTACTTCAATAAGATCATTTTTTAGTTCAGTATCTAATGCATTTGTTGGTTCGTCTAGAATTAATAATTTTGATGGTGAAATTAAACCATTAATAATATTTATTACTTGTCTTTCACCACCTGAAAGATTACCTCCTGATGCTCCAACTTTATTATTAAAATTTAATTTTGAAAATAATTTTTTTATATTTGCATATTTCATTATTATATTTAATTTATCAATACTACTTTTATCACTACAACCATAAAATAAATTATGCTTTATATTTTTATCGAATAATTTGGAATTTTGATTAACATAAATTATATTACTTCTTAAATAGTCTGTATCTATATTCTTAATATTGATATTATCTATATAGATATCACCATCATATTTATACATTTTAATAATTAATTTTGCAATTGTTGATTTTCCCTTACCAGATTTTCCTGTAATGCCTATTATATTATTTGTATTCATTTCTATATTAAAATTATCAAGAATTTTTGTATTTGAATATTTAAATGATATATTTCTCATTTTTATATTATCGAAATTTAGATTTTTTATTTTATTATATTTTTGCTCTTTAAAGATATCAATTGATTTAAAAATATTTTCTAGATACTTGTATCGACCTATAAAATCGATATATTCTGGTATTTCTTGTGTCGAATATAAGATATTGTCTCTATATAAAAGTAATATTGTAAAAAATGTTATAAATATTGTAATATTAATTTTTTTATAACGAAACATATATATTAAATAAAACACTAGTATAAAAATAGCGACAAACACTAAAATATTTATAATTATATTAAAATGCATTATTTTTTTGAAGTATTTATAATGAACACCTAAAACATTATTTATTTCTTTATCTAAATTTTCTGATTCTTTTTGAGAGAATCCTCTATAAATTATTTTATCAAAATTATTTAATATTTCTTGAATATTTGATTCAACTGAAACTAAATTATCTTCACAATTATACATTTCGGGAATCATTTTATTTACAATGAAATATCCTGATAAAATTATAATAATATTAAAAAATAGAAAAATAAGCCCGAATTTAAAATTATTATAAATAAAATATAAAAATATGACAAATAATATAGATAAATTCGGTAATATATTAGATATAAAATTATTATATAAAAAATATACTAGTGATGAAACTCGATTTATTGGAGTATTTAATTTTGTAAAATTTTCATGACTTAAATTTTCATTATTCGTTTGCATCATATTATCAACGATTTCTTTTTTAATCCACAATCTTAATTGGATTAGTATATTATTTTGCTTATATTTGTAAATAATATATAATGTTATATAAATAATTGATGCAATAATGAAATATTTGTAGTAATCAAAAACAGTTTTTATGTCAGATGTTTGGATAGATTTTATTATATTGGCGGTTATTAATGCAATAACATTTATTTTTAAAAGACTTAATATACAACTTATAACTATTATAAATATTATGGAAAATTTTTCTTTTGAAAAATATTTTTTTAATAAATGATTAAGTAATGTCATAAATAATTATATATTAAAAATTTATGGATTTACATTTTATATTTTTTTATAATATATAAATATATGCATACAATAATAAAAACTTTTATAATAGTTGTTATATTAATAATTTTTGCTTTTATAAATAATATAATAAAAGACTGGATATTTAAAAGAATTAAATTGAAATATTATATAAATAAAGATAAATGTTTTAAAATTATGTGTGAAATAGATGACATATGTAAAAAACATGGTGTACTATACTATTTTTCTGAAGGAACAGCATTAGGACTATATAGAAGTGGTGATTTAATAGACTGGAATGATGATATAGATATTGCAATGGAAGAATCACAATACAATATTTTTTTAAAAAAATGTTTGCCTGAATTAGTAAATAGAGGCTATTATTTATTATATTCATATTCACCTGGTATAAAGAAAGAATTATTAGCATTTCTAAAAAATGGTGAATTAATTGATGTAGAAAATATTAAAATTAATGAAAAATGTATATCAAAAAAAAATAAATCATGCAACGAATTATTACCACATATTCAAAAATTAACTGAAAAACTGTGGAGAGGGAGAATGTTTCCTGTTCCAGAAGAGAGTTACTATGTATATTTATACGGGAAAAATTGGAAGATTCCTAGGAAAACAAAAGATCAGAATGTATAAAAAAAGAAATTTGCGGATAATTTATAATATAATAATATATGAGTCAAATTATTAAAGAAATACACGCAATTAAAAAATGTATAGCAGGGAAAAAAGAAAAATTCCAGAAATCACATGTAAACTTTGTGGAATTAAACAAGATATTAGGACGGTCTATAGAACACACGAAGCCCAATCTTTTACTGGAATTAACAGCACATGAGGTCTTGAGTGACATGAAATTTCTGGAAATTATTGGAGATATTTTTAAGGTTGAATTGGAAGAATTTGTAAAAACAATCAACAATGACTTCAAAACGAACAGTATGCCGCTGGAAATTGAGGGTTTGGATATTGAAAATTTTGACGAAATTAAAGAAACAATTATGAAATATTTAGGGGATTTGAAGGCGTACTATACTAATAAATTCAAAACAATTCAAGACGTTATGAGTCGACAAGATGCTGATATTGATGAAATGACGAGCGAATTTAAAGTTATTGAGCGGATTACTCTAGAGAAACTAGATGTGAATGAGAAATCATTGGCAAAATTAGAGAAGAAATATGTGGATATTTTGGTGTATGTGAAGGGAAAAATCTCCAATTAACCAACCCTTTTCTCTCTAAGAATTATTCTTAATTTCGCTTTGCGAAATTAAGAATATTATTAGAGCAAAAGTGCTAGCCCCAAAACGCTTGCATTTTTGCTATTGAGTGGTGTTTGGGGGGCTAGGGGCTGGTGTTTGGGTGGGCTAGGGGCTTTATATAAAAAATTGATGGGTTCAAAATCCAGAATATATATAAATATGAATACTCAGAAAATGTTTTCGAGTCTTTCAAGAGAATCGCAGAGAATTCTGGTCTTTCTGATCAAGTTCTTGAGCTTGTTTGGGATCGGTGCACTTGTGTACTTTCTTCTGGATCACAACAATCATGTTGGGGTCATGATTGTCTCAACTGTTGCTCCATTCATCGTGTTTGCGATGACAACCTGGGTGTATCTCAGGATCAACTGGGTGGTGCCAGATGTCATCGGAGAGGACGCAGGAGCATGCATTTCCAAGATGCATGCATTGAAGCGGAAGCTTCTGGGCTATGTAGGGATAGGGTTTCTCATTGGAGTACCTGCTGTGTATTTCATTATGCACGGCGTCACCAAGGACATCTTCGCCACAGTCTTTCCTTTGGCATACATCATTCTCATGAGTGTGACATCGATTGCCTTTCTCCCGGGGTTCCTGAAGACAACAAGAGCAATTGCTCCTGTCCGTTACGTGATTCTCACGGTGGCGCTCTTTGTGATCCTTCTGAAGGTTGGGGTTTACCTCAACTCGTACTTCCCAGGAAACCTCAGTGAGAAAGTCACCAGAGACATGTTTTTCGCCCTTGGATGTGCAAACATCCTTCTGCTTTTCCTGATTCACGCCGCATGGCATCAAGTTTTCACGATGGAGCATGTTGTGGCACTCCCACTCAATTATGTCGTCACACCACCGAAACCGACAATTGCAAAAAGGGAAGAAATTTATATAGTCAATGTCCCAGACTATGACCAAGTCAATGCCCAAGTCAATGCCCGAGTAGCTTGATTGTCCAATTTATTGGAATAAAAAATTATAATATGTTTAACACAAAAAAATGATTGTAATTTTAACGATTTTTTTGAATAATATTGAAGATTTCTACAAAATGGTATTTAATCTTTTTAGCAACATTTTTATGTTCATTACAATGACTCTATCAATATGCTGGAGTTTTCCATTCATTATTTCATCGTTGTTTGGAATGAAATTGTTTCGCGTTAGTGATCCAAAATTGACAAAATTCCTCAAAAAAATCAACTCAACCGCTTCAATCACCTCAGATGATCATCCAGAAGAGTGGATTATTGGAAAGTACTACATTGGGTATATCCAAAAGACGAAGAGCGACAATGGTGACAAGCAAGAATTATTGATTTTTTGTCAAGTAAAATATTTTGACCAGAAGATTAAAGATATCGAAAATGTTACCCAGAATGAAAAGAAGGATGACACTGAAACCAAAGAATTAATGATTTGGGAACGCCATGGTGGCTACTATTGGCTACAATATGCAAAGAGAACTTTTGATGTCAACGATTTTGTCCCAAGACCGGATCAATCATCCGTAATTGATGAAATATTGGAGTTCTATACCAAAAACAAATACTGTGTTGCTTTGCTTCACGGGAAAAAAGGATGTGGCAAGTCTATGATTTCACTGCTTCTTGGAAAACAAATTACAAAAAAAGACCAAGAAGTTCATTTTTGCGATACATTCAAACCCACTGACCCAGGTGACCAATTCAGTAATTTATACAATCTAATTGAGCCCACCAAAGAATCACCGTTGATTGTTGTTCTAGAAGAATTTGATATTATTATTTCAAAAATACATTTTGGGACAATTACACCACATAAGAGTATGCCTGCCAATATTTTTGACAAGACTTCTTGGAACCAATTTTTTGACAGGTTTGACCGAAAGTATTATCCTTGGGTTATTCTAATTTTGACATCAAATGTGAAACCAGATGTCATTGACAGTCTTGACCCATCCTATATTCGAGATGGGCGAATCAACAAAGTTTTTGAAATATGCTAGATTGGCAAGATTTTTAAAATTATTTATAATAAGGTTTAGTGTTTGGGGGTTAGCCCCTTTTTAAAAGGGGCTTTTGGTTGCAATATTGTTAGAGAAGAACATGATTCGAATGAATCGAAATGGTTTCTACTTATTGCGCGGAAAGTTTGAATTATATTTTTGGAATTGGCGGAAATTAAGATAAATTAAACATACAATTTGTATATTTTATAAAAATAAATAAAAAATTGAATAATATTTCTTTATTGTTCAAAGTATTCTAAAAAATGGAGTTTGAATTACAAGCTATACGCCATGAAGGCATTCAAGGTATCCAATTTGTATGCATAAGTCCCAAAAATGACTTTGCAATTGGAATAAAAAAAGAACAAGTAGAGCCCCCAAAAATATGTATATTCTCTTTGAAAAAAGATTATTCAATTAATTCAGAAATTTTGATTGAGGAACTTAGAAAAGGTATTCATTCAAATGGTTGTCCTGTTGAAGCTGTTTTTCATCCATATTTTGACCCACCTATTTTTGCAATTAATGGTCAATTTTTGACACCATACTCAACAAGAATATATCAATTGAATCCAGAAAAAACAGGAGTCGTTCATTTGGATACTACCTATGCAGATTCTGGAAAAATATTATTTCATCAAACTTTACCAATTATGTCAATACATAGAGAAAATAGCAATCAAATAAGTATTTTGAGAAAGAATAAAGATAATACTCTTACTGATTTATATTGTAAATTCAAAAGAGGATGTTACCGTGGATTTTCTACAATTGCTTTTCATCAAACACAACCACTTATTGTGACTGGAAGTAACGATGGAGATCATTTAATCAAAATATGGAGATTCAATGAAGATTATACAAAATCAGACTGCATTGAAATACTACAGCATCCAATTAGTCCAAATGGTACTAATCACTATCGAATATTACAAATTATTTTTCATCCAAAAAGTGAATTTATGGCAACGATTGGAAATAAAATAATAAAGATATGGAGAATAAATTGTGGAAGCAAACCTGAATGTTTATATACGAAAATTACCGATGATGAAATTATAGAAAATTGTGTATTTCATCCAACAAAGCCAATTATTCTAGCAAAATGTTATTCAGGTGACTCCAGAATCCCTTACAAATACTTCATTAAAATTTTCAGTATTAGTCCATTTGGGGAATTATCAAATATTGGAATTATTCATGAAAAATTTTCAGCAATAAAATTCAATAATGATGGAAATTGTTTAATTGTCGATAAATCTTTTGAAAGAGCAGGAGATGGTCCAAAAATTATATTCGTTTCAACATCATTCTACGATTTTTCAAAAATAATGCCAATTGTTGTTGAAAAACCAAAAGTTGTCAAAGAAGAGGCTAAAAAAGCCCCTCCACCTGACTATCTAATTGATTCCGCATTCAGTTGTGAAATCATGGAAGACCCAGTGGTTGCATGCGATGGTATTACGTATAACCGAATGGAAATTGAAGAATGGTTCAAAAAACATGATACCTCGCCAAAAACTGGCGAAATATTAAAGTCAAAAGGTTTGATTCCGAATATTTCTATAAGGAATGCAATTGAAGAATGGAAGAAGAGTAATCCACAGTAATTACAATATATTTAACTTAAAAATATAAAAATTAAAGGTACCCCTCGAGGGGTACCTCGAGGGGTACCCCCTTTGTAAAAAACCAATAACACAATACTATATTTATAAATCTTATCCAATCTTATATTTTATCAACATCTGAATAATATAAATATATAAGATGACCAGTATTTATATGTAGAATAATACAATAATAGTTTAAAAAATTGAAATAATATATATTTATATTTTATTAGTATAAATGTAATGGTTTATGCTATTTTAATAAATTGTGAATTATTGCCAAATTATTACAATACATATAAGGAAGCTCTGGATGAAGTCATGAT